>CAAGKR010164141.1_pt1 | contig 14760 bp, 15 predicted proteins | sample 2556971 | NCBI WGS metagenome assembly CAAGKR01 (sample SAMEA5207829, study PRJEB30636) | soil metagenome | biome: forest; feature: boreal; material: soil | place: USA | collected 2011-09 | depth 1 m | reverse complement strand
CTAGCCAAAGACAGCAGCGGTTCTGGGAGGGGTGTCCGACCAGCAGCTACTCCCTGTTGGTGTGCGTGTCACGTGGCTATTTAGCAATTTAGCCCCTAGATTAACGAGATGTAGAATGTTCCCGGAGGTTCACCATGAAAACCGCCGGGACGCTTTTGATAATTGTGTTTTCCCTCTCACTCTTGGCGCAGGATAAACCGTTTGAAATAACTCGCATGGAGGACGGCAAGATCGTTTCCCAACTGCAAGCGGACAGCATCCAGAAGGAAGGACCTATCGTGATCCTCAGCGGTCACGCGACGATCACGGCAAATCTGATGACAGTATCCGCCGATGAAATGGAGTTCAACCAGAAAACCGGACAGATTGAACCCCACGGCAATGTTCGCATCCAGATCGCCCATTGGGGCGAAAATATGAAATCACAGGCTTCAAAAACCGTGAACTAGATCGCTCACTGACCTGGTTCTGAGTGTTAACGCTGTTGGCCACGGTTATCTGAAAGAGACCTGCTCTGGAGGCAAAATGCGACTTCATGAAACTTCGAAAATCGCTAGTGCCGCGTTCTGCCGTAGCGTCGCGCGAGTAAGACTCCTTGGATTCATACGGAGACATTCAATGATGGAGATCAAATCCGAAACTGCCGGGACGTGCGAAATCTGCGAAACTCGACTTGCCGTCTGCACGATTGATGCCTTGTCGCACTGAGGCGGGGACGCATGCCGGACGAGAAACGGATCGCCTTCCAGCTCGAATCCGAATGTCGGGACTTTTGTGTCGCGCGCAAGAGAGCGTCTTCGTAACTCATTGAACGCGCTGAACGACGTGAACGGCGGAATTGACAGTCTGTGTGCGGGACGATGGTTGATAAGTTATTTGTTTGTAACAGCTAACCGTTAAATTGCCGCCTGTTCATGCGGTAAGAGTCAGTTGCTCTGCCAATCGAGCTACGCGCCCAGTGCGGGTTTCCGTGTGTTGCGTCGGCCTTTTTGCACTAACTTTGCACCATCAACCAGGATTTTGGCGGGGTTCCCAGTATGGACAGTGGCCGATTCCACGCGCGCCGCATCGCAGCGGTTACATCGCCCACGGAGACGATGTGATACCGATCAAATACGCTTCGCGTCTTGTGCCCAGAGATCTGCATGGCTACTTTTTCCGGCACACCTGCGTTGATCAGATTGCGAATTGCAGACCGCCGCAGATCGTGAACGATTAAGCCGTTATACCTGTGCCATGCGTTTCGCACATGGCGCGGCTTCTTCCTATCGGACCGAACCATGCGCTTGCCTTCGGCAAGTTCGCGGGTTCCCAGCCCGCAGGCCGCACATGCGATTTCCCACTCCGTGCGCAGATTCTTTCCGCTGAAAACTGGCCCGGTCTTCGGCTCGATTTCGCGCAGCATGTCGACCAGGACGGAGGGCATTGGAACAAAGCGCGGCTCACTGTTCTTGGTTTGGTCGCCTTCCAGGCGCACTAGCCCGGCTTTAAAATCAACCTGCGCCCATTCGGGTTTTTGCCACGAATCGGTGCATGGCTTTTCTTTGGCACCAACTCCGGATGGTATACACTCAATGCCCGCTAGAGCTAACGTGACAAGATGAACTGGAAACTGGTCCTCCAACTCGCGGTCTTCGGTATCGCGATGGGCCTGGGAACCGTTTCGAGCTTTGGCGGACATTTTTTAGCGGTTATCAAGGAGGAATTATGAAAATACGAATCGCCAGGCCGATCGCGGTGGCCGCGATAGCGGCCTTGACACTGGTTGCGGGAAGCATCGCTGCATCGGCGCAAACCTGTCCCGCTTCGCCAAACTACACTCCGGATTTCAGTTCCAACCAAACCTGTCTGACGCCAAACAATAATGGCGCCGGCGCAGGGTACCCAGGCTTCACTACCGCAGTCTCAGGAACGGGGACGGTACTGCGGCTTACCCCAAATCAGTTCTTTTGGGCTGGATCTGCGTGGTACAACACTCAGCAGCCGGTAGCCGGTGCTTTCTCCACCACCTTCACGTTTCAGCTTACCGCGACCACCCCGGGCGGATCCGGCAATGCTGATGGCATTGCTTTCGTGATTCAAAACTCGCCCGCGGGCACGGCTGCCCTAGGCCCTGACGGCTGCGGCATCGGATTCGGTGGCGACAGTTTAATCGGTTGCACGTCCGGGAGTGGCATCGCCAACAGTCTAGCGGTAGAGTTCAACACTTACCTGAACAGCGGAATTGACCCGAGTAACAGCGGCGTTAAGATTCAAAACTGCTCGTTAACCGGCCCGAACAGCGTAGATCCGGGTTGCACTCTTGCAATGAACGATCTTACGACTCTTCTGCCGACCCCGATTAACCTGGCGGACGGCAACGTACACAGGGTAACCATTAACTACTCCGGCCCCAGCACTACACTCCTGGATGTGATCCTGGATAACAATGACTTGTTTCCTCCGACCCAGGCGAACCCTAGCGGTGGCGTGCTGTTCAACCTAGCCTCGATGGGTTTAAACAGCGGCAACGCCTGGGTAGGGGTCACGGCAGCAACCGGCGGTGGGGACGACAATCAGGACATCCTGAGCTGGACGTTCACGCCGCAGGCTCAGACCGCGGTGATTTCAACAACCGCGCCAGCGACCGTTTCTTTTCCGAACGCTTCCGGAACCAACGTCTACAGCTACACGGCGCAGCTGACGTCAGGGACGCCGCAAACCGTAACCTTCAACCCGATCTTGATGTCGCAATCAGCTTGCGATGCCATCGTGCAGAAGAGCTTCTGGCCTGCCCGCTGCTTTGTCTACCAGAACGCCGAAAACTCAGGTTTGGACGAAGCGGTGATGTTCGAAGTTACATGCTCCAGCGGACCGTGTAACAATTTCTCCGCGGAGCTAGGTACCGGCTTTGAGTTCCTGCTCTCCGACAATCCATTCTTCACCTACCCGGGGGTTATAGGTCTCTTAAACCCATTCCCTGGATGGTTGAAGGGCGAGGGTCCCGATCCTCTGCACCCGTGTACGCCGGCCTCGACGGGCGCCCTATTCCAGAGCAACCAGATTGACACTTTCTTTATCGACAACGGTACCACTAAAGGAAAGAGCGGCGGCACCGGCTCCTGCTGGACAGCAACTTACGACACGCCATTTGAGCTCTGGCCGGGTATTTCGATCAGCTCTCCGGCATTCACGACTTACTCTCCAGGCCAAACCGTGGCGGCAAACTATAGCTGCAGCAATCCGCCTACATCGAAGGCTGCAACCAGCGCGACGGGACCGTATATCACCGTGTCAAGCTGCAAGCAATCTGTCGGTACTCAGAACTCGTGTACGTTCACTCCAGTCCAGTCAGGCCAGAAAGGCGGCTTGGCATGTACCGGAACCTTCGTCACTCCTGCTACTAAGGGGATGTACCTGTTCGCTGTGACGGCGATCGACTCTGGCAGCAACCGGAATGTGAATGCGGTTGTGTACAAGGTCAAGTAAACTGAGTAACTAACTTCACGGAAACTGCGCACGGTCACTACCGAGGGGTGCCGTGAAGCGGCACCTCTTTCCGTTTCGGACCTTTTCCCCCTCAGGAGGTCCCTAAAGCAGATCCTTCGCGGCCCGAGCCGCTAGCGGAAGCGACAACCCCTTGAGCATAGGGGAAGAACTGTCACCAGAACCAGACTGGTTCTAGCTCTTGGCCGCTTGAGAACCGCGGGTGGATTCGTCGTAGATGGCTTTGAAGTCCGAGCGCTTTAGCAGCTTCTCCGCCCCGGGGTCTTTCTTCATCGCATCCAGCAGGCGAAGAGCTTCGCGATAGTGATTCAGCGCATCAATGCTGTTGCCGGAATCTCGCGCGATCATGGCCAATAGGTAATGCGCCCGCGCGCTCAACGGTTGCTGTCCGAGCTTGTCGGAGAGGAGCAGGGCGCGCTCCAGTTCCTCGCGGGCATGAGAGCTGTCATGGTTCCGCATCATCGCTTCGGCCATGAAAATCGAGCACTCAACCGAGGTGTATTTCAGCCCGAGGTCATTCGCCTGCTGAATCAACTTCCGGAGGCCGGAAATGGATCCCGGTGTGTGTGTTTCCTGAACTTGGACCTTGGCTAGGTTAGCATTCGCAAACAGAATTGCGTCCGGTTCTTTGCTGCGGGTGGCGGATTGGAGTGCTTCCGAGTACGATGCATGTGCAGATTTCAAATCTCCGCGGTAGAAATACGCATCGCCCTGGAATCCCAATGTTTCCGATGTCAGCGCGTCATTTTTCAGTTCGCGCGAGAGGTTGAGTGTCTCGTCCAAAGGACTCTTAGCCTCGTCTCCGCGTCCGGCGAGGATGAGCGATTCTGCGAAACCGCCCAGCACCCGGGGCATCCAAGGGGTTCGATCCTTAATATCGCGGAAGGTCTTGAGGGCCTCCTGCCTGGAGTTGATGGCTGCGCCGAAACGCCCCTGGTAATCAAACAGCGTGCCCAGGCTGTAAGACTCGATTGCTGCGCCACTCGGGTCGTTCAAGCTGCGTCGCAAATCCAAGGCCCTCAAGTAATACGAAATGGCCTGGTCGTACTGACCCATATTGGTTGCGACATAACCAAGATTGTGGACAGCCTCAACGATATCCTGCGGCACTTTCGATTTCTCGCGCAACTGCAGCGCCTGCAGGTAGTAGGTGAGCGCGTCCTCGTATTGCCCTTTTTCGGAATACACGCTTCCAATGTTGTTCAGACAGACCGCTTGCAAGCTTTCATTGCCCAGATCGCGCTGTAACTGCAGCGCTTCTTTGTACATTTTTTGCGCCTGGTCATGGTCCCCTCGATCATCGTAGAAATTACCCAGGTCGATCAGAGTATCGGCCAGGCCTCGCTTATCGCCGATTTCACGACGAATTTGCAAAGCTTCCTGGAAGTTGGACACCGCATCTTTGGTATCGCCGAGCGAAACTTGGGCATTGGCCATTTCGTTCAGGCTGAAGGCCAGGCCACGCTTTTGGCCGATTTGGCGCCAGATCGTGAGCGCTTCCTTCTCGTTGCGCAAAACCTCCTGTGGTTTGCTCAACATCCGGTAAGCCACAGCCATGAGGTGCAGACTAGTGGCCTTCTGTTCCTGATTGTCCACTTGGACAGCCAGACTATAGGCGCGGTTCAGGGGATCAAAACTGCCCTGGGGGTCGCCACTCTTGATCTGAATGCGGCCGAGGTCAAGAGTTGCTGCTACGTTCTTGGGGTTGGCGGACAATATCTTCTGGTAATAGGTGCGGGCTTTCTCGAGATCGCCAGAATCCTGATATAGGCCGGCAAGCGCCGATTGCACGTCAGTGTTGTCAGGCGAAGTCTTGGCCAGGTTCTCGTAGGATTTGACGGCCTCCGCGTAGTTCTTTGTTACCTGCGAATGGATGGCAGAGATCAAATACTTCTCCGCATCAGGAAGATCCTGGCTTAGCGTCACAGCAGTTTGGGCTGCCTGCTCGGCTTCGCCGTCGTAGCCCAGAACGCTGTATGTCTGTGCCAGCCTGGAAAAGGAAAGTGCGAAGTTAGGGTCGGCTTTGGTTGCCGCCTCGAACTGTTTCTGCGCTTCCAGATTTTTCCCGTCCCGCTGAAAGCCGATCCCCTGATCGTAATCGCGGAGCGCCTCAACCGAGCTTGAGTTTGGCTGAAACGAACTCGCCTTTAATTCCTTAAGAACATTCTCCGGCAGCGCAAGTTTCTGGCGGATGGATTCGGCCAGCCGGTCAACCGCGGCGGGAACCTCTTTTTCGCTGGGGACGTCGATTTTCAGAGGAACGCTGTGATCGTTCTTGATGTCTTGCAGCATGGCGTCGATTCGGATCTGGTCTCCGAACTTGGCGTACGACCCCCAAAGCACGCGGTCCGCGTTACTGAAGTCAGCCACGCGGCGGATCGTCACCGGGTCAAGTACGGTCGAGGAGGAAATGCGCAGATCGGTGAATATCTGGTGGAGGCTAGTTGGGCTAACTGTGCTCAACTGCGCGGACTGGCCAACATCGGTGCTCAACATATCGGCAAGGCTCGGACCCAGCCAATCTTCGCTGGGATCCCCAGAAGCGTTGCGGAAAGGTAGGATCGCCAATGTCACGGCAGGTCCCGATGCGGCCGGCTTCTTCGAAGGCGAGAAGAGCGGGCCTCGGAACACGAAGCTGACAACCGCGAGAACCAGAACGGCGGCAATGCCAGCTAATAGCGGCCAAGGTATCGTCTGCCCCCACGGATTCACGGCGGGTTGAAAACGCAGAGTTGCGGCCGCACGATTTCCCTGCCAGGCTTCCAGATCCCGCAGCATCTCGGAGCAACTCTGGTAGCGAAGTGTGGGATCGCGCTCCAGACACTTGCTCACGATGTTCGCGAGCGGAGCGGGGATCGAGCCGTCGTGATCGGAGACCGAGACGGCGCGTTCCTGAGTGCGTTTGATTAAGCTAGCCAGAGCACTCTCCGCTTTGAACGGCATTTTGCCAGTCAGCAGCTCATAAAGAATCAAGCCCACCGCAAAAAGATCGGAACGCTGGTCCAGATCTTTCGCCAACGCCTGCTCCGGAGACATATACTCCATGGTCCCAACCAGGGCGCCGGTTTGCGTCAGACCATCGCCTTCGATGGTGCGCGCCATGCCAAAATCCATGACTAGGATCCTTCCGGTCGTATCCTGCATGATATTTTGCGGCTTCAGGTCCCGGTGAATTACGCCCACATTGTGAGCAGCTTCGAGAGCACGGCAAACCTGTTGCACAATTTCCGTCGCTTCTTCCGGAGAAAACTTTTTCCTTTCCAGGATGAGCGTGCGCAGGTCGTGGCCTTGGACAAACTCCATGGTGATGAATTTCACGCCATCGGCATCGCCCAGATCGTAGATGCGGATGACATTCTTGTGCGTCACCTGGTGGGAGAGCAGAAGCTCCTGCTTGAATCGGGCGACGATCGAGGGAACGGCTGCCAGTTCCGGCCGGATGAGTTTCAAAGCCACGAAACGGTCGAGTTCCCGGTCGTGGGCTTTGTACACAGCGCCCATCCCGCCCTCTCCGAGTAGCTGCAAGATCTCGTAGCGACCGCCCAGGACATTGCCGGTTTCCATCAAGGGAACGCTGACTTGGCGGAGGACGGGCCGACGGCCGGAAGACGGGGGAGGAGAAACTCCGTCTGCCAGAGTCGCGTCGATATCCAGAAGTGTGGCGTCGGAATCAACCAAAGAAGCCGAGGCAGCGGAAGACGACCGTGAAAACTCGATTACAGTAGCTTCAGGTTCAACCGGAAGGTTGGAATCAGAACTATCACCTTTCGCGGGAACCCTTACACCGGGACTGTTTGTTAGGTTCGGCCGATCTTGAGGATCAGACCGCAGATTCCGGTTCTGCATGAGAGTCGTCTGCCTGGAGGCCAGAATCAAAAGCCAAAAACGCGGTTACAAGAAACAAAAACGAAGTATATACCGCTGGCAGCCCCGATGTCCCCGCAAGAGTATGTCCCATGCAGCCTAGCCTGAGAATAGAAGAGCCGGAGATACAGCCGATGCGCACTCTGTGATCGGGAGAGATTCTGCATTCAGCGCCGCCACAGCGCGCGTCCTCTTCAAGACGGGATCGATTTCGGCGACCCTGCCGTTCACCTCCTGATCTGCGCTCACTGCCATGTGTTCTGCACTCGTTCTCTGGCATGCGGGACACATAGGTCTAACGGTAACTCCGTACCAGAAAGGCATAGCGGCGCGATCATACGCCCTTATGCTCGCCCAGCCGTTCATTCCGAGTGTGCAGTATTGCTCAGAACCGTTTTGGAACCGAGTGTAGGTTTGGGAAACTCGAAACATAGAAGGGCGGTTCCCATGACCCCAAACGCCAGTGATTGGCGACGCGTCGCCGAGCCAGCGAGTAAGGAAACAGCCCCGATCAAGCTGCTGACGGTTGTTGAGGTGATTAATCGCGTGTTGGATCGGGCAGAAACGTTCCGCCACAGGTACCCAAAGGGCGGCTCGACTTAAGCTGCTGACGCCGATTCGCTCATCTGAACGCTATCGCGCCGATGTTTCTACTCCACGGTGTCAACCATGGATTTATCTGACGCTCGTGGTCTAGTGCGTTTTCGGGTGATCCGAGGGGGCATAGGGATTACACAGAGACTGGGTGCCATAGGCACCGTTAGTCATACTCACCCTCGAACCCTTTTGGCGCTGAAAATGCCGCTGTGGCAGACCACCTGTGCCGCGGACGGTCCGTGAGTTGATCGTGCGATGGCCGCGTGAAAACTCGGCGCGGTGCCTTGTCGCACGTCGTGGGGACGCAAAAAATCTCCGGACTATCGCCGCCGCGCGTTGGCGGCGAAGGATGCCACCGAGTCCGTCACCGAACCGCTGGGACGACGAGGCGGCAGCATCGCCGCTGGCGCCGGAGGCCGTTGCTCCAGTGTGCCCAGGAGCGGAGCGTCGTCCACTCCAACCCCGAAAGCAACAAACCTGTTTTCAGCCCACATCGATTCCAGCATGCGTTGCGTGTGGGAACTCAGGACCTTTACCGGCAAGGTTTGGAAGTTGCGGAACACCCAGAGCAAATACAACCGCTGCAGTAGCGAGGGCTTCAGATACCGCGGCCCTACTGGAGTAATGACTCGCAGAACGCCGGAGGACAGTTTTTCAAGCGCCATAGTGCATCTTCCAAAAGTTTTTACGTTTAGTGCAGAAAGCTGGTGCAATTCAAAGTCCACGGATTATTGCACCAGGCTTGATGCAATGGAAGAGTTTTTTCACATTTTTCTAATATTTTTTTCGTGGAACCCCTGCTTTTTCATCGGATTCTGCGAAACTGCACCTAAAATGGTGCATTGAGCAGGTTGGGGGTACTTTTTTCGCATTCCGGAAATAAATGCCTGAACCGACACAAACAGAACGACGAAGGGAAAGAGAAAGAGAGAAAGAAAACTCCTATCGCAGCGCTCTGGCGCGCGCGCTTTCGAAATCCGGCTACTGCTCGCGATCTCTCGCGAGCAAGTTAATTCGCGACGGGCGAGTCCGGCTGAATGGTCGTGTGGTGCGTGATCCCGAAAAGCCGGTGGCCCGGGGCGAGGACTCGATTGAAGTGGACGGCCAGAAACTGGCCCCGCCAAAAAAGATTTATTTCGTGATGAACAAGCCGCGCGGCATCGTTACCACCGCGCGCGATGAGAAAGGACGCGACACGGTTTACTCATTGCTGCCGGAATCTCAGCCGTGGGTGGCGCCGGTGGGCCGACTCGACAAAGCCAGCGAGGGTCTGCTGTTGCTCACCAATGATTCGGAATGGGGTGCGCGGACCGCTTCCCCGGAAATGCACATCGAAAAAACCTACCACGTGCAGATCACGGCGGTGGCCGATGAAGAACTGATTCGGCGTCTGACTGCGGGAACCAATACCGCAGACGGCAATTTTCTGCGGGTAAAGCGGGCAGCAATTGTGCGCGTCAGCAAGAAAAACTCCTGGCTGGAGGTTGTGCTCGACGAAGGGAAGAACCGCCAAATCCGGCGGTTGCTCGCGGCCCGGGGAATTGAGGTGTTGCGGCTGATACGGATCGCGATCGGGCCTCTGCAATTAGGTGAGCTGCAGAAAGGAAAGGTCCGAGAACTGACGCTCGAAGAAAAGGCCGCATTGGATCGGGAGCGCGGTTAGTTCGAAGGCGGAGTCATGAAGGGAAGTGTGGCCAGCACCCGGGCCGCGGCCTCCAGGTCTTGCAGATCGTTCAGCGTGAAATCGGGGCCAGCGGTTTCCTGACTGAGACCCTTGCGGCAAATCTGGATCACGCCCAGCACGTGCTGCTGCGTATCAATCACCGGCGTAGTCATCAGCTTCTGAATGGCGTTGGCGCCGGGCTGGCTGGATAGTCCCAGAGTGCTGAGCTTAATGCTTTCGAAAACGTTGGCGTGCTGTACGATCACAAAATTATTGAAGAGCTCGACTTTGTGGCTGCTCGCGGTGCGGGCCGCGACCGCCGAGCCGCTGGAAAGAGGAATGAATCCGGCCGCCCGTAATTCCGCGGGAAAAAGAAAATTCAACACGTCGTTTTCCGCACGCAGCAGCGCAACTTCAGCCTGATCCACGTGGAACATGTCGGACATCACCGAGCAGGCAGTTTCAGGCGTGGCCGAAGCGGCCAGGGCCTGCTCAATCTGGGCCTGAGGTGCAAGCGCGGGGGCCGCAGCCGCCGCGGATCCAGAGCCGGAAGTAGCCACAGATTTTGCCATACGCCTCCTGCGGGCGAAACCTTTCCCCCGCAAGTGTCATGCTGAAGGCAGAAAAGGCAAGCGGCAAGTTACGGAAGTGCTTCGCCCGGGAGGCTCGTCATTTGCGGGTGAGAGGGAAGCCTTTATCGCGCCATACTTTGATGCCGCCGTCCATTGAAAGCACGCTGGTGTAGCCCATTTTTTGCAGGTTATCGGCCGCCAGGGCGGAGCGGAATCCGCCGCCGCAGTAGAGGACTAGCGGAGTTTGGAGATCCGGAACCCGGCTCTCGACGTCGCGCTCAATCACCCCTTTGCCCAGATGGATTGCGCCGGGTAAGTGGTCTTTGGCGAATTCGCTTTCCTCTCGAACATCCACCAGCACGAACTTATCGCCGCCGTCCAGTTTCCGCTTTACTTCGTCCACGTTGGTTTCTTTGACGCGAGATCGGGCGTCGTCAACAATTTTCAGAAAGCGCGGCGCGTGCTGCATGGTTCCTCCTTAGAAAAGTGGCTAGTGGCTAGTGGTTAGTGGCTAGCGGCGGGATACGGGCCTTTTTCTTGTCACTAGCCGCTAATCACTAGCCGCCAGCTTCCGCAAAAGTACATTCCTTGGGGCTCTTATCTTCTCGCAATCCCATAAAAACCGGCGCGCGCAGTTTCATTCCGCCTTCGCCGGTTTCGTGGGTCCACTCTGAGAATTTTACTTCCGCAACTCGCAGCGGTTTCACCCAATGCACGTTGCGGGCATCGACTTCTCCGGTAAAAGGATTCTTGCTGGTGTCAATCGGCTTCAGTATCTGCGAAATTTCTTTCAACGCCGTGTGATCGAAACCCGTCCCCACCTGTCCCACAGGAATCAGCTTCTTCTTTTCGTCGTAGAGTCCGAGCACCAGCGAACCGAAGTATTGCCGCGTGCCCTCGGGATCGGTATAGCCGGCGACCACGCAATCGACCGTCTGCGTGATTTTGACCTTCACCCATTCGCGGCTGCGGCGCTCTTCGTACGTGCTGCTGCGTCGTTTGGCGAGGATGCCCTCCAGGCCTTTCTGCTTCGCCGCGTCGAACAAAGCAACGCCCTGCCCGGCATAGTGGTCCGAGTAGCGCACGATTTCTCCGGGAGTAAGAAGTTCTTTAAGCACACGCTTGCGTTCTTCGAGCGCAACCCGCCGCAAGTCGTAGCCATCGAGATACAAAAGGTCAAACGCATAATAGAGGACCGGTAGTTCCGATCGCGGCCTCGCCTGGCGGCCATGGCTGCCGATTCCGGTCCGCTGCTGCATCAGGCTGAAGGACGAACGCCCTTGCTCATCCAGCACCACAACTTCGCCATCGAGGATTGCGTTTTTCGCCTCCAGAAACTTCGGTAACTCGCGCAACTCAGGATAGCGCGGCGTCAGATCATTTTGATTCCGCGAAACCAGTCGAACACTGTCGTTCTGGATGAAAGCGATGGCCCGGTAGCCGTCCCATTTAATTTCGAACAGCCAGTCGGGATTGTCGAATGGTTTTTCGACCACCGATGCCAGCATGGGTTGGATCGATGTTGGCATGGGCCTCTTTGTGGCGCCTGCGAAACCCTTTACCACAGAGGACACAGAGGCCACGGAGGAAGGCTTGAGCGTGACCTTTGCTGTAGAAATCGATTTCCCTCCGTGATCCCCTCTGTCCTCTGTGGTAATCGCCTTTGCCTTTTTCTTGTTCAGCCTACTCAAACTCCCCGCCAGCCACGCCGCCTTCACCCCGCCGCGCGAGACCTTCTTGCTGCTCGTCCACTCGGCGGAGCCGTCGTCGCCGGCAATTTGCGCCATCGATCTCTTAGTCAGCACCGACGAATCGAGCGCGGCAATGTCGAAGCCGGTCTCGACCGAGTCGTCATGCTTCTTGATCAGCAGCCATTCGTTGCCTTTGCTTCCCGGTCGGCGTGATTTGATGTGGACGAGAGCAAAGTCTCCATTCAGCCGCTGGCCGTGCAGGCGGAATTTCAAATCGCCTTTCTTGAGCATGGCATCGGCTTCGGCCTCGGTCGCCGGAACATACTTTCCCTTCACCATCACCGGCGAGAGCGGCTCCCATGTGCCTACGTCCCATACCATCACCGTGCCCGCGCCGTAATTACCTTCTGGAATGGTTCCTTCAAAATCAAAATACGAGACTGGATGGTCCTCGACCTGCATCGCCAGACGTTTGTCCGCCGGATCGAGCGATGGCCCCTTGGGAACGGCCCACGACTTCAGCACCCCGTCCATTTCCAGGCGGAAATCGTAATGCAGCCGCGTAGCGCGGTGTTTCTGCACCACAAAGCGATTACCTTTTTTCTTTTCAACTTTTGGTGGAGGTTCGGGAGTCTCCGAAAAGCGCCGCTTGCGTTGATATTCCTCGAGGCCCACGAGGACATTGTAATAGGGCGATCTGGTGATCGGGTCATCGGGAGATCGAATAAAATCAAAAGCGCATGTTTTTCAGATCACCCGATGACCCGATCGTCAGATCATCCGATGACTAATCGCCCGATAATTCGGGAATATCCCGATCGCCCCCTCGTCGGAGTGGGCGCAATTATTGTGGACGCTGGCCGCGTCGCGCTGGTGAAGCGCGGGAAGCCGCCGCTGCTGGGCGAGTGGTCCGTCCCCGGCGGCATGTTGGAGCTTGGCGAAACCGTACGCCAAGGCGCGGAAAGGGAAGCGCTCGAAGAGACCGGCCTTGTCGTTCGGGCAACCGAACTCCTCGGAGTGTTCGACCGCGTGGTGCGGGACGATGCCAAGCGATGCCAGTATCACTACGTGCTGATTGATTTCCTGTGCGAACGAATCGACGGAGACCTGCGCGCCGCCGGAGACGCCGCGGACGCACGATGGTTCACGCTTGAGGAAATGAGCAAACTGCCATTGCCTGAAGACACGGCGGCGGTGATCCGGATGGGATTGGAGGAGGCGGCTAGGTAGATTCTGCGTTCGGCACCAGTTCATCGTCCCGCCACGCGTGCTTGCAAGCATGGCAAAGCCAGCCCTGGCGATGGATTGGAAGTGGTAGATTCACGAATAGGCTGCCGTAAGCGAGCTTGTTCAGCTCTTCGAAGCTAATTTCCATCGACTGACATTTCGGGCAGCGCGGCTGCTGATAGTCACCAGTGCCTTCGAAGGCAAAGCCTTCCGGGATGGGCTGATTCAGGATTTCTTTCGCGGCCTCAACGTTTTCCGAATCCACTAGCAATTTGATTCCTCCCAGCAGATTCGACCAGAACCAGTCCATGCGTACGGTGGCGTCGTCGAAGAGGAAGGTCTCGATTCCCGCCGAATCGATAATTCCCTGGGCCACCAAGGCTTCCGGCAAGTCGCGGAACTTGCGAATGACGACTAAGTTTCGTTTTTCGAATTCGCCCAAAAATGATTGTTCAGCACCTGATGGTTCTTCCGGCGGGAGTTCAACGGCTGCTGTGGGTGGCTGCAGCAACTCAACATCAAGACCTCTGCGGATGAGTTCTTGCCGCAACACTTCCCGCGCGAGTTCACTCAGTCCGGCGGCTTGGGTAGCAATCTGCTCCAACCGTCCATCCATCTGCCGCGAATAGAAGTCGAGAAGTCGCTTTCGCTCCTGCTCGGGATCAATCATTACCATGGCGGGGAATCATACATCGCGGAAAGGCCGCGTCAAAACTGGGCCGCCATGGCTGTAGCAGTACGCAAAAAAAGAACGGCCCGCAAGCTTTCGCCTGCGGGCCGCCCGGTGGACTGTTTGGGTTGACCAAGAGGTGGTCGCTCTATGTGCCCCGCCGCGGCAATCTGCCGCGACTGGGGACCGCGCTAAAGCGTGGCCACTTCCACGAACTCCGGGTCCGAATTATTGAAGCCCCCGGCGCGACCTTACGCCGGATGCGATCAATCCAACTCACCGGTCGAGTTGCGAAGCTTCCTAGAGCAACCGCCCTAAGTCGCAGCCACCTCACCTGGTCTTTTTCCTCTACTGCCACTACTGTCAGAACTTGTCGTCATCAGACCACCTCCTTTCCGGTGTAGCCGCAGAATAAAACATCCGCAAGGCGTGATTCAAGTGCGCGAATGGCGCGGGGATGATCAGTCAGGTTCCGCACTGCGTCCAACCGTCTCCCTAAAGCTTCTTACCTCGGAACTCAGCGAATGCTTCCGGCAGCCGGATGCCGAACTTTCCGCAGAGAGCGGACACATCTCGAAGATCCTTTTCTTTGAGCTTGTAGCCGCTGTGAAATTTCACCGCCCACTCGGGAGAGAGCATCTAACCGCTTGACCAAGGATTGAGCCAGTTCCCGTCAGCCAAGCGGCGGGATACATTTCGTTGTTTTCGGGCGGCCCGTAAATTCCGCCGCCTTTATCGTCGATGACGATGACATGAAAATCCATCTCTCGACCGTCGGCGTCGGCTAAGACAAAATTCCAGGGTCTGGCCTCTTCCAGCTTGATCTCTCGATATCCGCGCGATTGCAGCAAACCGCATGCCTTCGAAACGTCTTTCTGCTGAATGGTTATATCCAGGTCTTGGTGGGGCCGGCTCTGTTGGCGAAGGAGCGCGTCAACGCCCCAGCCGCCATCGATCCAAATTGCGATTTCCAGGCTTTCCAGTTCGGCG
>CAAGKR010271891.1_pt1 | contig 14762 bp, 13 predicted proteins | sample 2556971 | NCBI WGS metagenome assembly CAAGKR01 (sample SAMEA5207829, study PRJEB30636) | soil metagenome | biome: forest; feature: boreal; material: soil | place: USA | collected 2011-09 | depth 1 m | reverse complement strand
TGGCGTGGCCGCGGGCGGTGATGAAGATGTTGGCGGGTTTGATGTCGCGGTGGACGATGCCTTTGGCGTGAGCAGCGTCAAGGGCGTCGGAGATTTGAATTCCGAGTTCGAGGATGGTGTCGGTTTCCAGAGGGCGCCCATCGATCCGATGTTTGAGAGTGTTGCCTTCGAGGAGTTCCATGGCGATGAAGTGACGGCCGTCGTGATCGCCGATGTCGTAAATGGTGCAGATGTTCGGATGGTTCAAGGCAGAAGCTGCGCGGGCCTCGCGTCGAAAACGTTCGATGGTTTGACTATCTTTGGCGGTTTCCTCGGGTAGGAATTTTAGCGCCAGGCTGCGGCCGAGCCGGGTATCTTCGGCTTTATAGACCACGCCCATACCACCGCCGCCGAGCTTTTCGATGATGCGATAGTGACCGATGGTTTGACCGATAAGCGAAGGTAAGGGCATCGGCGTGCATTTTATGCCGCAGCAAAATACCTGTCAAACCGAGGGCTTTTGGTTGTGAAGGAAGGAAAGCGTAGGTTGTTGAATGTCGGGTCTACGGCTGGTCCGGATGGAAATGTTTGACGCGGGATGCTTTAGCCACGCTGCAGGTGTGAGAAAATAGGCAAGCGTGCGCCGACTTTCGGTGCAACAAGACGTAATTGCCAATGAGAAAGCTCGTAGCTCTCTTCTTCGCCTGCGCGCTGCCGGTCTGGTGCCAGACCAACAGCGGCGAGCTGCGTCTGAAGGTTACCGATCCGTCGGGCGTTGGCGTAAAAACAACGATCCGTATCGTGAGCGCGGGGAATCAATACCGAAACAACTTGAACACCAATGATTCAGGCGATCTGGACGTGCGGCGCCTGCCCTATGGCCTGTATCAGCTGGAAATTGAGCAGCCCGGTTTCGCAGCGGTGTCCGAATCGGTCGAGATTCGCTCGTCGCTCCCTACCGAATACAAGGTGCACCTTTCGCTACCGATCGTGAACCAATCGGTCACCGTGAATGCGACGGATACGCTGATCGATCCGGATCAAGCGGGTGCGGTCAGCCAGATCGGCCCGGAGTTCATTCAAAACCGCTTAAGTTCTGTGCCGGGACGTTCCTTGCAGGACCTGGTGAATTCGCAACCGGGCTGGCTCTACGAAGGCAACGCGGTGCTGCACCCGCGCGGCTCGGAGTATCAAACCCAATTTGTGGTCGACGGGATTCCTTTAACAGACAATCGCTCGCCCAGTTTCGGGCCGGAGATTGAAGCCGACGACGTGGAATCGATGAGCATCTACACCGCAGGCATTCCGGCAGAGTATGGCCGGAAAATGGGCGGGGTGGTGGAGCTCAATACGATGCAGGATTCGCAGGCAGGTTTTCATGGCCAGGCGGTGCTTTCCGGCGGCACTTTCGATTCCGCGGGAGCCTTCGTGAGAGGGCAGTACACCTGGGGCTTGAATACGCTTGGGGCAAGCGCCAGCGGTAGTATGACCGACCACTATCTCAATCCGGTGGTTCCGCAAAATTATTCGAATACCGGCACGCTGGGCGATTTTGCGGTGAACTATGAGCGGGATTTGACGCCGAACGACCGGATAAGATTCATCGTTCGCCACGAAGTCTCGCGTTACGACATTCCGAACGAGATGGTGCAGCAAGCGGCGAGGCAGCGGCAGAACGCGGATAACATCGAGACGATGGGCATCGTCTCCTACGAGCACACCTTTTCTTCTAACGTGGTGGCCGATTTCCGCGGCATGGTGCGCGACAACGCGAACGATTTCTACTCCAACCCCGATTCCACTCCCATTGAAGTTTTTCAGCACAATTATTTTCGCGAGGGATATTTCAAGGGATCGGTGACCGTCAATCACGGCCGGCACGAAATTAAGGCCGGAGCGGAGTCCGACAACACTTACCTGCACGAGAATTTCAGCTACATCATTACGGACCCAACGCAATTCGATGATGGCACGCCGCTGACCTTTGGCTTTCTGGGTAGCCATCCGGACCTGGAGCAATCGGCGTACGTGCAGGATTTAATGCACCTGAAGAATTGGACGATTAACGCTGGATTGCGCTGGGACCATTACCAGCTTTTGTTGAACAAGCAAGCGGTAGAGCCGCGATTCGCGATTTCGCGCTATTTCCCATCGGCCGGACTGGTCTTGCATTTTTCCTATGACAGAGTTTTTCAGACTCCTTCGTTCGAGAATATTCTACTTTCCAGTTCGACCGCGGCTACAGACCTTAATCCGATCTCCCTGCAATTGCCGGTACGGCCATCGCAGGGAAATTATCTCGAAGCGGGCTTGACCAAGGTTTTCTTTGGGAATGTCCGGTTGGACGCGAATTATTTCCGGCGGTTGGTTAACAACTACGCCGACGACGATCAGATTGAAAATACGACCATCAGCTTCCCGATCGCGTTCCGGAAGGCGATAATTTACGGGGCGGAGGCGAAGCTGGATCTGCCCGACTGGCATCGCTTTTCGGGTTTCGTGAGCTACTCCTACGCGCTCGGGAATGCATTTAATCCGGTGACGGGCGGATTGTTTCTCGGCGTCAGCGCGGTGATCCCGACCACTGGCCATTTCCCGGATTCGCAAGATCAGCGCAACACCGTTCGCGCGCGGTTGCGGTATCAATTGGCACCGCGCTTCTGGATCGCAGGGGGGATTCAGTATGACTCCGGTCTGCCCTTTGAATTCGATGGCGACCCAACAACAGTGCTTGCGGAATACGGCCAGCAGATGCTCGATCGCATCAACTTTAACCGCGGACGTATTTATCCGGCGTTTCAGGTGAATGCCTCGGCGGGAGTTGATATTTACAAATCAGAACGATTGAAGATGCGGCTGCAGGTTGATGGGCAGAACCTTACGAACGTTCTTAACGTCATCGATTTCGGAGGACTGTTTTCCGGGAATGCCATTGGACCGTCGCGGAGCTTTGCGCTGCGGCTAAGCAGCAGTTTTTGATTTGGAGCGCGGGAGTTCTACTCCCGCTTTTACGGTCGATGAATTTCTGCAATCGTAAAAGCGGCAGCGGAGCTGCCCTTCGAAGTTTAGGGCAAGTCGCACCCCCAATAGTTACCGCTTTGCCGAGATGGGGTCCAGCTGTGCTGCACCCCTACGGCCAGCGGCTATGGCAGTACTTTTACCATCACCACGGAATGGGGGGCGACCTTTGTTTTGTAGCTTCCGCTGAAGGATCCGCGGTCTTTGTGGTCCCAGAGGTCGCGGACGGTTGCGGACAGGTGGCCCGGATAAGCTAGCTGTTCCCAGGTGACGGCGACTTCCGCTTCTGACGTGCCGCGATTGAAGAGAATGACCGCGCGTCCGCCATCTTTTAGCGGGCGAGCCCAGACTTCGCGGTCGCCATTTTTGCTGATGCGGCGACCTTGCCGGCCCAGGGAGTCCTGATCGACGGCGATCACTTCTTTGTTCAGCAGGATTTCTTTAGTTTCGGCGGACATCGAGCGCACATCATTGCCAGAGAGCAATGGCGCGGCGAGAAGGGCCCAGAAGCTGAAATGGGCGCGATATTCGGGCGTGGTCATACCGCCATTGCCGACTTCCAGCATGTCGGGGTCATTCCAATGTCCGGGGCCAGAGAAGCTTTCCAGGCCGACCTGAAGGTCGAGAATTTCCAGCATTCCGAGTTCGCAACAGCTTCCGTCAGCCCACTTCTTGTGGCTACTCCATTTGTCGCTGATGTCGCCAGTGGTGCGCCAAAGATTGCCGACGCCTGCACCCCACAGCCAGGGCTTTGCCGTGCCCCATTCACAAATGCTGAAGACAATGGGGCGGCCGGTGGCGAGCAGCGCGTTACTCATGGTGGTGTAGGCTTCCAGAGCGTTGCGCGTTTCGGTGTGACACCAATCGTATTTGAGATAGTCGACACCCCATTTCCCATATTGCAGAGCATCCTGATATTCGTGGCCCTGGCTGGCGGGGCGGCCAGCGCAGGTAAGCGTGCCGGCGTCGGAATAGATGCCAAATTTCAGTCCTTTGCCGTGGATGTAATCCGCGAGCGCCTTAAGGCCGGAGGGGAAGCGCTGGGGATCGGCTACGATGTTGCCGTCGGCGTCGCGTTTTACTTGCCAGCAATCGTCGATGACCACGAATTCGTAGCCGGCTTCCTTCATGGAGTTGGTGGCCATGGCGTCGGCGACGGATTTGATCAGGTCTTCGCTAACGTTGCATTGAAATTTGTTCCAACTGTTCCAACCCATCGGGGGAGTTTGCGCCAGGGAGTTTCTTTCAGATTGCGCGGAAGTGCGTGCGGGCAAGCAGACGAGTGCAATGAAAAGGATGAGGCATGTCGTTAGGGACTTCGAGAACCGATTCATGGTGATACTCCTTCGTGGATAGGTATGAAAAGATTCCTCACCCGCAAAAGACGCGGGTTCGGGATGACAATGATTTTGAGTTTGTTCGCAGGTGATTTGGAGCGCGGCAGTTCTGCCGCCGCTGTTACGGTCTGGGAGGAATGGAATCCGTAAAAGCGCGAGAAGAGCTCTCGCACTCCAAATAGAGTTGTGATCTTGCGGAGATGCGAAGCGAATCTTATTTTCTGGACGGCGTTCTTTTGGCAACGGATTTTTCCAGGAGATGAAGCGCCAGTGCCTGATTGGCTTGGGTCCAGGCCAGCGGCGTATGCGCGTTGGCAACATATCGCCCCTGCTTGAGGAAGTAAAGCTCCGGGCAGAGCCCTTGTGACGTGACCTGACGCAAGCAACGGTTGAAATAATGAATCTGCTTCTGGTAGCTGGCTTCGTCGCTCGAATTTGAAAGGTAGCGCTCCCCATAAATTATGGACAAAAGGGGATCGAAAATGCACCACTGCGCTTCGCAATTTGGCTGCAGGAAGGAGTCGCGAAATTGCAGGCTGTTGCTGAAGTCCGAGCTCATCTGCGCGGGAGCAAACCACTCGTCAAAGTCCTGACAGAAATAAGAATCGTTGGCATACCGCTTTATACCGAGTTCGCCCTTGAGCCGTGCCTGCACCAGATTCAAAACTGCATTTTGCAGCGAGAGCTCAGTGACGGTGCCGAGGGGATGAATCAGAGAGAGCAGGGCAGAATCTGCCAAGCGGTGCGGAGGCGCCTCGAATGGCAAACTCGCGGTTAACTGTGCGCGGCCTTTGGCAATGAGCTGTTCTAATTTCTCTAGACTCATTACTTCTGAGCAGCCTGCAGCGGTTGAAACGTTCTTGACTTTGCCGTGGGACAAATACTTGCGCAGCTCTTCGAGCCCCGTGACCACCGCGCCGACGCTGGAGCTGTTGATTTTGCGGCCCTCCTCCCAAGCGCCGCTATCTTTGTCTTGCCAATATTCGATGGCTTCAAAGTACGAGGGAAATAGCGCGTAAATCTTCCATTCGGCTGCGTTCATCGGCAGAGCAGCGGAATTTGCCAAAACGAAGCGGAACCACAGGGCCTGTCCCAAAGCGTCGTTCTGCGCATGAGGCCATTTTTCGGTCAGCTCGCACAGATCCTGCGCGCAAAAGCGGATGTGCGGGCGCTGGAAAACATCTTCTTTCAGAGTGCGGTCGGGATCGTCGATGATTTTTTTGAAACGCGGTACCAGTTTTTCAAAAAAAAGCGTAAGTCCGTGCATGCAGGCAATCGCTGGATCTGGCAAACCGCGTAGTCGAAACGAATTCGCCACCATGATGTTGTCCCGGATCCATACGTTTTGATAACCGGTGACGGAATCGGCGGCCTGACTGGCGCTGGCGGCAAACAAGCCGTGGGCGACGGGACGAATTTCGTGAGTGCCGTGGGCCGCAAGCACTTCCTTAATTTTGGCCAGCTGTTTTGGGGTGTAATTTTCGGCGATGTGATTTGCGAATAATCCGGGCTCGGGCATTGGGCCGCTTTCGACGCGTTGATTTTGGATGGTAGGCGGAACCAGTCCCACCGTTCTTCGAAATCTAGTCTACCGGAGTCAGACCCCACTTCAACCTGCCACAGGTTTGTGATTGCGCTTCTAGTTCCTGAGTGTCGGTATCGGTGCATGCTCAAAAGCGGCAGCAGAGCTCCCACACTCCAATGGGATGTGCCCAACTGGAAAATGGCGGGAACAAAACATTCCAGGGTGGTGTCCTATGATTGTCGCACTTCTCCACGTATCTTCGAGGAAAGACATACTGTGCGTGCTGGCATTCCCGCGCGCAATTTGCCACTTTGGGGAGCCTTGGGCTTATGGACATCGAGGAAACTGGAACGCGGGGCAGGGAACGCCGCCGTTCGCCGCGATACCGCTACGAGGCCGCTCTGGAGATTGAGTGGGGCTCGGCTCGACTGAAGGGCCGCACCCGTGACATCAGTGCCGGGGGAATGTTCATCGAATCGGAGGATGTGCTGTGGGTCGGTGCGGGGTTTCGAGCGCGTCTGGCGATAGAACGAGCTATGTGGCTGGACTGCTCGGTAAAGCGTGTTGAACCCGGCCACGGCATGGGCGTTTCGATCGCGTTGCCGGAAAATCAGAGTCAGGAAAAGTTTCAAGATTTGCTCGCTAAACTCGCTAATCATCCTTAATCCCGCCGTATACTGTTTTTCATGACGCGCTGCCTTGATTGTGGATCTTCGCGCACGGCCGACCAGTGTGGTGTCTGCGGGTTGACTTCGGACGCGGCCGAGCTTGTTTACCGGCGCAGGCTGGTCCGGCAAATGTTATTTTTCCTTGCGGGATCGCTGCTGTTCCCTTATCTCAGCCAGGTATTCGCGCCGCTCGATCTCGATGCCATGCTGGTCTTTTTTGGAGTGGTGTTTTTCGCCGCCCTGGCGCTGGCTATTTATCTGGACCGCAGAGCCCGGGCGCACAAGGATATCGAGGTGGCGAGACACCTGCTTTCCGGTCTGATACCCATTCCATTTATTTTTTCGGCGGCGCTTTTTTTGAATGGCAAATTGGATTCGCCCAAGAACATTGCTTACCATCCCAGCGCGGTGGACAGCCGCTACCAGATGCGGGGCATTGTGCGCGGTTCGCGGCGATTGTTTGTGTCTTCCTGGCGGGAGGGTCGGCGATACGAGCGGCTGGCGGTGGATTCCGATGACTTCGATCGGTTTAAGGATGGGGACAAGATTGTGGTGGCCGTGGAGCCTGGGGCGCTGGGGATTCCGTGGTTTTATGGGGTATATAGGCACTAGTGCGGGTCTGGGGATCAGGGCTGGAATCCTGTTGAGAGTTTAGGTTGAGATTCTGAGAATCGATCGGAATCGATTCTCAGGATTATAGGCTGCGGAGGGAAGTGCAGTCCAACCAGCTAATAGATCGGTTTGCCGGTTGGGTCCATGGGAATTTGTAATTCTAAGTAATGACCGTCTTTGCCGAGGCGGAATCGCACGCGGTCTACCAGCCCTACGTTGCGTTCCTTGAATTCCGGCGTATCGATAGCTTTATCCGGTACATCCGCTAGAGACCACTCGACGGCATCCCCAACTACTTTTATTTTTTGGGGATCGACGTCGTAAACTTCTTCTTCTTGCACATCCACGAATAAGTAGCGCTTCCACAATCGGACCAGCAGTAGGCCTTTTTTTTCGCCGTGATAAATGTTCCAGGAATTTGGGGCTACGTCGTTGAACTTCACGATGCCGAACTGAATGGATCGCCATGTGGATTTTTTTCCGCCGTCGGCTTGCGCTGTTGCGGAAGCGGGCAGTATCAGGGCCCAAGCGAGCAGGAAGGCGATAGCTGCCAAGACGGCGTTGCTTAAAAAATTCGAGTATTGCCGTTGAATGCGCATTTCATTCAAAGTGTAGCACCCTTACGGAATGCTGCAGTTTGGGCCAAACTTTTACGATTGTGGAATTGATGGCACCGCAAAAGCGGGAGTAGAACTCCCGCACTCCAAAATTATTTTTGCGTGTCGGCGTTGAAGCCGCATCCACAAGGTGCCCCATTCCCAGAGGCCAAAACTCGCTTTTGTAGGGGCTGGGTGGCCGACCGGACGCGCTAAGATGGCGATTTGGCCGCGATGGTGCGAGTCGCCTAAAGTTGGGCACGTTTCCGCCAGGTTCCTGGAGCGCTTTTTCGAGCAATTTCTCCATGGCAGTGACGCTGGCTTTCAGCGCGGATTGCAGTTGTTCGCGGGTGGCTTTATCCGGCTCCAGCTTGGCGGGAACTGTGGCGGTTTTATCCGCCGCGGAGAACCACATCAATCGCACGTGGTGAATGTGAGCGGCGATGTCCGCGATGCTGCGGCCTTTTCCAGTGGGAGATTCGGCCTGCCGGCCTCTTCGCTGATGTTGTTTAGCAGGAGCTGATTGGCTTTTTCCTTGACGGCGTAGCTTTGCAGTAAGGATTTTTTGAAATCGAGAGGCAGAGCTTTGGCTCCGGGAGCAAGCGCGATTGTCATTGTGCAACACCTCGGCAGTGCTGGAAGAAAGTGCACGACAGGATGGCGTAGAGCAGTAGCCGGGCTAGGTGAGGGCCAGTTTGCTTTCGATTTCGCCCAGGAGGTCTTCGTAGTCGAAGGGGAGATCGTGGCGCTCGCCGTTGATGAAGAAAGTGGGCGTACCGTTCACGCCGCTACGGACGCCGCCGGTGAAATCACTTTTTACGTGGGCTGCGTAATCTCGCTTTTCTATAGCCTGTCGCAAATCCTGCGGCTGTAGCTTCAAATCCGCGGCAAGCTTTAGATAAAGGGTCGCCCCCAAGTGCTCCTGATTCTCAAATAACAGGTCATGCATCTCCCAGAATTTACCGTGCGCGCCGGCAAACTCCGCGGTTTCCGCGGCGGATTCCGCATGGGGGTGCGCTTCGTTCAGGGGGAAGTTACGAAAAACAAACTTCAGACGCTTTCCAAAATGTTTCTGTATGCGTTTCACGATTGGATACGCGCGTCCGCAATGAGGGCATTCATAATCGCCATACTCCACGAGGGTGCATTTTGCCGCGGGGTCACCTTGCACGTGATCCTGGGGCCCGACAGGTATTTTTAGACTCATACGACTCTCCTATTTCGGCAGATCTTCCAGGGCTTCCAATATTCCATCGGCGCCGGGATTCACGGCAATCGGGGAACAATAGCTCCAGGCGATCAACCCATTCTTGTCGATTACAAACAAGGCCCGCTCGGAGATGCCTTCTTCTTTGCGGTAGGCGCCGTACTTTTCGGCGACAGCGCCCTTCGGTTCAAAATCCGCCAGCAGCGGAAAATGCAAACGACGGTCCTTGGCAAAAGCCTCGTGACACCAGACTCCGTCCACGGAGATGCCCAACAATTGGGCGCCGAATTTGTGAAACTCCGATAGAACTTCGTTGTACAGCCCCATTTGATCACCGCAAACAGGGCTCCAATCCGCGGGATAGAATGCCAGAATCACGGGCTTGCCGCGCAACTCGCTTAACTTGAGCGTTTGATCGGGCGTGACGTGCAGAGTGAAATCCGGCGCCACCGTTCCTGGGGATAAAAGCTCCGCCATTAAGCCATCCTTTTCTACCTGAATATGATGTTCTGCCTGAACATGATGGCAGGCACAAGTTATAACCCCTTTGCTGTAAATTATCGAGCAAAGTTAGTAGAGCGGCGCCAGGAGAGGCACGATGTATCGTGCCCCTATGGGCGATTTAGTTGCCATCTGTAGGGAAGGCGACGGACTATTCAGTACAAACGGAAGGGCGATTTATCCTGGCAGTTGGGTTTCCTGGCTGGCTACGACCTGCCAGCCTCGCTGGCCGTAAACGTAGACGTTTATAACCCGTGCCTGACGGAAGAAGGAAGTTCCGTTGGAGGTGCCTCGCGAGCTCCAGAGGCAGGTGACTACGGCAGTCTCCTGAAAAATCCGCACGCGGATGTCGGAAGCAATAAAGCCGGCGTATTGGACGTTGGAATTCTGGACCGCAGCTATGAACGCGGCTTTGTTCAGGTTGTTCCCCGATGGCGAGGTCCACATGAAATCATCACTGTATAACCGATTGAAAAAAGTGGCATTATGCAACTGCAGCGCACGAACAGTTTCCTTCTGCAGGTTCACCAGCTCATCGGACTGTATCTCCGCTTCTGCGGCCTCGGCACGCATCGCTGCCGCGCGCTCCTTGTCGACCGGAGCCTGCGCACGAAGGGAAAGGGAAGTCACCGAGAAGAATAAAACCAAAACAATCGCGAGAGATGACTTTTTCATCCTATTCCTCTTTTGCAAATGCGCGGTGTCAGGTGTTACCTCCGCGGCGACCGGCGGTTACGAACTACCCAATGCGCGGGGGATACCCTACGATTACAATATCCCGATATTTCCGAGGTCAGGGAGATTCCCTGAGCTGTTGTTTCGGTAAATACAACAGATTCGGAATTTCATCCTCCCATGCGGTCCGCCTCCGACGAGGGCGTTCTCGAAATGCTCTTGAGGCATCCGCCTCGTTAAAGTTTTCTGCAAATCTGAGTGACGATTTATTCGCCCTCGTCACGTTATAATGCCCAGGATGACCGGATCCAATTCATTGCTTATGCGATTTGTGGGAATGTTCCGGCGAATATTTCCGCGATGCGGCATGCTTTCGCAGGCGATCGCGTTCAATCTGTTCCTGGCCTTTTTCCCCACCATGTTGTTTGCGGTCGGTTTTGCTTCCATCTGGCTGGGTCCCAAAGCCGCAACCTCGGACGCCATCAGGGAATTCACCAGCTTCCTGCCACCCGGCAGCCAGAGTATCGTATCGGATTTTCTCACCCGCCGCGGCACGGATGTCTGGAAGTACGCGGCGCTCGGTGGGGCGGGACTGCTGTTCGGGGGGTCACAAGTGATGACCTTGCTGATGGAGGGTATTCACTTGATCTACGAGGAGGACGAACCCAAAGGATTCGTCCTCCGCCAACTACGCGGTCTGCTGCTCCTGCTGATTACCATTGCCCCCATTCTCGGCGCCGGAATCCTGGGCGTCTTTGGCAGGCAAATCCGCCGCTGGCTCACCGAACAACTAGGTCAAGAGATGACGGTTCATATTTTGTGGCTGGCGTTTTTCCCGCTGACTGCCATGGTCCTGGCGATGCTGGCACTCACGGTAATCTATTGGGTAGCTCGATCTACAAAAGGCAGATTAGGTCAGGTGCTGCCGGGGGCAGCTGTGGCGACGTCCATGTGGTGGGTCGTCAATGCGGGATTTGGATTCTACATGCGGCGAGTTCCCTATAGCATCGTATACGGCGGCCTGGCTGCGGTAATCGGTTTGCTGGTATGGATGCAAATATCATCCATTGTTGTTTTTCTCGGTGCGGCGTGGAACGCGGAACTGGCCATGGAGCGGGAGGAAACACAGCTGCTTGAGCCCGCGGTTGGCGTGGCAACCCGTCCGCTAGCTTGATTTGAGCTAATTCCGGTGACAACGAGCGCAAGTGCGCATTTAGGATTAAAGGCGTATAGTCCTGTTAAGAATCGGAACTTATCCAGTCGAGTGAAATTGAGGCGCTGTGGAACATAGCGGCAGATTCGACCTCGGACCAGTTAGATGCTCTTGGGCGGTAAGGGCTCGCAGCCTCTTCATTCATTACGGGAATCGGCAAGCTTCTTTTCTGCTGTGCATTCTGCTCCTGGGATGCCTAGGGATCTCGCGGGCGAGCGCGCAGGACGCGCCTACGCCGGCTCTGAAGCCGCAAGATGCGCCCGCGCCGAACCCGAAGCCGGAGAGCGACACAAAAACAGAAGTCTCCATCCAGGATTCGGGCACTACCTTTCATCTTCGCGTCAATCTGGTTCAGGTCCATGTGGTGGTCCGCGACAACAAGGGAAAACCCGTGGAAAACCTTCGCAAGGAAGATTTTCTGCTCTACGATCAGGGCAAACTGCAACCGATCACTACCTTCAGTGTGGAAACCCAACAAACGCGCCGCGCCAAGAGCGAAACCGCCGCGAAAACGCAAGTCGAAGAAGGCGATTCCGGCAATGGCGCCAATATCATTTTACCGGACCGCTTTGTCGCACTGGTTTTTGATGACACTCATCTCGAGATGCCGGACATAGTAAATGTCAGAGTGCAAGTCGATAAATTTATCGATAGTCTGCCTGCAACCGACCGGATCGCCATTTACTCGACCTCCGGCCAAGTGGTTCACGGCTTTACCAGCGATAAAGCGGAGTTGAAGAAAACCGTGCTTGGCCTGGTCCCGCGGCCAAAGTTTGCGCACGCTTTGGGCGACTGTCCAAGCGTGTCGCACTACCAAGCGGATTTGGTGCTGAATAGGCACGACATACAGGCTATGAACGTGATCGTCGCGGAAACCCTAGAGTGCGCGTTCCAAAACAATCCGATGATGATCGCGGCGGCACAAGCTTTAGCGCAGACAGCCGTGGAGCAGGCCCTTAGCAGCGGCGATATAGAAAGTGAGTACGCCTATCGTTATATGGACGACGTAATCCGTCACCTCTCGGGGATGCCGGGTGAGCGCGTCATGGTGCTGGTGTCGCCCGGGTTCCTGCTAACCACACAGAATATCGAAATGACCGAAGTCGTCGATCGCGCGAATCGCTCTGGCGTAGTTATCAACACAATTGACGGGAGGGGCCTGTACACACCCGATCTGCTTGGGGATATCGCAGAGCGCAACAACGATACGCCTCAGACCGTCGGCCTTAAATCCACCTATCGTCTTGGGGCGCAGACGGAGCAGTCCTACGTTCTGGCGGATTTAGCCTATGGCACGGGAGGCACTTTTTTTCATAATTCCAATGACCTTCTCGGCGGCTTGGAGCTGGTGGGCGCGGCTCCGGAAGTTTCCTACGTGCTGGGCTTTTCTCCGCAAAATCAAAAAGTGGATGGCCAGTTTCACGGGTTGAAGGTAGTGCTTACGGATAAGCGGAAATTCGCTATCCAGGCGCGACGTGGGTACTACGCGCCGAAGAAAGCGGCAGATCCCAGCCAACAAGCACGGGACGAGATTCAGGAGGCGGTATTTTCGCGGGACGAGATAATGGATCTGCCGTTGCAATTGCAGACGCAATACTTCAAAGCAGACGCTTCTTCAGTGCACCTGAGCGTGGTTTCGCGGCTGCAATTGGCTCACGTGCACTTTCGAAAGGCAGACGGGCGCAACCTGGACAACTTGACGCTGGCCACGGCAATCTTCGACGATAACGGAAATTTTGTCATTGGCGGCGAAAAGGTTGTGCAAATGAAGCTGCTGGATACGACGTACGAAAAGATGGTGCATACCGGATTCGTGGTGAAATCCAGCTTCGATATCAAGCCAGGGCGATACATGATTCGCCAAGTCGTGCGGGATTCCGAAGGTGCGCAGATGGCGGCAAGAAATGGCGCCGTGGAAATACCGAATTAAGGAGAGGGTCATGAGCACTCGCCAGCGGTTGCAATTGTTTGGAGCTAATTTTCGGGCGCTGACACTTGTGATGGTAGCCGCTGCGGCAATATTGACTCCGTGCCGCGCGCAAACCCCAGCGGCCGACGCACCAGCGGCGAGCGGTGCGCAGGGAATCCCGCTGCAGGAGCCGAACACACCGATTCCTGTGATTAAAACGGAATCGCGAATCGTGCTTGTCGATGCGGTGGTCGCCGACAAAAAGGGCAATTACATCCACGATCTGAAGCAACAGGATTTCAAGGTCTTCGAAGACAATAAGGAACAAGTCATCACCAGTTTTTCGGTTGGGTCTGATCCGGCAGTGCAGTCTGCAGGTGGACAGAAGCACTACATGATCCTGTTCTTTGACAATTCTTCAATGGAAAAGCCGGACCAGATTCAGGCGCGCAGCGCCGCCGCTAAATTTATCGATACGAACGCCGGGAGCGACCGGCTGATGGCCGTAGCTGAATTTGGCGGCAGCTTGCAGATTCGGCAAAATTTCACCGCCAATGCTGAATTGCTCAAGACCGCCGTCAGTGGCATCCAGAGCCCTTACCTGGAGACCAATGGGCAATCTGATCCACTGCTGGCGTCGAACGCCCTCACGGCACCTATGCGCCTGTCGTCGGCGGAGGCTGATTTGGGCGCGCGGTCGATGCTTCTTTCCATCCGCAGTCTAGCCAAGAATCTGCGCACAGTCCCGGGGCGCAAGATGCTGGTCTTGTTTTCGGCGGGATTTCCCTTGGACGGCGAGCGGATGTCGGAGCTTGCGGCGACTATCGATGCCTGCAACAAGGCAAATGTGGCCATTTATTCGCTGGACGTACGCGGGCTGGTGGCGGTTGCGCCGGGCGGGAGTGCGCGGCTCGAAGCGCCTTCCCCTACGAGGACAACGCAGACTTACCGTCCACGATTGATGTTGGCGAGTTACGCTGTGGAGCCATTGGCTGACCCGCAGAAGCCCGGCGGAGGAAGTGGCGGAGCTGGCGGTGCGGGCGGAGCTGGTGGAGCGGGCGGTGCTGGAGGTGGTGGCAGAACGGGGGGTGGTACGACGGGCGGTGGTACAACCGGGGGCGGGACTGCTGGCGGCGGCAAAGGAGGAACGGGCACAACCGGCGGCACAACAGGCACCACGGGAGGGAAGAGCGGCACCACCGGAACGACCGGCGGAACCAGCAACTCCAACTACAATTCCAATTCGAATTATTACAATAATTCCAATACGCAGCCGCGGGCGATTATTCCGCCTTTCCCACCTTCCGCTTCCGTGAACCAACAAATCCTGCAGGCGCTTGCGGACGGCACCGGTGGATTTGCCATCTACAACACCAATGATTTACTAGGAGGGCTGGATCGCATCGCGCGGGAACAGAACGAGTTCTATATTCTGGGATATGTGCCGCAATCTTCGAACGAAGGATCCTGCCACACGTTGAAAGTGAAAATGAACCGCGGCGACACTGAAGTGCGCTCGCGC
>CAAGKR010339992.1_pt1 | contig 14767 bp, 9 predicted proteins | sample 2556971 | NCBI WGS metagenome assembly CAAGKR01 (sample SAMEA5207829, study PRJEB30636) | soil metagenome | biome: forest; feature: boreal; material: soil | place: USA | collected 2011-09 | depth 1 m | reverse complement strand
CGGCCGGGCGCAGGGCTTCTACGTCAAGGGGGCGAAGTTCACGCTGGAGGACCTCCTCGGCGACGCGAGGCTGGCGGCCCGCTTCGCTGGGGGGGCCATGCTCATCTCGCGCCTCTGCCCGAGCGACTACCACCGCTTCCATTTCCCGGTCTCAGGCATACCCTCCGAGCCGAGGCTCGTCGATGGCGCCCTCTTCTCCGTTAGCCCGATCGCGCTCCGCCGGAACATCCTCTACCTCGTCAGGAACAAGCGCTTCGTCACGCTGATCGAGGCCCCGGATTTCGGGACGGTCGCCATGGTCGAGGTCGGGGCCACCAACGTCGGGAGCATCGTCCAGGCGTTCGTGCCCGGGCGCGCCTGCGTGAAGGGGGGGGAGAAGGGCATGTTCGCGTTCGGCGGATCGTGCGTGATCACGCTCTTCGCCGAGGGCCGCATCGTCATCGACCCGGACATCGTGGGCCAGAGCGGGTCGTGCATCGAGACCTACGCCCGGATGGGCGACCGCCTCGGGATCGCGGCCCGGTAGGGCGCGCTCAGAGCACCTGGTTCGAGGCGATGACTGCGCGGTACCAGTTGGCGCTCAGCTTGGGCGTGCGCAGCTGCGTCCTGAAGTTGTTGTGGACGATCCCGAAGCGGCGCGTGTAGCCGTCCGTCCACTCGAAGTTGTCGAGGAAGCACCAGACGAAGTAGCCGCGGACCGGCGTCCCGTCGGCGATCGAGCGCTGGAGCTCCTTCAGGTAGCTGCGCAGGTACTCGACGCGGTGCAGGTCGAGGCATTCGCCGCCCTTGACCACATCGTCGTCGTACCCGCAGCCGTTCTCGGTGACGTAGACATTCTTGACCCCGAAGACCGACGAGACGAGCCGGGGGGCCCAGTAGAGGGCGCGCGGGGCGAGATGGAGCCACGCGCTGTCGGTGCGCGGGTAGCTGGCGGACGGGAAGAGCAGCTGGGGCTTCCCCTCGGCGTCCCGGCGGACGAAGAGTCCGGCGTAGATGTTGAGCCCGAGGAAATCCGTCGGCTCGCTGATGAGCGCGAAGTCGCCCCGCTCGACCTTGGGGCGCGATGCTCCGCACTTGCGCAGGAATGCCTCGCTATAGCAGCCGCTGTAGATCGGCCCGAGTATCGACTGGTTCGCCTCGGCGAACCACTCGTGGGCGGCGGCCACGTCGGCAGGCGTTTCGGTGACCGGGATGACGGTCTCGCAGTTGTCGCTGAGGCCGCAGCGCGCCCCGCGCCCGCCGTGCTCGCGGACGGCGCGGACGCCGTGGCCGTGGCAGATGAGCGCATTGTGGACTGTCTGGTTCACGACCTTCCTGCTCTCCTTGAACCCGGGTGCCTTGCCCGTGCCGCCGTAGGCCTGGACCGTGAAGCAGCGGATCTCGTTCACCGTGATCCAGTTCTTCACGCGGTCGCCGAGCGCACGGACGATCGTGTCCGCATAGGTAGCGAAGGCCCTTGGCACGACCCGCGATCGCCAGCCCCCGCGGTCCTCGAGCGCCTGGGGCAGGTCCCAGTGGAACATGGTCACCCACGGCGTGATGCCGTTCTCAAGCATCGAGTCCGTGAGGCGCTGGTAGAAGTCGAGGCCCCTCTGGTTCAGCTTCCCGTCGCCGCTCGGGTAGATCCGCGGCCATGCGAGCGAGAGCCGGTAGTGCCGGATCCCGAGGTCCTTCATCAGCGCGAAGTCCTGCTCGTAGCGGTGGTAGTGGTCGCACGCCGGGTCGAGCTTGTCGCCGTTCAGGATCGCGCCGCGGCGCAGGGCAAACCGGTCCCACACTGATTCGCCCTTTCCGTCGGCCCGGGAGGCGCCCTCGATCTGGGGCGCTGCCGCTGAAACGCCCCAGACGAAGTTCCGGGGAAATGTAAAGGGGGAGGGAAGGCGCATGGTTTGTCGTGCAGCCGGGTCGGGCTGGAAATGGCTTTGGGGCTCCGCGCTCACGGCTGGCGCGGCGGGCCGATCGTCTCGCCGGTGACGGGCTGGGCCCCCACGAGGATCTTCCTCGGCGGGGACGAGGGGTACAGGATCCGGTTTATCATTCGGGTGATCGCAGACGAACCGATGTGCTCGTGGGCCACGCTCGCGGACGCGGCGCGGGGAAGTCCTGCCGGCGCCTCAAGCCCGTCGAAGCCGGTGACGGAGCAGTCCCCGGGCACCCGCAGGCCGCGCGCCTGCAGGTTCTCGATGAGGGGATACGCCTGGTGGTCCGCGGCGCAGACCCATGCGGTCACGCCGCCCGCGGTGATGCCGCGAAAGGCCGCATCCGCGACCTGCTCGCAGTCGAGCCTGGGGCCATTGTCGCCTGCATTGACGACCCACTCGCGGTTCATTCCGAGGCCCCGGGCCCGCAGGCCCCGTGCAAATCCGTTGAAGCGGCGCTCGACCCAGTGCCCACCGACGGGGTAGTCCCAGGAAAGGAACCCAATGCGGCTGTGCCCTGACGCGTGCAGCCGCCCGACGAGGGAGGCCATGGCCTCTTCGTCATCCGTGTCGATGACGTCAATCCCGAGGCCGCTGTAGCTCTCGAGCACCGAAACCGTGAAGTCCCTGCGCGAGACCAGCTCCACGGCGGATTCGGCGAAGGGGTAGACGAGGATGGTCCCGTGCGTGTTCCCTCCGGCCTGGGAGCGGGGCAGAGCCCGCGCGCATTCGGGATGAAAATCGCCCGGTGCCTGGCGATGCACGCAGATGCGGATGCTTTCGACCTCGGAGCGCTCCCGGGCCTCGACCTGCGCCCGTTGGTGAATTCCCTTTAATATCAGCGGAAAGGTTGCCGAGGCGACCGTGCCAACCGGGATTCCGATCAGTACGTCCACGGAAAGGTGGGCACCCGCCGCCCCGTGGGAGGGGGCACCGTCGCGGCGCGAGCCGTAGACCATTCTTGCGGCCATCTCCCGGGCCTTCGGGCTGGCCCCGACGACTGTCGCGGGCGCGGCGGACGGAATGCGCATGGGGCTCGGCTTGGGGAAACCCGTCCTTGTGGAAGCCGGCCGTGGGGTAGTGGAAAGCATGGAAACCAGGGGGGATGGAACGCTGCTTTCTGAAGCAGCGTCGCGCGGCAAAGCTATGTGAAGTGAGATTTAAAAGATGCAAGAAAAAATTGTGCACTAAATGTTTAATATCACCGGTTTAGTGTTCACATATATGGACGAATGTAAGTCTCAAAAGTTACTAATTATAAGATAGTTACGATATAAATGGCCATGCGTAAAACGCTGCATTTATTTGTGCTCTTTTATGTTAACATTTTGACACTTGCCGCACCAGCCGGCGCGATTCCCCGGTAAGCGGGCGAACATACCCGAAGCCTACTGAACGTCGTAGACTTCCAGAAGCGCGATTCCCGTGTCTCCACTCGTTCCCGAGACAACCGCCGTGTAGGCGCCCGGGGCCAGCGTCGTCAGGAGCGCGGCGTCCATGCTGGACGGATTGGACCAGGCGAACGCGCCGGCGTCCGCCGCTGCCGCGGCGATGACGCTGTCGCCGCCCCAGCCCTGGTTTCTCGCGATGACGGCGCCGGCGGAGTAAAGTTGCAGCTCGGGGTCGGGCAGCGTCCCTGCGACGTTGAACGGGCTTGTCGCCATTGCCGGACCCGAGGCGCGGATCAGCACGGTCTTCGCGGCGGTGCCCCCGATCACGAATCCGGCGATCAGCGAACTGGAGCCGGTCCCCACGAATCCGCGGGTCGAGATGTCGACCAGCCTGGACGAGCCGGAGCCGCCCCGCGCCGCGGCCTGCACGCCGGGTGAGGGATCCGACGTGCCGTCGGCTGTCACGGCCGACACCCGGTAGTAGTAGGTGGACCCGGCCTGCGCGGTCATGTCCAGATAGGAGGTCGAGGCGCCGAGGCCAAGCGACACCACGCCCTGTGTGAATCCCGCGTCGCCGGCGCGCTGCAGGACGTAGCCGGTGATCTGCGCGCCAAAGGTGCTCGAGGGGGCCTGCCATGAGACGCTGACCTGGGAGGCCGCTGGTGAGTAGGCCGCGAGGCCCGAGGGGGAGGCCGGGGGCCACACCAGGCCGGCCGGCGGGGTCGTCGGCAGCGAGTACACGCGAACGTAGTCGACCCGGAAATCCTGGGGGAACACCGTGTCCGCGTCAGGGGGTCCCGGCCAGTTTCCGCCGACGGCGAAATTGAGGATGATGAAGAAGGGCTGGTCAAACGGCCATTGGGACCCGGGGGGAATGTCGCTCTTCTTGCGCACCTCGTAAACCGCCCCGTCCATCGAGAAGATGATCTGGTCGGGATACCAGTCGACCGCGAAGACATGGTAGGCATCGCTGTAGCTCGAGCCGGCCGGCAGAACGCAGTCCGCGTTCAGGCTCTGGCCGCCGGAATAGCCGCTCGCATGGAGGGATCCCTTGATGTCGCCCGGCGCCTGGCCGACCCATTCCATGACGTCGATCTCGCCGCAGGTGGGCCAGCCGACGGTGGGATTGTTGCTTCCGAGGGCCCAGAACGCCGGCCAGCATCCCACGCCCCTGGGAACGCGCGCGCGGGCCTCGAGCCTGCCGTACTGGAACGTGAACGTCCCCGAGGTCTTGATACGCGCCGAGGTGTAGTCCCCATTCGCATCCTGGGCCCGGATGGCGAGCGCCTTGCCGTCCGCCGCTGCCGGGTCGCTCACAACCAGCGAGTTGCTCGTGGAGCTCGTGTAGGTCTCCAGCTCGTTGTTTCCCCACCCAGGCGGGGTCCCGGCTCCCAGGTCGTAGGACCACTTGGCGGGATCCGGCTGCGTGCCCGCCGCCTGGTTGAATTCGTCGCTCCAGACGAGCTGGGGTTGCGCCGCGCCGAGGCCGGCGATCGCGGCCGAGAGGAAGGCAAGTATGGCCAAGGGCGAACACAGCATCGGCCTGGGGCGCCGCGCTTCGCCGGGCGCAAGGGGGGCCGTGTTCAGCGCCGGGAAGGGGGGCCGACCGTCTCGCCTTCGACCAGCAGGCCCTCGACCAGGATTTTTCTTCGCGGGGAATTCGGGTGAACGATCCGGCTCAGCAGGCGGGCGACCGCCGCCGCGCCAATGTCCTCGTGGGGCACCCGGATCGATGCGAGGCGGCGCAGCCCCTGCGGCGGCTCCAGCCCGTCGAAGCCGGTCACCGAGCAGTCCTCGGGCACCCGGATGCCACGCGTGGCCAGCTGCTCCATCAGGCGGTAGGCCTGGTGGTCCGCCGCGCACACCCAGGCGGTCACCTTGTCCTCGCGCATCTTCTGGACCACGTGCTCCGTTATGGCCGCGTCGTCCTTTATGTGCGGGCCCGCCTTGTGGACGTTGATGGCCCATTCCGGTCGGAACTGAAGGCCGAGCGAGAACACGGCCTCGACGTACGCGCCGAATCGACGGGTCGCCCAGTGGCCGACAACGGGGTACTCGAGCGTCAGGAAGCCGATCCGGGTGTGTCCCGCCTTCCTGAGCTGGGTCACGAGGGCGAGGATGCCGACAGAATCATCGGTATCGATCGTATCGATGCCGGGGGCGCTGTAGGACTCGAGCACGGCGACAGCGGAGATCTTCCTGGCGATCAGCCCGACCGTGTGCTCGGGAAAGGGATAGATAAGGACGGTGCCGCGCCAGTCGCCCCCCCGGATGTTGCGGAAGATGTTGTGCGGGCGAACGGACGGCTCGAACGACGCCGGGTTCTCAAAGCACACGTCGATCGAGACGTGCTCCATGCCCGCCCGCTCGCGAATCCCCTGCAGGATGAAGGGGAACGTGGCCATCGCCACGTTCTCCGCGGGAACGCCGATCAGGATCCCGATTGTCAGCGGCTTGCTCTGGCGCGACCGGCGGAGCGTGCGGGTGGGATTGCCCTTGTAGCCCATCTTTGCCGCCAGGCTCTGCACCTGCGCCCGGGTGTCCGCGCTGATCGCGGGATGATTCGCCAGGCTCCTGGAGACCGTCGTGCGCGACAGCTTGAGCCGTTCGGCGATCAGTTGCTGGTTGACTGGGGAGCTGATTGTTGGGGAAGGCTTGCTGCAGTGTGCATCTCTCCTGAGCCGAACCGGGAGGTTGGCCGGGCGTGATATTTTTCGGCGACCGCTGGAAATTGTGCGAAGGGAACTGGCAATTTCAAGTAGTAAAAAAGTAATGCACACCGCATCGATGAAAATCGGTCACTTTTTTGAAAAACAGCGATTATCAGAGGAAATCCGAGGCCGGCCCCCCGCCGCCGCAAGTCATGCACTTAGGAGTGCACATGAAGATTGACAAACTGCGACGGGCTTATCCTTGATGGATTCGTTGGACCGCTGATCAACCCCGAATACCCCTGATCGAGAGCAGCCAAATGCTTTCCAGCGAACGCGCGCATTACATTTCGGCCGATTTCCGGGCCGGCGGGGACTTCGTGGCTCGCGCCTGACGCCCAACCCCGGATGGCCTCCCCCGAACCCCTCAGCATCAAGGAGAAGGTCGCCTACGGCCTGGGCGACACGGCCTCGAATTTCTTCTACCAGTTCTTCAACCTCTTTGTCGTCTTTTACTACACCGACATCTTCGGGCTGTCGGCCAAGGTGGTCGGGACGATGGCGTTGTCCATCCGGGTCTTCGACGCCGTCGTGGACCCGACGATCGGGATCATCGCAGACCACACCCACACGCGCTGGGGCAAGTTCAGGCCGTTCCTCCTCTGGGGCGCGCTGCCCTACGGCGTCCTGGGCTACGTGATGTTCCTGAACCCGAGCCTCACGCAGCACGGCAAGCTCGTCTATGCCTATGTGACCTACGGGCTCATGTGGGTCGCCTACAGCGCGATCAACATCCCCTATTCGGCGCTAATGGGCGTCATGTCCCCCTCGTCCGAGCAGCGGACCTCGCTGTCGACCTACCGCTTCATCTTCGCGTTCGTCGGGCAGTACCTGATCGTGAATCTCGTCGTCCCGCTCAAGAGGCTGCTCGGCGGTGGCAACGAGGCCGAGGGCATCCGCAAGACGATGCTGATCTTCGCGGTCCTTTCAGTTGCGCTGTTCCTCTACACCTTCGCGAACACGCGCGAGCGCGTGAAGCCTCCGGTCGACCAGAAGGGCGCGTTCGGGAGGGACCTGGCCAACGTGTTCAGGAATGGCCCGTGGGTCGCGCTTTTCATCTCGGGGCTCTTCACCCTCATCAACGCGGCGGTGCGGGGCGGGTCGATCATCTACTTCTTCAAGTACGTCGTGCGGGACGAGTCGAAATTCACGCTCTACGGGACGACCGGCTCGCTCGCCTTCATCGCCGGCGCGGTCTGCACGAAGCTCTTTCTGCGGCTGGGCGACCGCCGGACCCTGATGATCGTCCTCTCGGTCATCAACGCCCTCGGCATGGCGGCCTTCTATCTCGTCGACCCGCACTCCTACGGGCTGCTGATCGTCCTCAACATCCTGGCGTCCTTCGTCGTGGGTCCGACGCCCGCCATCCTCTGGTCGATGTACGCGGACACGGTCGACTACGGCGAGTGGAGGTTTGGCCGCCGGACGACCGGCCTCCTTTTCTCGGCGGCGGTTTTTTCGCAGAAGATCGGGCTCGCGATCGGGACCGGGGCGCTGGGATGGATGCTGGCCTACTACGGGTTCGTCGCCAACACGGACCAGGGGGCACTTACCACCAACGGAATCCGCCTCCTCTTCAGCGCGATACCCGCTGCGCTCGCGCTCCTGGGGGCGTGCGCCATCTTTTTTTATCCCATCACCGACCTGAAGATGAGGGACATCGAGGCCGATCTCGGCCGCCGCAGGGCCATCCCTGCCTAGCCCGTCCCCCGTCCCGCCTATCCCCCGACCCAATGAACATTCACCCATCAGTCATCCGCCTGCCCTTGATCGCCGTCCCGCTCCTTCTTGCGGCGCCCTCCTGCCTGATCGGGGCGCAGGGAAGCTGGACTATTTTCGAGACCGCGCAGGGGAACGGACACCTTCTCTCTGAGGTCGCGGCTCCCGCGGAGGTGGCCCGGGGGACGGCGGCCGACGCCATTTCCATCGACGCCTCGCGGCAGTTCCAGTCGATGGAGGGCTTCGGAAGCGCGCTGACCGAGTCCTCGGCCTGGGTCCTGGACCAGCTTCCGGCTGAACGAAGGGCGGAAGTGCTTCGCCGTTTCTATGATCCGAGGGACGGCATCGGCTACACTCTCGCGCGAACCCACATCAACAGCTGCGATTTCTCCCTGGGAAGCTGGTCCCTCGATCCCGTTCCCGGGGATACCTCCCTTTCCCACTTCTCACTGGACCCGATGCGCAAGTGGGTCCTTCCCCTGATCCACGAGGTCCAGTCCATCGCCGGCGCCGGGAACTTTCACCTGTTGGCCTCCCCATGGAGCCCGCCCTCCTGGATGAAGACGAACAACATGATGACATACGGGGGTTCGCTCCGGCCGGAATACCGCCAGGCATGGGCGGACTACATGGTCCGATTCGTGAAGGAGATGGACAGCAAGGAGAACATCCCGATCTGGGCGCTGACCGTCCAGAACGAGCCGGCGGCCACGCAGACTTGGGAGTCCTGCATCTACACGGCCGCGGAGGAGCGCGATTTCGTGAGGGATAACCTTGGGCCGGCTCTCGCCGGCGCCGGGTTCTCCGCTGTGCACCTGTGCATCCTCGACCACAACCGCGACCTGATGGACAAGTGGACGAAGACGATCTACTCGGATCCCGCCGCCGCAAAGTTCGTGTGGGGGACCGCGATGCACTGGTATGTGAGCGACGACTTCGCCGCGCCGGGCCGCGCGCACGCCGCCTTCCCCGACAAGCCGACCCTCTTCACGGAGGGCTGCAACGACCGGCATGAGGAGAAGGGAAAGTTCGACCTGGGCAAATGGGAGCACGGGGAGCGGTACGCCCACAGCATGATCAACGACTTCGGGAACTGGGTCTGCGGGTGGATCGACTGGAACATCGTCCTGGACCAGACGGGAGGCCCGAACCATGTCGGGAACTTCTGCGACGCCCCGGTCATCGTCGACACGGAGAAGGGCGAGATCAGGTACACGCCCGCTTTCTACTACATTGGGCAGTTCAGCAGGTTCGTCCACCCTGGCGCGAGACGCATCGAGTCGCACGGGGGTCCGCCGGGCCTCGAGTCGGTCGCGTTCTCCAATCCCGGCGGAGGCATCGCCCTCGTGGTGCTCAACACCTCCGACTCGCCCGTGGAGTTCCATCTGTCCGGCCCTGGCGCGTCCGTCGCCTGCAGGATACCGGCGCGCGCGATACAGACCTACGTGAGGGGGCTATAGGGGAGGCGCCTGGGGCTGACTGGCGCCGCGCGATGCCCTCCCGTCCCCATTTCCCGCGAAACCGGCTGGCGCTGGCCATCCTGGCGTCGGCGCTCGCCGGCGTCGCGGCAGACTCGCCGCAGGCGGCTCCGATTTGGTGGCGGCAGCTGGCGGTCACCGACCTGAGCGGGGCGCCGCTCAAGCCGGCAAGCCCGCGCATCGTCGTCGTCTTCCTCTCGTCGGAATGCCCGGTGTCCAACACGTACATACCGGTCCTGAACCAGCTGGCGGCTGACTTTTCCCGCCGGGGCTTCGCATTTGTCGGCGCCTACGTGGACCCGGAGTCGGAGCTGCCCGCGCTGCGCCGGCACGCCAGGTCCTATGCGATCTCATTCGAAACGGCCGACGACCGTGACCATCGGCTGGTTCGCGCTGCGTCGGCGACAATCACGCCGGAAGTCGCGGTCTTCTCGCAGGAGGGGTCCGTGCTGTACCTCGGGCGAATAGACGACCGGGTGGGCGACCTCGGTTTCGCGAGGCCGGCGGCGACTCGCAACGACCTAAGGGACGTCCTGGAGGCGATCGCAGCAGGCAAGCCGGGTCCCTTCCCTGCAAATGTGGGATTCGGGTGCTTCATCCCGGAGCGCGTGGGCCATTGAGCCCGGCCCCTACCTGCCGGCCAGCTCGTTGAAGGCGTCATCCCACTGGAATCGGCCGCGCTCCTCGGGGCTCAGCTCCGCGACTTTCTCCTTCATCTTCCTGATCCTGGCCTCCTGGAGGACGGGTATGTCCGCGAGATTTACCGGGATCACCCCCAGCGAGAGCCCGCACATCTCGTCCGTGGAATTCGGCCCGAACTGCACGTCCCGCGGGGGCGAGTAGGGATTGGACGGGTTTGCGGCGCTGTTGTCGAAGACCCATCGGCACCGGATGCGGGTGCCCTTCGGGAGGATGAACGGTTCCCGGTAGGAGTAATGGTCCTGCCACCTGAAGCTCCACCGGCTTATGTCGATCAGAGGCCGGATCGTCCCATCCGGAAATTGCGCGCTGGCGTGCACCTCGCGGCCGAGGAGGTGCATGTGCGGGAAAACCGACATGAGGATGCAGTCGGCGGGAATGACGATCGAGTCCCCGACCGCAAACGCCGGGTTACCGGCGGGGATGTCCAGCTTGAAGCTGCGCAGGAATAGTGAGTCGAGCATGCGCACGGTGGGTTCCCGCATGAAATAGATCCCCACCTCGGTCTGGTCGGTTTCCAGCTTTCCTGTAGCGTGGTAATGAATCTGCAGGACGACGTCCCCGGACATCGGCATGACACCCACGGCAATTCCATTCGGAAGGAATCGCGGGGTTGTCCCGGGCACGCGCCCTCCGAGATAGGCGGCCGGCACGAATCCGGGCGTTCCGAAGCTCGCGTAGCCGTTGCCGCCCTTGTCCTGCTCGCGCTTCCGCGCGGCTCCCGTTGTGTCGATGAACACGGCGGCGTGATGCAGGACCCGGGGGTTCCCGGGCCGGACCTCCACCGCGGCGACGGCCAGAACGTCTGACTCGGGGATGCGGGCGCGCGAGATGACGTCGGCCGGCAGCCGGTCGAGGGAGAAAGGGATGGGCAGCACTTCGTAAGTGTCGTCCGGTCCCGCCGGGACCGTGAAGGGCTGGCGCATCCTGACGACAAGGTCGGGCGGACCGAGTCGCCAGCCGCCGCCCAGGGCCGGCGGCGGCTCGGGCGCAGTCGAAAGGTCCCCGGCAGCGGTCCCGGACTCGGCCCAGTGCGAGAGGGTGGCGATCTCCTCGTCGGTCAGGCGCCTTTCGTCGACAAACGCTCCGCGAGGCCCGTCAGGCGACCATGGCGGCATGATGCGCGCCTTGACCGTCTTCGCGATGAAGCGCGCCCGCTTGGCGGCGTCCCTGTAGGCAAGGAGCGAAAATGGCGCAACCTGGCCCGGGCGGTGGCACTCGACGCAGTGGTTCATCAGGATGGGCGCGACGTCGTGGGCCCACGTCGGAGTCGGCGCGTCAGCGCCCGCGAGCGACCTGTCCCCCATTGTGATGCACGCAAGGAGGCAGACGAAACGGCGCCCGGGCGCGAAAGCGCGCGCGAAAATGGGGGGCCGTCTGGCCCGCGGCGAAGGATGCTTCATTGCCCCATTCACGGCGGGATTGAGGAGCAAACCCCCTTGGAAAATGCTTCCGTCGTGAGCTTTAGGACCACGGTTCAATCGTTGATTCTGCGCCGTTTCTGCACAAGGATGAAAACCTATCTATTTGCCAGATGGTCATCGCTTTGAGCCATTTTTATTGGTTCAATGAGCCTTCCAAATTCGAGCTTCCTTGATTGCCGGTCCACGGCTCAGATTTGAGCGCGAGGCTGGCGCAATCGATGGCCACCAAACCCACCCCTGTCCCGTCATTCGGGCGCACCCGCCCGCGATTTTGGCCCCCATTTCTATCCAGGCTCGGGCTTGTCGTCTCGGCGCCCATTCTCTTCCTCTGCGCGCTCGAGGGCATCCTTCACCTTCTTGGGGTCGGGAAGCCAACCGAGTTCTTTATTCCGGATGAGCAGCCGGGCTTCTTTCGGACCAATCCGAACTTCACGGCCCCGTTCATGCCGGCCTCGTTCGGAATTCAGCCGCTCAACCTGCGAATCCGGAAGCGCAAGGAGCCAGACAGCGTCCGGGTATTCGTGCTGGGCGAGTCGGCCGCACAGGGGATACCCGATCCCGATTTCGGATTCGCCGCCCAGCTCAGGGCCCAGCTGAAGGCACGCTACCCGGGGACATCCCTCGAGGTTTTCAACCTCGGCATCACCGCGATCGATTCCCACGTGGTCTACAGGATCGTCCGGCAGGTCGCTGACTTTGAGCCGGACCTTCTCGTGATCTACATGGGCAACAACGAGGTGGTCGGCCCCTACGGTCCGGGATGCGCCTATCTGTCGTCAACCCCGCCTGTCTGGCTCATACGGATGAGCGTCTGGGTCCGCGGCACGCGCACGGGCCAGCTCCTGTCGGGATACCTCGGCAAGTTGGCCCCCTCCGGGGCGAGGGCCAAGGATTGGAAGGGGATGGAGACCTTCTCGGAAAATTCGGTTCGCGGCGACGACGAGAGGCTGGAGGCCGTCTACCGAAATTTTTCCGCGAATCTGCGGGACATCGTCGACCTCGCGAGGAGCTCGGGGATCCGGACGATACTGTCCACGGTGGTCGCCAACCTGAAGGATAGCGCCCCGTTCATATCCCTTCACCGCCGAAATTTGTCCGCCCAGGAGGCGATCTCCTGGAAAGCCGCGTCTGATGCGGGGAAAATCGCCTGGGACCTGGGCGACCCTCGAACGGCCACGTTCGAATATGAGAAGGCCCTTGGGATCGACCCGGAGTTTGCGGACACCCACTTCCGGCTGGGCAAGCTTGCGGAGGAGCTCGGTGACCCGGCGCTCGCCCGGAAGCACTACCTGGGCGCCCTGCACTGGGACGCGCTGCGGTTCCGCCCGGACGCGCGCATGAACGACATCATCCGGCGGGTCGCCCATGGCGGCGGAGGCGCCGTGCTGCTGGACGCGGCACGGGCCCTGGGATCCGACGCCGACACCGATGCCCCCCTCGCCGGCCGGGAAATCCTGTTTGACCACGTCCATCTCAACTGGGAGGGAAATTTTCAGATGGCGCAGCTGCTGGCAGGCGCCTGTGCCCAGGCGCTTCCCGTTTCGCCTGCGCGCTCCGGGTCGGCGTTGGACGCCGCGGGCTGCGCGGCGGCGCTCGGCTACACGCCCGAGGCCCGGCTGAAGATGCTTCAGGTGGTCGTGCAGCTGATGATCAGGCCGCCCTTTACGAACCAGTTCACCTTCAGCGAAAACCAGGCAAGGTTGAAGAGGGAAATCGGGCTCACGAACGCCCTGTTGAGCGCACCGGGTGCGAAGGCCGCGGATATCGAGGCGGTCGGCCGGGCGCTTCGTCTCGATCCGGACAACCCTTCGCTTGCCGCCCGGCTCGGCCTCATGGAGTCCGACTCCGGTGACCCGAGCGGCGGGTTGTCCCTGCTGGAGAAGGCCGCGGAGCTCGAGCCCCCGACTGTCGAATTGTCCATGCGAAGGGCCGAGATCCTGATGCGCCTGCGCAGGTTCGATGACGCGGAGTTGGTCCTGCTCGGTTCCGTCAGGCTGGACGAGGTCTATTTCTCAGCCGCCAGGCCTTTGGTCGAACTCTGGACGGGCACGCGGCAGCTTGAGAAGGGGAGGAAGTTTTTCGCCCGGGCGCTGGATGGGGCGCCCTCCAACAGCTACCTCCGTCTGGAGTATGCCAACCTCCTCGCCCGCAACGGCGATCCGGGCGGCGCCGAGCACGAGGCGCGGAGGATCTGGGACGCCGATCCCGACGGCAGGGCCGCCATGGCGGCGCTCGAGCTATTGATCCGGCTGTACGATCATCATGACGGCGCCGGTGCGAAGGCCGATGCGCTGACGCTCGAGGCACGCCCCCATCAGGCCTACGATTATTACAACAACCTGCGCCTTGTCCGGATATATGCCGAAAGGAACGATGCGGCCAAGGTGGCCGAATGCCTGCAGGCGGTGGCGGCGAGCGGGCCCTTCGACTCCGCCGAGCACCTTGATCTCGCCCACCGCCTTTCCGACTTGAACCGCGGGCCGGAAATGCTGGGTGAGCTGGCCGAGGCAGGGGTGGTGGCCGGGATCGAGGGCGACGAAAGCCGGCGTCAGGCGGTGAACGCGATGATCGGGGCCTACCGGAAGCAGTTCAGCGACGGACAGTCCCGCTGAGGCCCTCCGCAGGGGAATGGAAGCTGGCGCCGGTCCTGCGCCGCGCCCTCAGTGGCCCCGCAATGACAGGGCTGACTCGAGGTTTCCGCGCGCCCGACCGTTCGCAGGGTCAAGCGCCAGGGCCCTTCTGTACTCGGCTATCGCGTCGTCGTTTCGTGCCAGCCGCCGGAAGGCGTTGCCCAGGTTGTTGTGCGCATCGGCGAAATCCGGGCTGATCTCAATGGCCCTCCTGTATTGGACTATCGCTTCATTCGTCCGGCCCTCCTGCAGGAGGGCATTTCCCAGGTTGTAGGTCGTGTCGAGGTCGCCCGGCTTGATTTCGAGGGCCCTTCGGTATTGGCCGAGGGCCTCGTCAAGGCGTCCCGCCTTCCTAAGGGCCATGCCGAGGTTGTTGTGCGATTCGAGGTCGCCAGGCTCCTCCGCGATGGCCCTTTCGAAGTGCGCGATCGCCACGTCGTTTCTTCCCTCCGCCATGAAGGCGACGCCAAGGTTGTTCTGGGTACCGGCGAAGGCAGGGTTGATGCTTAGGGCGGTCCCGAACTGGTCTATCGCCGCGTCCAGCTGTCCATCGCGCATCAATGCCAGCCCCAGGTTGTCATAGGCCATCCAGCATCCGGGGTTTCGGGCGATGGTGGTCTGCCAAAGCGTGCCCACGTCGGAATACATAGCGGTCTGCATCCAGGTGAGCGCTCCGAGCCCCGCGACGAGGATGAAGGCGGCAGCCTGCACCGCGCGCCGGACGCCCGGCGAAAGCCTCGCCGCGGCGACCGAGAGGCCGGCCGCGGCGGCCGAGAGCAGCGTCGCCGACGCAAGG
>CAAGKR010441377.1_pt1 | contig 14769 bp, 14 predicted proteins | sample 2556971 | NCBI WGS metagenome assembly CAAGKR01 (sample SAMEA5207829, study PRJEB30636) | soil metagenome | biome: forest; feature: boreal; material: soil | place: USA | collected 2011-09 | depth 1 m | reverse complement strand
GCACTCCTTGTCGTCGACGCGCACGATCTCGTCCACGATCTTGAGGTTCATGGTGCTGGGCAGAAAGTCCTCGCCGATCCCTTCGACGTAATAGGCGAACGGACGGGTCATGCGCCCGGTCTTGACGTACTCGTAGTAGAGCGAGCCAATCGGATCGACGCCGACCAGACGGAATCCGGGCTTCTTCTCCTTGAAGAAGCGCCCGCAGCCCGAGATCGTCCCGCCGGTCCCCATGCCCGCGACGAAGACGTCGACCTCACCGGCGGTCTGTCGCCAGATCTCCGGCGCAGTCGAGGTGTAGTGCGCCTCGGGATTGGCCGGGTTGTGGTACTGGTTCGCGTAGAACGCGCCGGGCGTCTCGGCGACGATCCGCTTGGCCGTCTGGTAGTAGCTGCGCGGATCCTCGGGCTCGACGGCGGTGGGGCAGATCACCACGCGCGCGCCGAACGCGCGCAGGCCAGCGACTTTTTCGGGCGACATCTTGTCGGGCATCACGAACACGCAGGCGTAGCCGCGCAATGCGGCGACCATCGCCAGCCCCATCCCGGTGTTGCCGCTGGTCGCCTCAACGACGGTGCCGCCCGACGCGAGCAAGCCGCGCCGCTCGGCATCGGCGATGATGTGGGCCGCCACCCGATCCTTCATCGAACCGCCGGGGTTCAGGTACTCGCACTTGACGTAGACGTCAGCTGCGACGTGGCGCGCCAGCTTCTGGAGCTTGACGATCGGCGTGCCCCCGACCGCTTCGAGGATGTTGTCCTTAGCGCCCGTCACGACGCGCGCCGGTCCTCACCCTTACGCCTTGAAGTGGTCCCGGCCGTGCGCCGAGCGGAAGTGCTCGACCACGCTCTCTTCCAGGAGCTCCTGCATGGTCTGGCCGCCGTACCGAGCGGCGATGCGATCGTCGTATTCGTCCGCGATGATCGCCACGTCGCGAATGGTGGTGGTCAGCTCTTCCTCGTCGAGCGCGGCCCCTCCGAGCAACGTGTGCGAAAAAATGATCACGTCGCCCGCGGGAACGTAGGCGAAGGCGCCAAATCGGAGGAGCGCGTTCATCTCGAGGAGCTGAAGCGCCAGCGGCACTTCCATGGTGACGCCCTTGACCAACTGGGCGACGCAGCGAACGACGGCGCGATCCGGGTTCCAGGCGATGACGTTGATCATCACGATCGATGACCCCTGTTTGACGACATAGAGGCCCTCGTCGACCTTCTTGAACGCAGGACTCTTGCGCAGGGTCTTTTCGATGAGCTGGCAGCTGGCCTTCGCAGCGGCGTTCATGTCCAAATCGGTATCATGGATAAAGTAAACTGACCACCGCGATGCGTCCCTGCCAGTTTTGCGCCCACGAGAGCCCCGATCATCTGAGCTTCTGCTCCCGGTGTGGCCACAGGTTTGCGACGGCAGGCACGGGGCCATCGGCTTTTGGTTTGGTCGGCCCGCGCGGGCTCGATCGTGCGAGCGCCAGGGCGGCATTCTCGCGCACGCTGGTCGCGACGCCTCGCGGTGCGGGCGGAACCGGGCGCGCGACGGTGGCGATGGCCTTGACGACGACGGGCGGGGGCCGGGGTAACGGGCGCGCGCAGGCGGCTCCTTCTGCACGACCAGCCTCCCGTTCGCGGCTCCGCTGGGCGGCTGGTTCGATCGGGTACATCTACGTCTTCCTGCGCGACAAGCTGGACGCGGGCGAACGACGGCGGCGCCTCTTCGAAGAGCGGATGGGCGCCCAGGCGCTCCTTTCGGGCGCGCTCAACGAGCTGGCCCGCGTGGTCCTGCGCGAGGGTGTGCAACACGCCGATCTCACCGGGCTGCTCGAAGCGATCGGGCGCGCCCACGCGCGCCGCGAGTCCGCTGCGGCCGACATGGCGACGTCGAGCGTCCTCCAGCAGGCAGAGGCGGCCCGCCTCGGCACCCAGGAATCCGCGGCCGAAGCCGAGTGGACCGCAAGCGACCGCGCCAGCCGCGACGCCGACGAGATTCTGCGCGCCACCTCGGCGGATCGGAATTCAGCCAGCGCACGTCTTTCGCGAGTGAAAGACGAGCGGAGCCACGTCGCGCGCGAGAAAACCAACACCGACCCAGCCGATGAGGCGCGCGCCGCGCAGCTCGCCCACGAAGCGCTGGGCCTGGCCGAGGAGCAGCGGGCTCTCGACGAGCAGATCGAACGCCTCGACCGGCAGCTCGCCGATCTGCGGGACAGCTCGGCGGCTGCACGCGCCGCAGCCGCTGCGGCCAAGGCGAAACTGGAGGTGGCGGTGGCCGCGCGCCGCGACGCCGCTTCGGCGATGACCGCGAGCATCGCCGGGCGGCAGCGCGACAAAGCCGACGCCGAGCGAGAGGCCGCGGACCTGACCGATCAGCTCGGCCGCGTGGCCAACGAGCTTCGCCCGCGGCACGGCGTCCTGCTCTCCTCGTATCAAAACATCGATCGCCTCAACGAAACGATCGCCGATCGCAGCGCGCAGATCGAGGCGATCGCAGAGGCTCAGGCGCACTACGATCAGCGCAAGCTTTTGGCGGGAGTGGGCCTGCTCACCAGCGTGTTGATCGCGACCGCGGCCGCTCTTTGGGCCGCTTTCAAGTAGACGGCGATCCGGACGATCCGCTGGGCGCCGCGACTTCGGCGGTGACCAGAGCCCAGGCAGCGAGCAGCAGGAGGCCGCCGAGTGGCGTCACGGCGCCGAGCGCGGAGACGCCCGTCAACGCAAGCGCGTAGAGGCTACCGGAGAACACCACGACACCCGTCGCGAGTAGACCGAGGATCAGGCGTCCGCGACGAAGCCGATCTCCGCCCAGCGCCACCGCGAGCGCGGTGACCGCGTGAACCAGGTGGTAAAGGGCGCCGGTCCGGTAGATCTCCAGGAGGGGCGGCGTCAAGCGCCCGCGCAGCCCGTGCGCGCCGAAGGCACCCAGCGCCACCGCCGAGAAACCCAGGGCCCCGGCCACGGCGATCCCGCCACGTTTCACGTCGGTTGACCCTGGCTGTCACGCGACAGCCCCAGCGTCCGCATCTTCTTGTGAAGGTTGGTGCGCTCGATTCCTAGCAACATCGCCGTCCGCGAGATGTTCCACCCGTTTTCGTCGAGCTTGATCCGGATGTACTCGCGCTCCATGTGATCGCGGAATTCCCGCAGCGGCAACGCGCGTGCCTCGGCGGGCAGCTCCACCCGCGGCAGCATCGCCGGCGCCTCGGTCGATTCACGCCGCCTGCGCGCGACCTCGGCGACAATCTCCTCGGGCAGATCGCCGACTCCGATGCTCTCCTCGGACAGGATCACGAGCCGCTCGATCACGTTGCGCAGCTCGCGCACGTTGCCGGGCCAGGGATATCCCGAGAGCATCGCCAGCGCCTCGTCGGAGATGGTCTTGACCTTCATGTCGTTCTCGCGGCATGCGAGCTCGATGAATGTTGACGACAGGAGCGGCACGTCCTCGGCCCGATCGCGCAGCGGTGGGGCCCGGAGAGGAACGACGTTGAGGCGGAAATAAAGGTCCTCGCGAAACTCGCCGGAGGCGACCGCCGCCTGCAGATCGCGGTTGGTGGCGGCCAGCACGCGCACGTCGACCTTGAGCGCCTGCTCCCCCCCCACCCGCGAGAACTCGCCCGACTGCAGGACGCGCAAGACCTTCGCCTGAGCGGATGGAATCATGTCGCCGACCTCGTCGAGGAAGATCGTCCCACCGTCGGCGATCTCGAACAGGCCGCGCTTGCGCGCGGTCGCGCCGGTGAAGGCGCCGCGCTCGTGTCCGAACAGCTCCGATTCGATCAGCTCCTTGGGAATCGCGGCGCAGTTGACCTTGACGAACGGCTTGTCAGCGAGCGCGCTCGAGCGGTGCAGGGCACGCGCGATCAGCTCCTTGCCGGTGCCCGACTCGCCGGTGATGAGCACCCGCGTCCGGGTCGGCGCCACCTTGGCGATCTGTGTGAACAGCGCCGTGATCGCCGCGCTCCGGCCGACCATCTCGAAGCGCTCGTCGGCCATCGCGCGCAACCCTTGCACCTCGCGCGCCATCGCGCGACGCTCGAGCGCGTTGCGCAACGCCACCATCAGCCGTTCGCGATCGAGCGGCTTTTCGATCAGATCGTAGGCGCCCGCCTTGGTCGCGCGCACAGCGTCGGCCAGCGTCGCGTGACCGGAAATCATGATGATGGTCGGCTGGGTATCCTGGTTCTTGAGCTTGCCGATCCGCTCGATCGTATCGAGCCCCGAGATGCCGGGGAGCTGCACGTCGAGCAGCAACACGTCGGCGGCGACCTCCGGCAACCGGGCCAGCGCCTCTTCGCCGCTCGAAGCTTCCTCGACGGCAAACCCTTCCCCCTCCAGCACCATCCGCACCGTGCGCCGGATGTTCTTTTCGTCATCGACGACGAAGATCGTGGAGGGCATTGTCACGAGACCCTAACAGGGTTCGGCAGCCGCCGCGATGAGATCAGGCTATGAAATCGCCGGGCCGGAGGATTACGGCGTCTCACCGCAGAGGGAGGACGGCGACCTCATCTCCCAGCGTCACGCCGAGCCGCTGGCAGATGCTGGCCGGGAGCGCGACGACGTCACGGCCGTCCTGCCGCCAAGGCGGGAGCGCGACCACCTGCGTGGCGACGAAACGCGGCGTCGCCGCCTGCTCGCGCGCGATCAAGAGCGTCTGCGGCCGAGCCACCGTCGCTTGCGTCGCTGGCGATGCCTGCGACGCTTCCGACACCGCTGCCACTACGCGAGCGACACGCGTCACGCGCACGACGGTGATGTCGTCGGTCTTGGCGCGAAAATGCGGACCGCCGTCGAACGGATCGATCCGCTGGGCGAAAGAAAACCCGACCTCGATCAGGAGCTTCTCGACGCCTTTGGTCTCGGGCCCGACCTGGCCGACCAGCGCCTGGACGTGCCCGGGTAGCAGCGTCACGTAAATAGGATCCTGCGGGAACAGCGCGCGAATGAACTCCTTGTTTGTCTGGGAGAGGCGATCGGCTTGCTGATACGTGAGGCCGGTGAACTTCCGGCCGAGGGACTCCCAAAGCAAGCTCGTACCGTCGGGCTCGAGCGGCGGCATCAGCTCCGAGAGCACCTCATCGCGAAACAGGTTCCGGTGGCGCGCCAGATAGACGAAGCGCACGAAGGCGAGCAGGCGGCCCAACCTTTCGGGGTGGCGGCGATACTCTGGCCGCAACACCAGCCCGCCGACCTCCGTGAGGCCCTTGTAGTTGTAGCCGATACGCAGCACCCGGTGGGCGAAGTGGCGGTCCAGCGTCTCGCTGTAGCGCTCCTCTTCGAGCACATCGAAGAAGACGTGGGGCGCCCGCCGGCTGCCGTGCTGCGCGAAGAGCATCGAGGTCCCCACCACCTCCCCGCTGTCAGCGTCGGCCGCGACGAACACGAAACAGCGATCCCCGACCGGCAGCTCGCCAGCGAACGACGCCCGCGAGCGCTCGATGATCGCCGCCAGCGCCTCGCGATCGTCGGGGAGGTTCACGGAATCGAGGTGGACCGCAGCCCGCTGGAGATCGTCGAGGTCGCGAGGTGCTATGTCGCGAAGCAGGAACATGTTCGGCGCCGCGTGGCGGAAACCGCGTCAGTGCAGGTGGCGCTCGACCGAGCCGGCGGCGTCGGCGAGGAGCGTGCCGATCAGCTCCGGCAGACCGCTCGGCGCGATGGACCGCGGCGGGAGGATCGCGCCGTAGTCGATGACGTTGACGGGCGGTCGCCCCGCCCGCGCGTCGCGTGCGTTCTCTCGCGCCAGCCAGTCGAGCACCCGCGGCAGCGCATGCACCGACGCGAGGTGCGTATCGTGCAGCAAAAGGATCCCGCGTCCCTTCAAGTGCGCGAGCTTGTTCGCGAGGTAGGCGAACACGGCATCCTCGTTGTCGCTCTTCCAGTCCTGCGGATCGAGATTCCAGCCGATGTCGGGGAGCTCGCGCGCCGCCAGCGCCGCTTCCAGGCTGTGGCAGAACGCGCCGTAGGGCGAGCGAAACAGCAGGGGCCGCACACCTGTCGTCTCCGCGATGAGCTCGGTGTTGGCATCGATCTCCGTCGCCTGCTCGGTCGGGTTCTCGCAGAGATCGTGGTGGCTCATGGTGTGGTTCGCGACCAGGTGGCCGTGCGCGGCAATCTTCCGCACGAGATCGCGACGCGCAACGTCCTCGGGACGCTGGCCCTTGAGCCGCCATCCGGTGACGAAAAAGATCGCCTTCAACCCGCGGCGGTCCAGCTCGTCGAGAATCAGTGGGGTGCCGCGCAGGTCCGGCCCATCGTCGAACGAGAGCAGCAGCTCGCGCGGAGCCGTAGCCGGATGAAAGGCCGTGTGCGGACCATGCCCGGGTGAGCTGAGCCCGACCGCCTCGTCCTCGGAGAGCGCCGGGGTCATAGTTCGGCCACCGGCGCGCGGGTTTGCGCGCGCAAGGGTCACGCTGGGTGCATCAGTACCGCCACCCTGCGCGGGGACCAAAAACGGCACCAAGAGGGCCGATAGCGCAAGGAGCCGACGAGCCACCAGCATGAGATCCTAACGAAAACATCGGCGGTTCGCGAATCGACCCTGAGCGGCGCCCTCTTGGGAACCCAGATTCAAAAGGGGATGTCGTCGTCGGACGGCGGGCTGCTGGGGCCCGCATCGGCGTCTTCGGCTGGGCCGGAATCGCCGCGACCGGCGAATCCCCCGGGCTTGCCGCGCCCTTCGCCGGCACCACCTCCGGGAGCACCGGCACCGGCACCGGCACCGGCGCCACCGCCGCTGCCCAGAAAGACGACGCGATCGGCCACGATGTCGGTGGCGTAGTGCTTCTGGCCTTCCTTGTCGTAGGACCGGGTCTGAAGTCGTCCCTCGACGTAGACCGAGCGCCCTTTCGAAAGGTACTTATTACAATTTTCAGCTTGGTCGCCCCAAACCGTCACCCGGTGCCACTCCGTGCGCTCCTGGCGCTGCCCCGATTTGTCCTTGAAGACATCGGTGGTGGCGATCCGCAGATTGCACAGGGGACGGCTGGACGGCGTGTACTTCAGCTCCGGATCCGCCCCCAGGTTCCCGATCAGAATGACCTTGTTTACGCTTCCCATCGCAACCTCCTTGTACCACGTTCATCGGCTCGCGCGGAGCGGCGGTTGCTGATAGTTTCGACCTATGCTCGCTGTCGGGCTGGCGTGGATGCTGACGGCGGCATCCCAGGGAGCACCGGCGCCGTCCCAGCGCGTCTCCAATCTCGGACGGGGGTTCGCGGCGTATCGCGCCGGCGACCATCACGCCGCCGCTCGGTTTCTCCGCGGGGCGCTCGACAAGGGCCTGCGGAACGACGACTGGGCGGCGTTTCTGCTCGGCGAAAGCGAGTTTTACGACGGAGACATCCCCGCGGCCCTCCAGGCCTTCGAACGCGCCGCGCGCGCGCGCGCCGGGCGGCCCGCCGAGATGGCAGCGTTTCGGGTGGCCGACTGCCTGTGGATGGAAGGAGATCACGCGGCGGCGGCGAAGGCCTACGCCCGGCTTTTGAAAAAGGTGACCCCCGCGGTGGGCGACGCCGCGCTCGGACGCTTCCGCATCGCGGACGAAGCCGCAACACACGACGAGGCGGGCGCGCGGCGGCAGTTCTTGGAGATCGCCCGCGACTTCCCCGCCCACCCGCTGGCTGACGAGGCTCTGCGCCGCGCGGCCCCGCGATCGATCCCGACACCCCCGACGACGGCCAACACGCAGGCGACCCCTCCCATCGAGCTTTCGGCCGCCGATCGCTTACGCCGCGCCGAGACTCTGACGAAGGATCGCCACTGGGACGAAGCGCTGGCTGAGCTCGGCAAGCTGCCCACGGCCCTACCGCCGAATCTGGCCGCCGAGCGCGACTACCAGATCGGAATGACCAAGTTCCAGATGCGGCGCGACTACGCCAACGCGGGCGACCTCCTGCTGGCCGCCGTCCCGCACCTCAGCGGGGACAAGGCGGCGTCCGCGGCGTTCCACGGCGCCCGCGCGTTATCGCGCGTCGATCGCGACGACGAGGCGATCGCCGGTTACCGCAAGGTGGTCGCCCAATTCCCGCATTCGCGATTCGCCGCCGAGGCGCAATACCTCTCCGGCTGGCTGGACTACAACCGCGGCCGTTTTCGCGAAAGCCTCCCTGCCCTGCAAGCGACGCTGGATCATTTTGGCAGCAGCGACTTCGCCGACGACGCCGCCTGGTGCCTGGCCTTCGCGCACTACCTGCTCGGCGATGCCACCCTCGCAGCCGCCGGGCTCGAGCGTTATGCGCGGCTGCCCGCGACCGGCATCACTTCCGACGAGCGCAGCGATCGGGTCGCCTACTGGCGCGCACGCATGCGCGACAAGCTTGGCAAGAGAGACGAGTCGCTCGACGGCTACCGGGCTCTGGCCCGCCGGGCGCCACTGTCGTTCTACGGTTTGCTGGCCCGCGCGCGCCTCAAAGAAGCGGGAAACGACGAGCCGATCCAGCTTCCGGTCAAGCGGACGGCGGCCGTCTGGCCGGCGCGCCCCGAGCGCGATCCGATCGTCGCGCGCGCAAGCGAGCTCATCGAGGCGGGCATGGACACCGAAGCCGGCGCCGAGATCGAGCGCGGCGAACAGCAGATCTTGAAGCGCGCTGGCGGCGACAAGGCGGCCGCCTGGCTGCTCGGGCTTTACCGCAGCGCCGGTAACTTTCACCGCGCGTATCACTTCGCCGAGGCACATGGGGCGGGCGCGCTCGCCGCCGATCCACGCGCCGACGACGGCGTACGGGCGTTCTGGAAGGCGGCGTTCCCGCGCGCCTACGCGCCCCTGGTCGACGCGTATGGGCCAGCGGCCGGTAATCCGGACCTCTACCTCTACGCGATCATGCGCAAGGAATCGGGGTTCGATCCGCACGACGTCTCTTACGCCGACGCGCGCGGCCTCTTGCAGATGATCCCACCGACCAGCGCCCGGGTCGCCGCGGCGGCCGGCGAGCCCTTCTTTCCCGACCAGCTCTACGACCCCGTCGTGAATATCCGGCTCGGCGCGCTCTACATCGGATCGCTGTTCAAGAAGTTTGGCGGCGAAGTCCCGCTCGCCGCGGGTGCTTACAACGCCGGCCCGCGCGCCATGAGCCGCTGGTGTCAGCAGCACGCCGGCCACCCCACCGACGAGTTCGTCGAGCTGATCGCCTTCGCGCAGACCCGAGAGTACGCCAAGCGGGTCACCAGCCTTTACGCGAAATACCGCTTCCTCTACGGCCCGACGCCCTTCGAGATTCCGCTCCAGCTCGACACCAAGGTTGCTCCAGGCGGTCCGGACTACTAGCAAAAGGGTCGTATACTGGCCGCATGGCGAAGTTTCGCGGAACGGTTCGCAGGAATGACCTCGAGGGCGGGCACTGGCAGCTCGAAGCCGACAACGGCAAGTCGTACGTCCTCGAAGGGGCGATGCAGGGGATCGAGCAGGACGGCGCGCAGGTCGAAATCGACGGAGCGGTCGACAGAAACGCGATGGGCTTCGCGATGACCGGACCCATTTTGCGGGTCAAGAGTGGGAAGATAATTTAGGGCAAGCAGAAAAATCGGCACATCCGCAATTTGGGGAAATCTGGAGGTCGCTATGTCGAAACGAAGGCTGTTGTTCTGGGCACTTTTCGCCTGCGGGAGCGCCTCGCGGGCCGACGCGGCGATTCGGCGCGTTCCAGAGATCTACCGAACGATTCAAGCCGCGGTGGACGCCTCCCGCCCGGGCGACGTCATCGACGTCGGTTCCGGCAGCTACTGCGGTGCGACCATCGACTTGCGCGTCGATCTGATCGGCCACGAGACCGCAATCGTCGGCTGCGAAGACGGCCCGGTCCTGTTCGGCGATCTGCGAGCTGGGTTCTATCTTCCCGGCGCGGACGGCGGCAGCGGCGCCAGCGGCACGCACATCGAAGGCTTCCTGTTCGAGGGTCGCGGCATTTCGGCGGACAATCTCGACCCGCTGGCCCTCGGCGTGTTCGCGCGTTTCGCGAACGACGTCCGGGTCGAGCACAACCTCTTCCTCGGTGGGGTTCAGGCCATTACCAACACCGCCGGCGATCGCTGGATCATCGCGGAGAACCACATCGAGGCTCTGACCCTGTTCGACTGCGCGGACACCCTTTGCGCAGGCGGAGATGGCATCGTCATCCAGATCGCACGCGATGACGTCGCCGCACCGGGCGGCCCGACCGCCGACGTCAACCGGCCGCAAGGCAACGTGGTGGTGGCCAACGACGTGAGCGGCGCCATCCCCGACGGGTTCGACGAGTTCTCGATGGCGGGGATTCTCGTCTTCGCGGCCGACGACACGGCCGTGGCGCGAAACCGACTGGCGATCCCGGACAACCCGGCGGCCGACGCCTCGGGCGATGGCGTGCTCATCTCGAACGTCTGCTGCGACGAGCCCGCCCTCACGCCCGGGGCCCGCAACACGGCGGTCTTCGAGAACGACGGTCGCGCCAGCCAGTTCGCGGTGGTGGTCGAAGGAACCGACGGCGCGAACACCGGCGGGCTCTTTCTGCGCGACGATCCGGGCGCGGTGATGGTCGAGGGGCAGCTCGTCGCCACCCGCGGCGAGGGGCGCCTCACCCGAACCGACCACGGCTTCCGGCGGATGCTCTTCTAGCCGAGGCCCCCACGAGCGCCCGGATGTTGGAGACCGTTCACCAGGCCACGCGTCGATACGAAGAGTGGCTGGGCGGCCTCATGCCGCTCGTGCAGGGTGACCTCGAGATGAAACATGGGCGCATGCGCCTCGGGCCATTCCCATTCATGCTCGCGACGTTCTACCGGTGGTGCCAGTTGTGGCGCGCCGGCGCGGGCGATCTGGCGCGCGCTGCGCCGGTTTTGGCGGTCGGCGATCTGCACATCGACAACTTCGGCACCTGGCGCGACGCCGAGGGACGCCTAGTCTGGGGAATCAACGACTTCGACGAGACGACGACGCTGCCCTGGACCCAGGACCTGGTGCGCCTCGCCGTGAGCGCGCACCTCGCCATCCGTGACGAGCACCTCGCCCTTCGGCGGCGCGCGGCTTGCGACGCCATCCTGCAGGGCTACCACGACGGCATCGACGCCGGGGGACGACCCTTCGTGCTCGAGGAGTCGCACGGCTGGCTTCGCCGGGTCGCCACCGGTGAGCTTCGCAACCCGACCGCATTCTGGAAGAAGATGGACGCGCTCGAAGCTGCGGGCGACATCGATCCGACGGCAGCGGCCGCCATCGACGAGGCGATGCCCGCCCGCGCTCTCCCTACGCGCCACACCCGCCGCACGGCCGGCATTGGAAGCCTCGGCCGCCCGCGCTTCGTCGGCATCGCCGAGTGGTGCGGTGGCCAGGTCGCCCGCGAAGCCAAGGCGATGGCGCCGTCGGCCTGGCACTGGGCGGCCGGGCGCCGGGCCGGGGATGCCGGTGCCGATGCCTACACCAAGCTCATCACGCGCGCGGTCCGCGTCCCCGACCCCACGGTGCATGTCGTCGGCGGGTGGTTGGTGCGCAGGCTCGCGCCCCACTGCACGCGTATCGAGCTTGGCGAGCTGCCCTCCGGCCACGACGAGGCGCGCCTGCTTTACGCCATGGGGTTCGAGACGGCCAACGTGCACCTCGGGACCCCGAAGGCCGCGCGGGCGGTCCGCAAGGAGCTGCGGGCGCGCAAGGAGCGCTGGCTGCACGACAGCGCGAAGGGACCGACCCGGGAGCTCCTGCGCGACTGGAATGCCTGGCGCGCGACCGCCGGAAGCTAGACCCAGCTTGGCTGACCCGCGGTGGACCCGTGAGCATCCAGACCTGCCGAAGCGGCTGTCTACCGAATCGGATCACAACCTGACGTTTCAGACAGGTCATCCCGGGTGGCATCGTCGCCTGGCCTCGCACCGCACACAGGGGGGATCTTGTGCTACTAGTCAGCGAAGCTTTATCGGGGGCGATTTCCGGAAATCTTGGTCTTCGCGCCCGTCTTGTAGCGGGAGGGTTCCGATGGTTCGTTTCATCCTAGATTTCGCGAAGCGTTCTCCGATGCCTGTGCGGACGGCGATCGCATCCATGGCGCTCTTCGCAGCGTGCGGGAGCAAGAACGGCACAACGGTCGGCGGAACCGGATCGGGCGGCACCGGCGGGGTGGGAGCGGGCGGCAACCCAACCGGAGGAGCCAGCGGCGGCGGGGCAAGCGGCGGCACCGGCAACAACGCAGGCGCGACGGGAACCGGCGGACAGTCCGGCGGCGTTGGCGGCTCCATCTCGAGCGGCCTTGGCGGCTCCATCTCGAGCGGCGCTGGCACCGCGGGCTCGGGCGCCAGCAGCGGAGGTGGCGCCTCGGGGGGCATCGGCGGAACGGGCGGTGCGACCACGGGCCTCGGAGGCACGACCGGCGGAGCGACCGGAGCCGCGGGCCTCGGGGGCGCCTCGGGCCAGGGTGGCACGGCCGGAACGGCGGTTGCCTGACAGGCGCCGCTCGCTGTCACGGGCACGGCCGCCACGGTCACCGTAAATCTGGGCGCCGCCGCGATCTCCACCGTCGGCCCGGACCTCATGGGCATTCACACGTCCGTCTATGACAGCATGATGCAAGCGCCTACCACGCCGCCTCTTTTGAAGGCAATCGGTGTGACCTCCCTGCGATATCCGGGAGGGTCCTACGCCGATAGCTACCACTGGGAGCTCAACACCGGCACCTCTACGCCCGCCGCCGGGGCGGGCAGCAACGTCATTTACATCGCTCCCGGCGCCGATTTCGGACACTTCATCTCACTCCTGGAGAACGTGGGCGCCGACGCCATGATCACGGTCAACTACGGCGTGGACTCCTCTGGCACGGGCCCCGGGGTGCCGCAGGCCGCGGCCGCCTGGGTCGCGTATGCGAACGGCCTTCCCACCGACACCACCGCAATCGGCGTGGATTCCACCGGGAAGGACTGGAACACCGTGGGCTACTGGGCTGGCCTTCGCGCCGCCGCGCCGCTGGCGGTCGACGACGGGCAAAACTTCCTTCGCATCTCACACCCAGCTCCAGTCGGGATCAAGTACTGGGAGGTGGGAAACGAGCTCTACGGCAACGGGTACTACTACGGCGGCTGCGGGTGGGAGCCCGATATGCACGCGGCCTACCCCGCGACGGGGACGACGTGCACCGGCCGTCAGAACAACGCCGCCTTGTCCCCAACGACGTACGGCATGGCAGTCAAAGCATTCGCCCAGGCGATGAAAGCGGTCGATCCCACCGTGAAGGTCGGTGGCATCGTACACTGGCCCTACACCGAATACGCCAACTGGAACGGCTCCGTGCTACCCCAGGCGTGCGTCGCCATGGATTTTGCCGTCAACCATTGGTACGCCGGCACGACGTTGAACAGCCTCCTGACCGTGGCGGGCACGGACATCCCCGGGATGTACAAGGATCTGCGGACGGCTTTCACGACCGCGGCCAACGGCTGCGGGACGAAGGGGGCAACCCTCCCGATCGCGGTGACGGAGTGGGGGCCGAACACGAACAACGCGGGGGATCTCCAGACAGCGCTGAGCGCGACGCCCCCGACGCACACTCAGCTTCCGGGAATCTTCGCGGCTGAATCTTACGCCAACTTCATGGAGCAAGGCGCCCTGGCGGTTCATTGGCTGGAGCTGCACAACAACAGCTACCTCGGCAGCACCGACACCCCCGCGTGGGGATATCACGGCGCTCAAATGGCGCACGCCTTGGCCGGCGTTGGTGACGCCTTGATACCAGCGACCGTATCGGCAGGGGACGCGGGAGCACCGACGCTTCTGGCGCATGCATCGAAGCACGCCGACGGCAGCATGAGCGTCCTGCTGACGAATACGAGCGTCTCCACCACCGCCGCGGTCACGGTGAACGTCACCGGCGGCGCGACCCCGCTCGCCTGTGTCGGGACGCGGTACGCATACACCCCCGTGGCAACGGACAGTGACGGCACCGTCACAAGCGCGCCGATTTTCTCGGCCACCGACGGCGGCTCCGTGATCGTCTCGGTGCCCCCCTACTCGGTCGTCGTGGTCGCGTTTCCGCAGCGCTAGAAATTCGAAGCGGCTCGTCGGCCCTCAGTTCCAGGGCGGCATCGCATACGGCGTCGTCGGCGAGATGCCGTCGTAGCGGTGGAATTCCTCGACATACGGCTCGTTGAGCCAGGACTGCAAAATGGCGATCTGACAGGCGGTGAGCGGCGTCCCCGGGGGCGTGCTGGCGGGAGGCATGATTCGGGACTGGGAGCACGAGGGCGCATTCGCCTCTTGCATGACCGCCATCACCACTTCAAAACGCAACGGAGTCGGCGTCTGTGGACAAGACGTGTCGTGAGCGGTGCCCGTGATCCAGTCGAAGGCGTGGTTTCTGCCGCCTTCCAGGATGGTCGACTCGTCGTCGAGCACGTGGCAGCCGCCGTTGCTCGCGTTGGCGGCCCCGGTTCTGCCACACGAGGCGTTGAGGAAAGTTTGCACGTCCTTCTGGAAGCTCACGGGAGACGGAATGGTGCAGCCGGCGGGGACCGCAACGGGAACGCTCATGCCAGGCGCAGTCGCGCCGGCCGTCGTTCCCGTCATCGTGACGGTCGCGGTGCCCGGCGTCGTCGCGGGGGCCGGCGTCGCCCCCGTCGGAGGCCGCGCGCACCGGAAACCGAGGTTGACGGCGCGGAACGCCGGGTCGACGTCGAACCGGCTCGCCGGGGCCAAGGTCGACGCGTCGTTGAGGAGGTCGCCCCGCATCACGCGGTTGGCCGCGGGCGTCAAGTAAGCGCAGTCCGTGCACGCCGCGTATTTCGCGTACCAATCCAGGTTCCACTCGAACACCTCGCCCACGAGGTC
>CAAGKR010213403.1_pt1 | contig 14774 bp, 15 predicted proteins | sample 2556971 | NCBI WGS metagenome assembly CAAGKR01 (sample SAMEA5207829, study PRJEB30636) | soil metagenome | biome: forest; feature: boreal; material: soil | place: USA | collected 2011-09 | depth 1 m | reverse complement strand
CAGGTCGTTGAGCAGCGCCGTCATGATGCGCGCGCCGGTCATGCCGAAGGGGTGGCCGAGGGCGATCGCGCCGCCGTGGGGGTTGAGGCGGTCCATGCCCCACTCCAGCTCGCGCGACACCGCCAGCACCTGCGAGGCGAAGGCCTCGTTGAGCTCGACGATGTCGATGTCGCTGACGGTCATGCCGGTTGCAGCGAGCACCTTGCGAACCGCGTCGATGGGACCGACGCCCATGATCGTCGGGTCGACGCCACTCACCGAAGACGCCACGATCCGGGCCAGCGGCTTGAGCCCCAGCTCCCCGGCACGCTCCTCCGAGAGCACCACCACCGCGGCGGCGCCGTCGTTGAGGGGACAGGCGTTGCCGGCGGTGATACGTCCTCCCTCCATGAACACCGGCTCCAGGGATGCCAGCTTCTCCAGCGTGGTCTCGGCGCGGATACCGTCATCGCGGCTCACCTCGTCACCTGACGGGGTGACGATGGGGATGATCTCCCGGTCGAAGATCCCGGTGTCTCGCGCCCGCGCCGCCCTCAGCTGGCTGCCCAGTGCGTACACGTCCATGTCCTCGCGCGTGACGCCGAACTGGTCGGCGACGTTCTCCGCGGTGATGCCCATCAGCATGTAGCCCTGGGCGCAGGCGTCGGCGCCCTGGAGGCGGGGGTTGCGGTCCTCGTCCTTCATCCCACCGCGGCCGACGCGCGTGTACGACTCGACGCCGGCGCAGACGAAGGTGTCGCCCTCGCCCGACTTGATCGCGTGGTAGGCCATCCGGATGGCCTGCAGGCTGGAGGCGCAGAAGCGGTTGACGGTGGTGCCCGGAACCGTCTCCGGCAGGCCGCTGAGGAAGACCGCGCGGCGGGCGATATTCATCCCCTGCTCACCGGCGGGGTAGCCGCAGCCGCAGATGAGGTCGTCGACCTCGTCGCGGGGAACCTCGGGCACTTTGTCCAGCACCTTGCTGACGATGTACCCGACCATGTCGTCGGGCCGGACGTCGACCAGGGCGCCCTTGTTGGCGCGGCCGATGGGGGTGCGGCCGGCGGCGACGATGACAGCTTCGGGCATAGCCAGAGGATAAGGAAGGCGGCGGCTTCGCTGCCGCCGCCTTCATCGCCGCGGATTGCGGGGCTAGGCTTTGGCCAGGCGCGCGATGGCCTCAGGCAGAGTGCCCCGAAGGGTCTTCTTGCCCCAGAAGTAGTCCGCCCCCTCGCGAGCCGTCTTGCCGAAGTCGCCGGCGGCATCGAAGCCGGCTTGCTCGACCCGCACGCGGGTGCCGCCATCGGCGGTCGCATCGAGGTTGAATGTGACGGTGGTTGCGAATCCGGCGCTCCAGGAGTAGCTGAGCCGGTTGGGCTCGTCGAGCACCAGGACCTCGCAGTCGACGGTGCCGCTCCAGCCCTGGGCGTTGGGGTCATGAAAGGTGAACTTGTGGCCGACCTCGGGGCTGAAATCGGTCTGCATCAGCCACTGGGAGATGGCTTCGCGGTCGGTCAGCGCCCGCCACACCAGCTCGATGGGGTAGGGATATTCGACCTCGTGGACGACCGCGTCGGTTGACGGTTGGATCATGGTTTCTTCCTCCTTTTGGATTGGACGTTCAGTTGCCGTTTGGTGGGGGCCTGCCTGGACGCCTCGCGGTCCAGGTACTGGCCCAGGCCGGTCATGCGCTCCGACCAGAACTGCTCGTACTTCCGGAGCCACTCGTGGACCTGCGCCAGCCGGTCGGCGCGGAGGCGATAGATGTTGGTGCGACCCTCGCGGATGCCATCCACCAGGCCCGCGTCAAGCAGCACCCGAAGGTGCTGCGAAATCGCCGGGCGCGAGACGTTGTAGCGCTGGGCGAGCCGGTTGACGGGCTGCTCCCCCGCCGACAGGTCGTCCAGCAGGGAGCGGCGCAGGGGATGGGCGATGGCGGCGAAGACGTCGTCGCTGATGTTCGTCAACATTGGTAAGCAGCATCTTACCGTAAGCAGATGCTTACGTGTTAAGTCCTTGCCTCCGTGCTGGAGTAGGCTGGCTGTGATGGCCGACTCGCACACCCGGACGCCCCTGCCTCACAACGAGCCCGTCCGCAGCTACGCCGCGGGCAGCCGGGAGCGCGCTGCCGTCAAGGCGAAGCTCGCGGAGCTGACCGACGCCCGCACGGCGGTGCCACTGCGAATCGGCGGCAAACGCGTGGACACCCGCGACCGCCTGGTGCTGCGAGCGCCCCACCGCCACGCGCTGGAGATCGCCGACACCGCGATGGCCCGCTCGGCCCACGTCGGCGACGCCATCGACGCCGCTCTCCGCGCTCGCGAAGACTGGGCCGCAGCGCCCTACGCCGACCGCGCCGCGGTCCTCCTCCGCGCTGCCAGCCTGCTCGCCGGGCCCTGGCGCGACGCCGTCAACGCCGCCACCATGCTGGGGCAGAGCAAGACGGTGCAGCAGGCGGAGATCGACGCTGCCGCCGAGCTGATCGACTTCTGGCGCTTCAACGCCCACTACGGCGACTTCATCCTCGACCAGCAGCCGCTCAGCGACGCCACCGCCTGGAACCGCCTCGAGTACCGCCCCCTGGAAGGCTTCGTCTTCGCGGTGGCGCCCTTCAACTTCACCTCGATCGCCGGCAACCTGCCCACGGCGCCGGCCCTGATGGGCAACACCGTTGTCTTCAAGCCCTCGCGGGAGACCCTGCTGGTGTGCCACGTGCTGATGGACGTCCTGGAGGCGGCGGGGCTGCCCCCTGGCGTGATCAACATGATCAGCGGCGACTCGGCCGCCATCGGCGCCCAGGTCATCGACCACCCGGAGCTGGCGGGCATCCACTTCACCGGTTCCACTGAAACCTTCCACTGGATGTGGCGCAGGGTCGGCGACAACATCGACAAGTACCGCACCTACCCCCGCATGGTCGGCGAGACCGGCGGCAAAGACTTCGTGGTGGCACACCCGTCGGCTGATGTCGACGCCCTCAAGACCGCCCTGGTCCGCGGGGCGTTCGAGTACCAGGGCCAGAAGTGCTCAGCGGCATCGCGTGCGTATGTCCCGGCCTCGATGTGGAAGCGCATGCGCGACGAGCTGGCCGGCACCGTCGACGACATCAAGGTCGGGGACATCGCCGACTTCGGCAACTTCATGGGCGCGGTGATCAACGAGCGCGCCTTCAAGCGCCACCGCGCGGCGATCGCGACGGCGAAGTCCGCCAAGAGCGCGCGCGTCGTCGCCGGCGGCAGCACCGACGGCCGCGAGGGATGGTTCGTGCGGCCGACGGTCATCGAGACCAGTGACCCCGGCTTCAAGCTGATGCGCGAGGAGCTGTTCGGCCCGATCCTGACCGTCTATCCGTATCCCGACCGCGAGTTCGAGAAAACCCTAGACATCGTCGATGCGACCAGCCCCTACGGGCTGACCGGCGCGGTGTTCGCCACCGACCGCGAGGCGATCCGGACCGCGGCCAACCGCCTCGTCAACGCCGCCGGCAACTTCTACATCAACGACAAGCCGACCGGGGCAATGGTGGGACAGCAGCCCTTCGGCGGCGCCAGGGCGTCGGGCACCAACGACAAAGCGGGGTCGTACATCAACCTGCTTCGCTGGACCAGCGCGCGCACCGTCAAGGAGACGTATGTGCCACCGAGTGACTACCGCTACCCCTATATGGAGGAGGAGTAGCCGCCCTCCAGCTGGAGCCGCACAAAGCGGCAGTGGCCCATCTCCTCGCGCCGAAAGCCGTCCGCATGCCGGGTCAGCCGAACGAGCAGGTCGAGGTCTTGCCCGGCTTCCGGGTACACCAGCATGCCGCCTTCGACGAGCTGGTCCATCCACTCCTGGGGCACCGCCTCGACCGCGGCCGACACCAAGATCCGGTCGTATGGCGCCTCCGCCGGCCAGCCCCGGGCGCCATCGGCGGCGATAACCCGGACGCTGCCGCCGATTCCCGCGGCCTCCAGGTTTCGCCGCGCCTGCTCAACCAGCTGGGGCTGCAGCTCCAGCCCGACCACCGATGCCCCCAGCGCCGCGGCGGCGGCGGCGGCGTATCCGCTGCCGGCGCCGACCTCCAGCACCGTCATCTCCTGCTTCAGGTCCAGGACCGACAGCATTGCCGCCACCATTGATGGGGCCGAGATCGTCGCCGCCGGGCCGATCTCCAGCGCCGCGTCCTCGTAAGCCATGTAGGCGTACGCCGGAGGAACGAACTCCTCGCGGGGAACCGCGGCGATCGCACGCACCGCATCGTCCGTCAGCGCAGCGTCGGCCCGCAGGCGCTCCAGCAGCTGTTCGCGCCGAGTGCCCGCCGAGCCGGGATCGGCAAACATCCGACGAACCCAGCTCATCTCTCCACATTAGTGCGCCGTAACGGCATGCGCGGGGCATCGCGGGAGTTAAATGAGGTATGAGCACCGCCATCCAGGTCCCCGACTCCATCTACCAGCAGGCGCGGCTGGCCCAGGTCGCCACCATCGCCTGGATGGTGATCGAGGGCGTCGTCGCCGTGTTCGCAGGCGTGCTGGCGATGTCGGTGGCGTTGACCGCGTTCGGCTTCGACAGCGCCATCGAGGTGTTCAGCGCGGCGGTGGTGCTGCGGCAGCTGCTGCGACCACGCAGTGGCCCGACCGATGAGCTGGCCGCCGGCGAGCGTCGCGCCTCCTGGCTTGTCGGGATCGCGCTGTACGGCGTCGCCGCCTATATCGTGTTGAGCTCGGCGTACACGCTGATCCGAGGGATCCACCCAGACCCGTCGCCGCTGGGCCTGGGGCTGGCGGTGGCGTCACTGTTGATCATGCCGGTGCTCTGGCGCTGGCGGCTGTCGCTCTCGGCCCGCATCCACAGCGCGGCGCTGCGCGCCGACGCCGCCTGCTCAGCGGTCTGCCTTTACATGGCAGCGACGCTGCTGATCGGCCTGGTGCTCAACCGGCTTTTCGGCTGGTGGTGGGCGGACCCGGTGGCGGGCATGGCGATGATCTGGTGGATCCGCAACGAGGCCAACGAGGCCCTCGAAGCCGCCGCCACCGGTCGCCACTGCGAGGACTGCTAGCCCCTACATAAAGCGGTCGGCGATCCTCGTGGCCACCTTCACGCCCCGCTTGCCGGCGACCCGCATGATCTGCGGGGCCATCGCATCGAGCCCCACCAGCGGCTGGTAGTAGCCGGGAATGAAGACCTCGGCGAGTCGCTTCTCGATGCTGCGGACGATGGCGCGGCCGACGTCCTCGGCCGGCGCTCCCACCGGGCGATTGGGGTAGTGGTCCGGGTACTTGCCGCGGGTGTTCTCGGTGAACTCGGTGGCGATCGGGCCGGGACAGATCAGCGTCACGCTGACCCCTGAGCCCTGCAGCTCCATACGGAGCGCGTCGGAGAGCGCCTTGAGGGCGTGCTTGGAGGCGGCGTAGCCGCCGAGGTCGGGGCTCGCGATGTGCGAGGCCACCGAGCCGACGTTGACGATGTGGCCCCGGCGGCGCTTGAGCATCGCGGGAAGCACCAGTGAGGTCGCGATGGTGGGAGCCACAACGTTGACCTCGAAGACGTAGCGCAGGTCATCGGGCTTGATGTCCTTGACCGGGGCGCTGAGACCGAGGCCCGCGTTGTTGATCAGCACGTCGATGCCTCCGAGCTTGTCCTCGGCCTCGACGACCATGGCCTTGACCTCCTCCGGCTTGGACATGTCAACGACGATGGGGTACGCGTCCGAGCCGGCATCGCGCACCCGCTTCGACACCTTCTCGAGCCCCTCCTTATGCCGCGCCGCGATCGCGATATGCGCGCCCTTGTTGGCGAGCACCACCGCCGTCGCCGCGCCGATGCCGCGCGATGCCCCGGTCAGCAAGATCCTGGCGCCTTCAAGCTTCATGGTTTCCACTCCATTGGATAGTCGGTGAGATTACGGCATCCGTCGTTGGTAACGACGACGGTGTCTTCAAGTCGCACTGCTCCCGCCTCGGGGCTGTAGAGCCCGGGCTCGATCGTGACGACGTCGCCGGCGAGGAGCTCAAGGTTGATGTCCGAGACCCGCGGCGCCTCATGGATCTCCAGCCCGACGCCGTGGCCGGTGCCGTGGATCATGGCCGGGACGCCCTCGCGCTTGAAGCCCTCGACCAGGGTGGAGAAGCCCGCGTCATAGAGGGTACGGCAGACCGCGAGGTGAGCGTCCCGGCCGTTGGCGCCGGCGCGAATTTCGGCCAGGGCCGCGGCGTGCGCGGCCTTGACGGCGTCGTACATGCGCAACCACTCAGGGCTGGGCTCACCGGCGACTAAGGTGCGCGTGATGTCGCCGTAATAGAGCGTTTGCTTGTGCTGCGGGAAGATGTCGACGACCACCGCCTCCCCCGCCGCCAGGTGGCCGGTGTCGCTGGCGTGCGGATCGGCGGCGCCCCGCCCACCGGCAACGATGGTGCCCTCCGGCGTGGCGCACCCCCGCTGTAGCAGCACGACCTCGATGGCCTCCTTGACCGCTGCGCTTGTCAGTGGCGCTCCGCCGTGGTAGAGCATGCCGTTGCGGACCTCGGCGTCGCGCAAGAGCTCCCGGGCCGCGGTCAGCCCCGCCTGCGCCGCCGCCTGAGTCTGCTGGATCGCGGCCTGTTCGTCCTCGCGCTTCTGCCGGCGCTCGGTCTCGAACAGCGGCTTGTCGGCCACCACCTCGACGTCGCCCGCCTCGATCGCTCGCGCCAGGGCCACCGGGAACTCCGGCTGGACCCTGACGGTGTCGACCTGCTTTTCGGCGAGGGCCGCCACCACCATCCCGGCGTATGCGTGGCGCTCGCCGGCCTCCCGGTAGCGCGCCGTGTAGCCGAATTCCTCGTAGCTGCGCACGGTGTCGACCTGGGCCTCCTTGCGCGCCCGCCCCAGCTCCATGGAGTTGACCAGGAGGGTGCCCGTGCCGTCGACCTCCAGGTAGACGACGGGGTCAGGGGCGAGGAAGCCGGTCCGCCACATGATCGTGGGGTTGCGACGGCTGTCCCCGAACAGCAGGATTGCCTCGGTCACGATCCTCCTTGGCTAGCGTGGTCGGCAAGGGACTCGAACCCCTGACCTCTCGGATGTGAACCGAGCGCTCTAACCAACTGAGCTAGCCGACCGCCAAACCCGAATTCTAATCAGCGCCCATGAACCCGGCTGGCATACTTGGCGGCAATGGCTCAGCGTCGACGGCGCGCCGGTCTGGGTGGGCGCCGCGGATCTAATCCTTGGGGACCAAACGCGCCCTCCGGCTACCCGGATGCCCCAACGCCGGGGCCGCCTCCGGCGCTTCGAAGACGGCGTAAATGGCCGTGGATCGTGCTGGCCGTGCTGCTGCTGCTGATGTTGCCAGTGGGGTACTTCGGCTACGGCCTGGTCTCCACGCTCTTCACCATCAGCCCCGGCAGCGCACCCGGCCCGATCGCAGGGGTTGGCGGCCAGCAGGCCGAAGCGCCTTCGGGTACGACGTACGTGCTGGTGATGGGGTCGGACGAGCGCCGCGACAAGAACGGCAACATCGCCCCGGGCGAGGTGCCCCACTCCGACACCATGATCCTGGTCGCGATCGACGCCACCAACAAGCAGGCGCGGATGCTGAGCGTGCCCCGCGACCTGCTGGTTACGATCCCTGGGTTTGGCCCCAACCACCGCATCAACGAGGCGTACACGCTGGGCGAGACCAATCACCTCGCCGGCGGCGGGCCGGCGCTGGCAGTGCAAACGATGGAGCAGCTGACCGGCATACACATCCCCTACTACGCGGTGACCACCTTCGATGGCTTCCGTCAAACGGTGGACGCCGTCGGCGGCGTTTACATCGACGTGGCGCGCCCGATCACCGACCACGACTACCCCGGCCAGAGCAATGACTTCATGCCCGTCTACGTGCCGGCCGGATGGCAGCAGCTCGACGGCGAGCGTGCGCTGGAGTACGTCCGCTCTCGGCACGACGATCCACTGAGCGACTTCGGTCGCAACCAGCGCCAGCAGCGTTTCATCGACGCGCTGTCGCACAAGATCCTGCAACCCGAGCGGGTCTCGCAGTACAACCAGTTCCTGGATATCGTCAAGGCCAATGTCCGCACCAACCTGTCGCCGGCTCAAATCCTGGGGATGGGCCAGGCCATGGTCTCCGTGGGCAAGGGCCACATCCAGGGATACGCTGTCGGCCCAGGGTTCGTGCACGATCCAACTGCGAGCCAGTTCGCAAATCTTGGTGCCGTGCTCATCCCGGACAATGCCGCAATCGCCCAGCTGGTCAAGGCCTTCCAGGACGGTACCCCCGCCCCCAGCGCGGGCCCAACCCCATCCTCGTCCTGAGGCAGGCTCAGGAGTGGGTCAGATGAGCCTCCAGGTCAGGAGTTGTCGTTCCAGCGCCCGTTCTCGAACTCCTGCCCACCGCTGCCCTCCTCATCATCACCCTTCACATGGAAACGGGCGTTCACCGTCTGCTGGGCCATGTTCCGGGGCAGTCCGAGCTTGGTGAGAGCCCTGACCTCCTCAACCATGACCTTGTCGCGGGCGGCCTCGATGGCGGCAACGATGTCATCTACGAGCACGGACGGATTCTACCGCCGCGCTTTTCGCGAATCCGCATGCTGAGCGTTGATGCGGCGCGCGCCCGGTTGAGAGAGGTGGCCGGCGTCCTACCCAGCGCGCCGACGCCCCTGGAGGACGCCGCCGGCCTGGCTCTGGCCGTCGACCTGGTCGCCGATCGGGACCTGCCGGGCTTCGACAGCTCGGCGATGGACGGCTTCGCCGTCATGGTTGCCGACCTCGAGGGCGCCAGCCGCGAGCGCCCCGCCCGCCTCGACATCGTGGGCGACGTCAACGCCGGCTCGGTCTATGAGGGCGAGGTCAAACCGGGAACGGCGGTCCGGATCATGACCGGGGCGCCCATCCCGGCCGGAGCTGAAGCCGTCATCGAGGTCGAGAAGACCGAGGTGGAGGGCGACACGGTCGTCGTCTTTTCGGCGGTCGAGCCCGGGCGCAGCTTTCGCCTGGCGGCGAGCGATATCCCGGATGGCGGGGCGGCGCTGCCCAATGGCGTCTACCTCGGCCCCTCGCAGCTGGCGCTGCTGGCGGCGCTTGGCGTAACCCGGCCGGAGTGCTACCGACGCCCACGGGTTGCCGTGGTCGTCACTGGCGACGAGCTGGTGGATGCGGCCACCGATCCCGGACCTGGCCAGGTGGTCGACGTGGCAACGCCCTCGCTGGGGGCGGCCATCGCTGGGGTGGGGGCACAGCCGGTGATGGGCTCGGTGGTGCGCGACCGGAGCGACGCGATCCGCGATGCGCTCAGCCACGCCGCCGACGCTTCCGACCTGGTCGTCAGCACGGGCGGCGTCAGCATGGGTGCGCGCGACCTGGTGCGCCCGGTGGTGGAGGAGATCGGCGAGCTGGACTTCTGGCGAGTTGCGATGCGGCCGGGCAAGCCGCTGGCGGTGGGCCGGGTCCGGGGAACGCCCTTCATCGGGCTGCCGGGCAACCCGGTGACGGCGCTGGTCGGCTTCGAGGTCTTCGTGTTACCCACAATTATGTCGATGAGCAATCGCCACGGCTGGGCGCGCCCGGTGCGACAGGCGGTCCTGACCAAGCCCCTCAAAACCCCGGTGGGACTGCGCACCTTCGCGCGCGCCGTCGCCGGCGAGGGACCCACCGGGCTGGTCGCCGAGCCGCTCCCCGGCCAGGCGTCCTACCAGCTGGGCTCACTGGCGCGGGCCAATGCCCTGCTCGACATCCCGGAGGAGATCGGCGATCTCGAGCGCGGCGCCACCGTCAGCGCGATCATGGTCGACCAGCCGCCGGGCCCGATGGTGGGCCGATGAGGCGCTGGATGCTGGGGGCGGGGACGCTCGCGCTCTTCGCGGCGGGCTGCAGCGTGTCGCAGTCGTCGGCCCCCAAGCCGTCGCCGAGCTCGGCGCCGGCGGTCTCCCTGGTGTCGACGCCGGTACCGTCGCCGAGCCTCGACCCGGGCTGGAGCCTGCACGCCGAGGCCGGGGAGGGCTTCGCCATCGGCTTCCCCGACACGTGGCAGTTCCTGGTCAAGGACTCGCCGACGTACGACGCCGACCTCAAGACCATCAATACCTCCAGCAGCGACCTCGGCAAGTACTTCGGTGACGGCTTCAAGAACGCCCAGGGCAACGGCCTCAAGCTGATCGCCGCCGAGCCGCGCAGCGTCCAGTCCGGGTTTGTGACCAACCTGAGTGTGTTCAAGACCGATCTAGGCGCCAGCGACCAGGCCCCCAGCCTCGACGGCATCGCCACCTCCAAGCGCAACCTCATCGCCAAGAACCCGGCCCTCACCGGCGACATCAAGCGCCAGGTGGTCCAGCTGCCCGCGGGCTCGGCGGAGCAGCTGCAGTACTCCATCAAGCCCGCCGACAAGACGGTGACGATCAGCTTGTACCTGGCGACATACGAGGCCGCCGGTCACCGTTTCCTCTTCGAGGTGATCATCGGCACCAACGTCAGCGACTACGCCGGCCTGTTCGACCGAATCGCTCAGAGCTTCCGGCTGCTGACCACCGCCGCGACAGTGTCAACCTCGGCTGCGCCCGTAAGCCCAGCGGCCAAGCCCAGCGCCTCCTCCCCCTAGCGCCCCCGGAGGTCGCGGACTTAGCATTACCCTTCGCCGATTGCTACAGGGGTGAACATGGCTAAATACACGCCGGAAACCATCCGCAACATCGCGATCCTCGGTCACAGCCACGACGGCAAGACCACACTTGCCGAGGCCCTGCTGCTGGCGGCCGGCGCGATCCCGCGGATGGGCAGCACCGAGAACGGCACCGCCGCCCTGGATTTCGAGCCCGAGGAGCACAAGCACAACATCTCCATCGGCGCGGGCATCGGCCACCTGGAGCACGACGGCAACAAGGTCAACCTGATCGACTGCCCGGGCTTCGCCGACTTTGGAGGCGAGGCGATCGCGGCGCTTCGCGCGGCCGAGGCGGCGATGGTTGTGGTCGGCGCCAACAGCGGGGTCGCCGTGGGCACCGAGGCCGCCTGGGAGCTGCTGGCGGAGCGCGGCGAGCCGCGGCTCGTGGTCATCAACAAGATGGACAAGGAGAACGCCGACTTCCTCGGTACCCTGAAGGTGCTGCAGGAGACGTTCGAGCCGAAGCCCGTCCCCCTGCACCTCCCCATCGGTGCGGAGGCCGGCTTCCGGGGCGTGGTCGACCTGCTTCACCGCAAGGCCTACGAGTACGAGGCCGGCAAGGTCACCGCGGGTGAGATCCCCGAGGACATGCACGGCGACGTCGACATCTACCGGACCCAGCTGGTGGAGGCGGCCTGCATGGCCGATGACACGCTGCTGGAGCACTACCTCGACGGCAAGGACATCTCCGACGAGGAGATCGTCCGCGCCACCCACGAGGGGATCCGCAGCGGCCAGGTGATCCCGGTGCTGTGCGCCGCGGCGACCACCGGCGTCGGAGCGCAACAGATCCTGGACGCCATCGTCGAGCTGATGCCGTCAGCCGCCGAGGTGCCCGCGGCAGAGGCCGAGGAGCACCAGGGCCTCCCGCCCGACCCGGAGGGCCCGGTGGTCGCGCTCTGTTTCAAGACCACCGCCGACCCCTTCGTCGGCAGGATCAACTACCTCAAGGTTGTCTCCGGCACGCTGCGGCCCGACCAGCAGCTACAGAACACCGCCCGCAACCAGGTCGAGCGGCTGGCCACCCTGACCGCGCCGCTGGGGAAGACGCTGCAGCCGGCGGCCGAGCTCTGCGCCGGCGACATCGGCAGCGTCAGTAAGCTGGCGGCGACGCGTACCGGCGACACGCTGTGCGCCAAGGACAAGCCAGTCACCCTGCCCCCGCCCAAGCTGCCCCCGCTGACCTACCAGATGGCGGTGTTCGCCAAGGTCAAGGGCGAGGAGGAGAAGGTGTTCGCGGGCCTGCACAAGCTGCTCGACGAGGACCCAACGCTGGAGCTGACCCGCGAGGAGACGACCAAGGAGCAGATCCTGCGCGGCCTCGGCGACGTCCACCTTGACGTGGCCCTCGAGAAGCTCAAGCGCAAGTACGGCGGGGAGGCGGAGCTAAAGCTCCCGAGGGTTCCCTACCGGGAGACCATCACGGGGACGGCCCGCGTGGACAAGAAACACAAGAAGCAGTCCGGCGGGGCCGGCATGTACGGCCACGCGGTCATCGAGATCGAGCCGGCGGAGCGCGACGCCGGGCTGGTCTGGGAGGACAAGATCTTCGGCGGATCGATCCCCCAGAACTTCCGCCCGTCGGTGGAGAAGGGTGTGCGCAAGGCGATGGAGGACGGCGTGCTGGTGGGCAGCCCCATCGTCGATGTCCACGTCCGGCTGGTGGACGGCTCCACCCACTCCGTCGACGGCAAGGACATCGCCTTCCAGATCGCCGGCGCGATGGCGATGCGCGAGGCGATGCGGGAGGCCAACCCGGTCCTCCTGGAGCCGATCATGGAGGTGTCTGTCACGGTGCCCGAGCAGTTCATGGGCGATGTCATGTCGCTACTCAGCGGCAAGCGCGGCAAGATCGGCGGGACCGACATGCTGGCCGGCAAGAAAACCCAGATCAAGGGCCAGGTCCCACTCAAGGAGATGTACGAGTTCCCCAAGGAGCTGCGTTCCCTTACCCAGGGGCGGGGAACCTACACCATGGAAATGAGCCGCTACGAAGAGGTCCCGGCCCACGTTGCCCAGCAGTTGGTGGACGCCTACCAGAAGGAGAACGCGGGCAAGGTCGCGGCCGAAGTCTGAGCCCGCGGAGGTTTGGTAACCTCGGCACGATGGTGGAGGGAGCGCAGGCGGACAGATGGGCAATGTAATTGCCGTGGCCAACCAGAAAGGCGGGGTCGGGAAGTCGACCACCGCCCTGAACCTCGGGCATGCACTTCATGAGAAGCGAAAGCGGGTGCTCCTCGTCGACCTCGACGCCCAGGCCCACCTGACGCTGATGTCGGGGGTCGAGCTGACCGCCGGCGACATGTCGGCTCACGACGTGCTCCTCACCGGGGCGATGGCAGCCGACGCCCTCCAGGAGGTCGACGCCGGGCTCGACCTCCTGCCCGGCAGCATCCAGCTGGCCACCGGCGAGGTCGACCTCAGCCGCCGCCAGCGCCGCGAGTACCGCCTCAAGGAGGCGCTCGACCCGATCCGGAACAGCTACGACTTCGTGGTCATGGACTGCCCGCCTAACCTGGGTCTGCTGACGGTGAACGCCCTGACCGCCGCCAACAGCGTGCTGATCCCGCTCCAGCTCGACTTCCTGGCGCTCAAGGGCATGCAGCTGCTGCTGAACACCATCGCCGAGGTGCGAAGCAGCACCAACAACGGTCTGGAGGTCCTCGGCATCCTGCCGACGATGGCCCGACCGCGGGCGTTGCACTCGATCGAGGTCGAGGAGAGCGTCCGCGAGTTCTTCGGCGACACGATCTTCAAGACCGTGATCCGGTCCTCGGTGCGTTTTCCTGAAGCCGCAGCGGGTTTTCGGTCTATCATCGAGTACGCGCCACGACACCGGGGGGCGGAGGCCTACCGGTCGCTGGCGAAGGAAGTCATCCAGAGAACCGAACGAACCTAGCGCCCAACCGTTTTACTAACGAACCGAATAACGCTCCACCTACTTGACATACACCCCGTTGTGTGTACGATCAGGTTTCAGCCCAACATCTAGTAGAGGCCACATCAACCACTTCACTACTACGTAGGAGCCGGGCATGACGATTCTGGCGGTCCTTGTCGCCTTTGCCGCGCGGGGTTGGACATCGTTCATGAACCTCTTCACCACGCGCAGCGCCGTGGAATTCGAGCGGTTCAAAGCGACCCCGCTGGCCGGTGGCCAGATGCTGTTTAACGGCGACCACCAGGCCCCCAGCATCTTCAACGTCGCGCCGCTCGACGGGGACCCAGTCCTCGCCAACCCAGCGGACTGCGAAGAGACCTTCACCCGGATGGTCCGCGACGGGAGCTTCGATGGCGCATGGGAGCTGCTGACGCCGGACTCACAGGCTTCATGGGGCGAGAAGTCGGCCTTCACGGAGCAGATGCGCGCCCGACAGTCAGCCAACATCGTGGACTCGAAGGTTCGCGAGGTTCGGCTCCTGCCGACGTGGACCGACGAGCTGACGCTCAAGACCTACCGCCAGGTGGCGGAACTGGTTGTTGACTACCGGGTCCAGCACAACGCCCGAGAGGTGGTTGTGCAGCGGAACGTTCACGTGGTGAACGTGCGGGGCGGCTGGAAGTCGCTTTGCTACCCCACCTAGGGGCTGGGCGACCCGGAGCGTACCACCGGTTCGGAGCGCCTGTCCCCCCGCACAGACGCCCCTCCCCGGTCCCCCCATGACGGCACCCTTTTTGGCGTCGACCGCCCCTGACGGTGGGCGGGACGCGGGTGGCCGCGCTGGCTAGGCGACGGCGCCCGTCATGACCCCGTTCTCGGGCGCGTCCTCTTCGGCCTCGGCGCCAGGGTCGCCGCTTGGCTTCGGGCTCAGCATCTTCATGGTGTCGGCGATGATCTCGGTGGTGTACCGGTGGAGACCATCCTTGCCGTCCCATTCGCGGGTCCGCAGCTTGCCCTCGATGTAGACGAGGCGCCCCTTGCGGAGGTAGTCGCCGCAGATCTCCCCGAGCCGGCCGAAGGCCACCACGGAGTGGTACTGGACGTCCTCCTGGCGGTTCCCCTCGGCGTCGCGACGAAACTCGTCGGTGACGATGCGTAGGTTGCTGAGCTTCCCGCCAGAGGCGGTGTCGTGCACCTCAGGGTCACGGGTCAGGCGTCCAACGATGGTGACGCGATTGATCATTCAGGTTCCTCCCTTTCTAGACCGCCGGCCGGTTTGCCGACGATCGT
>CAAGKR010063938.1_pt1 | contig 14777 bp, 12 predicted proteins | sample 2556971 | NCBI WGS metagenome assembly CAAGKR01 (sample SAMEA5207829, study PRJEB30636) | soil metagenome | biome: forest; feature: boreal; material: soil | place: USA | collected 2011-09 | depth 1 m | reverse complement strand
GATCCTATCGGTTGAATTCAGCCTTCGAAGCCGCTGCCGGCGCATTTTCAATATCTGATATCCACATCGAATTTTCTAAGACAAAAACGATTTCAGACTCGGGGCTGGCAGACTCGTGCAGTTCTGCGAGACGAGGTTCCAACTCACTTTGCGAAAACCCTACGTCTTTAATCAAGTACACCGGATCGCCACCCCCAAAGCCAGGCTCGATGCTGAGCAACAGCCGATCGGAGGTAGTGCGCCTTCGCAACGATCTTCCTCCACCGAAGACAAATCCAGTTGCAGAGTAGGCAGTTGCCCCCGAATGGCACCCGAAGTCGTGCCAAAGGAAGTCATCGCCCGCGCGGCTGTGGTATAAAACCTCTCTTACCATCTTCTGGACTAATTAATTGGGTGGGTCAAACGGATATATGCCGTCCTTGATCGCGAATTACCGACAACTGTATTCGATTACGATAGTAGATCTGCGGGGAAGCATTGTTCTCGGTGAGACAAGTTTGACTCTTCGTCGCACCCTTCGTGATTTAGTCGATCGTGGTCGAACTAAAATCATCCTCAATTTCTCCCAAGTGGATTCCATTGATAGTGCCGGAGTTGGGGAACTGGCTGGTGCTTACCTTCCGATTAAGTCCAGCGGTGGCGATCTGAAGTTTTTGAGTCCGACGGAAAAAGTTCATGGAGTATTGCGGATCACTCAACTTGACCAGGTTTTCGAGGTGCACCGAGATGAACAAACAGCCATTGATAGCTTTTCCTAATGGCGGTGGGAGAAGTAGTGCATTCGTCTCGCTCTATTTCTATCCGCGATATTCTCTCAGTTCGCCGGGGCATTACGCGTCTTTGGTCGCTGTTTGAGCCGAACCACGGAACTGAGTTAGGCACTCAAATTAGATTGAAAGTCGACCATCACGACAGTTATGTCATCCTGCTGCCCGTCCCCTTTTGGACGACCTGACCAGCTCTTTAACTCATGGAGCAACAAATCCACAAATTCATCCGCTTTGAGTTTATAGTTCGATTCCAAAAAAGTTTTGAAGCGGGCTGATCCAAATTCATCTTCGGACAGACTCCTTGTTTCTAATATTCCATCCGTGTAAAGGACGGCCTTGTCGCCCGGTTCCAGCGGTATCTCGATTAAAGAATAGGTGGCATTTGGGAATAGGCCGAGTAACAGTCCATTCTCCAATACTTCCGAAGCACACCCTGCCGATGCACGCCACAGAAGGAGCGGAGGATGTCCCGCGCCAGCATATCTCATCGAATTTTTGTCCATGTCAACGAATATGTACGCGGCGGTCACAAAATGATGTTTGAACTTACCGCACAGCGAATGATTCAATCCTGCCAAGACCCGCGCTGGATCGAAGGCGTGCGGAGATTGTGCGGCCAGTGCAACCTGCAGCATCGACGCTATAAGAGCCGCAGGTAGGCCGTGACCAGAGACGTCCGCAACCAGAATCCCCACATGTTTCTCATCGACGACAATGAAGTCATAAAAATCTCCCGCCACCGAGCTCATCGGAATGAAGCGCGCAACAATTTCCAAACCCGGGATCCTGGGGAGCTCCTGCGGGAGGATGGACAACTGGATCTCTCGCGCCATTTCGAGCTCATTATTTATGTCCAAGAGCTGCCGAGCCAGTTGGTCGCGGGACTCGCGAAGTACAAGGTGGGTATGGACGCGCGCTTTGACCACTGCGGGTGAGAACGGTTTGTGGATGTAGTCAACGGCTCCAACCTGGAATCCTTTCGTTTCGTCATCCGTTTCCGTCTTCCCCGTGAGAAAGATGACTGGTATGTTGTTGGCCTCTGGACTGGCTTTCAATATCGCGCAGACCTCATAACCATCCATGTCGGGCATCATTACGTCCAGCAGGATTAGGTCAGGATAGGGTTTGATTTTGACCAGGTCTAAAGCCTTGGCGCCGCTCGTGGCAACCCGAATTTTGAAATCGTCCTTCAAAATCGATCGCACTATCTGAAGGTTAGCTGGAGCATCGTCCACCACCAGTACAGTCTTTTTTTCTACAGCGTCGGTCATTTCATCTGCTCCCAATTTGAACCGTATTCCTTTGTGATCTCATCTAACTTCAATCGAGCAGCGTCAAAATCGAAGTCGCTGATAGCCGCACCGAGAGAGACGAGCTGTGGTTTGTCACAGATGGTTTGGAGAACACGTTCCAGTACGAGAAATGACTCCGCAGCCTCGGCATCACCTGACTCGAGGAGAAATCGTAGTCGGGCGATTTCGACTAATACCGCTCGCGCATCGAATCTCGGATTTGAGGTGACCTCCGACAGTCGGTCAGGCGCGGGGGCTCGCATCGCCCGCTGAATTGTCTGAACCTGGCGGTCCACTATTAGGGTGAATTCTTCTGCTATGGCGGGGCTGTCCGCATCAGCTTCGCGAATGGCTCGCTCCAGCTTTTCAGCGACGGTAAATACAGCTCCGAGTCCGATATTTCCTGCGACGCCTTTTACGGTATGCGCAATTCGCTCGGCCAGCTTGCTGTCTCCACAGTCAATTGCAGCCATGAGTTCCGAATTCACTTCGGAGTGCTTGGCTGCGAATTGCACGAGTAAGTCGCGATAGAGTCGCTTGTTCCCGGAAACACGATTAAGGCCTCCTGCCATGTCAACGCCTTCAATTTCAGGAAGAGTTACCGCGTCGGGCGTTTCCGCAGATTTATCCTCTATGCCGACATTCCTTTGCGACTGTCGTGACTTCGTCCAGCGCATCAGCGTGGCAAACAGCGCGTCCGGATCGATGGGCTTGCTGACGTGGTCGTTCATCCCTGCTTCCAGGCAGCGTTGTCTTTCCTCCACCAAGGCGTGTGCGGTCATGGCGATAATCGGAAGTTCTTGAAGCTGGGGCTGGAGCCGAATAAGTTTAGTAGCGGTGAGACCGTCCATCTCGGGCATTTGCAGATCCATAAACACGACGTCGAACGGCGCACGACCTTCGCTTTTGGTCAGGAGTCTGACAGCTTCGCCACCGTGATTGGCGATGCTTACGCTGGCTCCCACGCTCTCAAGAAGCGCGGTCGCCACCTGCTGGTTTATCTCATTGTCCTCCACAAGAAGGATTCTGATCCCGCTGGCATCGATCGAAGGGACGTCTTCCATTTGCGTGGGCCGCGAACGTTCGCTCTCCTGTTCCGTTACTCCGAACACTTCCATCAGCGTGTCGTGGAGCATTGATGGGCTGACTGGCTTCAGCAGATAGCCCTTGATCCCTATCTCCTCCGCCTGCGCTCGGACATCTTCCCGTCCAAAGGCTGTCACCATCACGATTTCGGGGACGTGCTTTAGCCCACCACCTCTCAGTATCTTGCGACTTGCCTCCAGGCCGTCCATACCCGGCATCTTCCAGTCCATCAAGACCAAACGATATGGATCTTGCGAGTCGGCAGAGGCTACTTGTTGGATAGCCTCCTCGCCTGACAAAGCCGAGTCTGCTCGTAGGGAAAATCCACGAAGCAAATTGGACAGGATCTCCCGAGCTTGCTCATTGTCATCAACCACCAGGGCGCGCACACCCACGAGGTCCGGGATGAACCGCTTGCGCTTTGTCTCTCCTAGCCCGAGGCCGAACCACGCGGTGAACAGGAAGGTGCTACCCACACCCGGTTTGCTCTCGACCCAGATTTTGCCTTCCATCAACTCCACGAGCCGTTTGGAGATGGCGAGACCGAGCCCTGTGCCTCCGTACTTTCGGGTGGTAGACGTGTCAGCCTGATTAAATGCCTGGAACAAACGGGCAGTCTGCTCCGGTGTCATCCCTATTCCGCTGTCGCGTACTGAAAACCTGAGTTTGACCCGTTCCGAAATCCTCTCTTCAACGGCGATGGCCACCACCACTTCTCCATGTTCGGTAAACTTCACCGCATTGTTGACGAGATTTATGAGGATCTGACCAAGCCGCAATGGGTCGCCGACAAGATTCGGCGGTAGGTCAGGGGGTGACGCGATGAGGAGCTCCAGATTTTTGTCCTCAGCTCTCTGGCTAACGACGAAGGACAGGTTCTCGAGCACACTATCGAGTCGAAACTCCGTCTTTTCTATGTCTAGCTTGCCAGCTTCTATTTTTGAGAAGTCCAAAATGTCGTTGATGATGCCGAGCAGAGCCTGGGCGGCAATCTTCGTTTTGGCGAGATAGTCTCGTTGCTTTGATTTTAGCTCTGTCTTCAGAGCCAGATGGGTCATCCCAAGGATGGCATTCATCGGCGTGCGGATTTCATGGCTCATGTTGGCCAGGAAGTCAGACTTGGCCTTCGTGGCCGCTTCGGCCACTTCCTTCGCGGTAACGAGCTCTCCCTCTAACCGCTTGCGTTCCGTAATGTCTTCCTGCAAGGAGGCCACGTACTGCGGTCTGCCCGCGATATCACGGAGCAAAGAGAATCTCACATTCGTAACGACGATGCGGCCGTCTCGGCGAACGAGGCGTTGTTCCCACTCGTCCTTGTCACGTTTCCCCTGGACGAGTTCGGTATATCGTCTCGCATGCACAGCACTCTCATCAGGATGAGTAATCTCGTCCCACGTCTCCAGGCGGCTAAGCTCTTTCTCGGTATATCCCAACATCTCTTTCATTGCGCGGTTAGGGCTAAGTTCCTGTCGATCGATCCTAAAGAAGTTAATCCCGATCTGGGCATTCTCGAAAATCGAACGGAAAAGCTGCTCGCTCTCCCGCAGTTGTCCCTCGGTCCGCTTTCGGTCAGCGATATCCAGAACCGTGACGACAGCTCCAGTGACTTTTCCGCGCTCAAGAATTGGGAACGATGAATATTCGACCTGAATCGGGCTGCCGTCCCGCCGCCACATCAGTTCATTATCCACGCGGCAGCCCTCCGCCTTCTTGAATGCGGTATAGATGGGGCATTGATCCACAGGATAGGGGGAGCCGTCTAATTTGTGGTGATGCACCAGGTCGTGCATATTGTGGCCCAAAACTTCTTCGGGACGGTACCCGACCATCTCGCAGGTAGCTCTATTGATGAACGTGCAGTTGCCTTTCAGATCGATCCCGTAAATGCCCTGGCCGGTAAATTCGAGAAGCAACTGCATTTGTTGCGTGACGCGGTTTTGCTCCTCCTCCAGCCCCTTATACGAATTTAGTGATCGCGCGATGTCGCCAATCTCGGAGCGGTCGTGTTGAGACCCGAACTCGACGGCTCGATTTCCGGCTAAAAGGTCGGTCAGGCTGCGTCCCATGGCAACGAGCGGATTCACCATCCTCGTACTGTAAAAGATGAGCGCACCCCCGATAGCCAGAGCATTCAGAACGGCGGCAACGATTGCAAGGTTGCCTGAATTCAGGGCTGCCCTCTCTTCGGAGAAAGCTTGGTCGGCGAGACGCTTGTCCGACCGGCGGCGAAATTCATCGATGGGATCCATGATCAAGGCTTTCGCTTTGAGGTATTCCACGCCGTACACATAGCTCATCGCCTCGGTGAACTTTTTGTTTTCGGCGGCGTCGAACGCCTTCTCCTCGTTGACGATGAGAGCATCGGAATTTCGCTTTGCGCGGGAAATCAGTTCATTCTCCCCTGGAGTCAGGCCGAGCGCCTGCAAGCCTTCCACGGCGTGGTCGCGGCCGCGCTCGTCACGAATCTCCCGAATGAACTCGTCGCGGTAACGGGAATCACCCGTAGCCGCGAATCCTCGCACTGCCGCTGTCAACTTGTCGGTGCCGACAGCGAGTTGGTTGGTCAGCTGCAGCGACTGTGTCCTGGCGTTTAGGGCACTTACTTGCCGATGTCTGAAATACCCCGACGCGAGTACACAGGCCACGGACGCCAGCGAAAGCGATGCGACCAATATCGTGATAATTCGGTTGGCCCTCTGAAGACGCATTTCCCCTCTGTTAACGAAGAAATCCTGAAAGAGACTGATGAACGTTGGCCAGAAAAAACCTAGCACGGAAGAAGACAGCCTCGGTTCGCCAAACCGCGCCGCGGCCCCTCACGGAGCAAATGGATCCCAGCCACTGCAAATCTACTCCGTTTGATGCCACTAGGTGATTGTCAAAAGTAACGGTGGGTCGCTTAACCTTCCATTCAATCCGTTGATGCATTTCTCGTCAGCGCGATGCCGAAAGGGTAATGCGGATTATCTGGAAAGGTGGAGAAGCGCCCAAAAACATCTGGCCCCCGCAACCAATTAGAGCAGATGGAACGTTCACGGGATTGCCTCCGAAAAAACAAAAACCCCCCGGGCGCTGCTGAGGTTGCCGTTCTCGCGCTTAAAGAATTATGGGTACCGAAGCATTTTTATTCAAAAAAGCGTTGTGCATAGCTGGACAGGGTAAGCCCCCTCAGGGGATCCCGTTTTCTGCAAGGAAATCCGGTTCGGGATCTACCCCGATGTAGGAACCGATCTCTTACAGCGCGTGAAATCACACGAAAGTCTGATTGTTTTTTGTGCGCGATTCTCTAGGTCAAAACGCAGCAGTTCCGCATCGATTTTTCTGCGCAATTTTCGATTCAAAAATGAGGCGCGGATACGCGGCGGATACGCGGAGAGGCCCAAAATGGGGTTAAGTCTTTTTAAATCAATGGTGCCGGCGGGGGGAATCGAACCCACGGCCTAGGGATTATGAGACCCTCGCTCTCCCACTGAGCTACGCCGGCTTGATGACAATCCTAAATGATATGAACTGGCGCGAGAAGCTGTCAAGAAGTTGCACCGAGACGCAATTCCCAATCGTGCGTTGGTTGGTTGCTAAGTGCCGTGCGCAGGCTACAAGAAGCTCAAGAGGGCACGATGTATCCTGCCCGTACCATGGTGAGCGCCCGTGGATGAGAAGAGCGGAGGAGAGTTGTGTAGTGCTTTGGTACCAGAGGAGTAGGACTTCAGTACCGTTGTCCCTAAGCGGCACAGAACTGTACAGTTTGACCTGCCAGAGGCAGGTTTCGCTTTCGCTATACGAATAAATAGCGAAAGTAGGGCCTGGCTTGTATTAATTAATTGGCGCATGGTCTGGGTGTGTCCTACTTGACACTATCCCCATAAGGGATAGAGTGTCTCCGTTCGTTTAATGTTCCACGGAGGCACAGATGTCACGTAAACTCGGGGCCATCGCCCTTGCAATGGCGATCCTTGTTGGCGCAATCGGGATGAAGACGGTGTTGACGGCGGGCGCCGGAAAAGTTCTAACTGCAAACGGCCCAGCTCCAATGCCGACGAAGAATCCCTGGCCAAAGAAGACGGTTGTCCAGCATTCTTCCGTACCGACAGTCCGATAGTTCAACGGAAATCTGAAACAAGTTCCGATCGGACTCGGCGAAAAGAGAGCGATGCCCGGTCCGATTGGATTAACGATTTGGTTCCTGGGAATGGCCCTGGAGCTCTCCTTTGTGGTGTGTTCGCTCGCCCGTAAATCCTTCCTGCGTTATCTATTCTTGAATATTTACGTTGCCTTTTCGCTGATCGCGAGCGTCTCGCGCTTTCTGGTGCTGCGCAACTATGGCCAGGACTCCGATCAATATGTGTATTGCTACTTCTATACGGACCTGATTTTGACTCTAGCGCTTTTCGTAGCGGTCATCAGCTTGTATTCCCGCGTATTGAACGAACTGAAGCTCAAACAGTTCATGAACCTGGTCGCGGGCCTTCTGTTGATTGGCACCATCCTCTTTTCGTATGCGGTGGTCGCCCGATCGGCGGCCGGCCTCTCGACGGGCATGGCCATTGAACTTTCTCAAAACCTGTACTTCGTAGGGCTGATACTCACGTTCGTCCTCTGGGGCGCGGTAATGAAGTTGCGAGAGACGCGGACGCGCGTGGTGCAATTCGTACTATCGCTGGGCCTGTATTTCAGTGCCTATGCGGCGTGCTACGCGATGATGAACATGGAAAAGGATCTGGGCGTGACGCAATACCTCACGCCATTACTCGGATGTCTGTTGCCGTTGTCCTGGACAATTACCATGCTGCGGCACTCCGAGGAATCCCGGCTTGCGACGTCCCAGCTCGTGGCGGTGCAGCGATGATGGCCGCCTTAATCTTCGCGGTGTCACTGGCAACACTGTTCATGTTCTTTGTTTCCTATTGCCGGTCGATGATGGCGTCGGCAGCGCAGCATGAACTTTCCGACGAAGTGCGAGACGTAACCGGAATTAATCAGGGGGCGTCCGCCGGCGATTATACTCGCGTCATGCAAATCTTGGAACTTTGTCCGGATAATCCAGCCGATCGGATTGGCCTGCGCGCGGTGAACCTGTATTTCTCCTGCCTTAAGATTGGTCGACAGACTTTTCTGCGAATCGTACCTTCCATGAACTCCTGGACCGAGCACGAGCAAGCGAGCTGCGCGTACTTTGCGGCTGTGGCCCTGGATCGCCGCATTTCCTTCAACCGCGAGATGCTGGCGCGGCAAGTCGAATCCTGATCTGCCCGCCTCCACACTGCTAACTTTTAGGTGACTTCGCGGTTGTCATTTCTGACCAATCGCCGGGTATCCAGGTATACTGGGTTGGTCTACTCCTCACCGGAGTGAGCGTCCGCAGCGCAAAAACAGCCGGTGAATACAACATGCTCTCAGTGTGGCTCGGTGCTCTCCAAGGGTGCTACCACATGTATTTTTTGTGATACTTCTGAGTCTGCCCAGTCCAGTGAAGGCTCGACTGTAATTCAGCGGAACCTCGCTCTCGACACGGTGAAAGATATCGAATGGCGGGGGGAGCTGAACCAGCGCGTTCAAGCCTTCCGCCAGCGCCGCGGTAAATCCAGCGGGGACGCATGCCAAACGCAACTACCTTTCGCGGCGCGCGAATCGGCTTCCGCCGACATAGTTGGCATACGAGTGGATGAGGCATCGCGCGACGAATACGCACGCAGGGATGATTTCGCCTTCACCATCGCGATTGGGCGGGCGGCTAAGAGAGATGAAAGACTAAATACTCAATATCTGATCGATGTCTCTCTGCCAATTCCGACGGGCGAAGAAAATTCAACGATCCAGCCTGGACCTCTTCTTGAAAATTACGGGGGAATTTATCCGGTAGCAACGGTAGATGATCGCCGCCGGGCAGCGCTGCTGGACGCTGCGTGTCTGGCCTTTGCTTACGGCGGATTCCTGGTGCTATTCGGATCGTTGGGAGGGCATTTCACTTTCAGCAAGCTGAATGCGGCAGTGTACTTTTTTACTTTCGCGTTTGTTTACCTGCAGTATTTCGGGCTTTTCACCATCTTTGGGGGCACCACGCCCGGGATGATGATCTGCGGGTTGCAGCTAGCGACTTTTTCAGGAGAAGAGCCGTCGTTGCGGCATCTTCTGCGCAGAGCTGCTGGGTATATGTTATCCGCGGGAACTCTATTCCTGGGCTTCTTGTGGGCCCTGTGGGATGAAGATTCCCTTACCTGGCATGACCGCCTCTCTGGAACGTACCTTAGAACCGCGGAAATTCTAGCCGACCTGGAAGCATCGCACCCCGCCAGCACGCGCTGATGTCTAGGATAAGAGCATTTTCCGCAGCTCAGCATCTCAACCTCAAATCTTGCAACATGTTCGCGTTGAGATCCTGAAGCCGATCAGAATCGGCCTCAGGATGCCAGCGTGTTGTTTGGGTTGTAGTGAGACTAAATTGTTTCTAGCGAGAAAATACGAGCGAGTACCAGCCCAATAGAACCGGAAAACAGCAAAGGGCGATTTTAGAGCACGGCTTGTTCTGAGGCAGCTCTTTTGACGACTTTTTCGTCGGAGGCAATTTGTCCATCACGAATGAAAATAACGCGGTGGGCGTGCTGGGCCACGTCCATTTCGTGGGTCACGATAATAATGGTGTTCCCCTGCGCGTGAAGATTTTGGAAGAGGTTCATAATTTCCTCGCCCGTCTTTGAATCCAGGTTGCCGGTCGGCTCATCGGCCAACACGATGGAAGGATCGTTTACCAGCGCGCGTGCGATGGCCACGCGCTGCCGCTGACCACCGGACAGTTCATTGGGCTTGTGATTCATGCGGCTGGTAAGATCGACTCGCTGCAAAGCGAGCTTGGCTTTTTCAATGCGTTCTTCCGAGGGCGTGCCGTTGTAAATCAGCGGCAGTTCAACGTTGTGGAGCGCCGTAGCACGTGGCAACAAATTAAAGGTCTGGAAGACGAACCCAATTTCTTTATTGCGAATGTAGGCAAGTTCGTCGTCATCGAGTTCGCTGACCAGTCGACCCGCCAGCCAATAACGCCCGGAACTGGGCGAGTCCAAACATCCGATCAAATTCATAAGTGTGGATTTTCCGGAGCCGGAGGGACCCATGATGGCCACATATTCGCCCTTGCGGATTTCCAAGTCGATTCCCCGCAGCGCGTGGACCTGCTCCGAACCCATCTCATACACCTTGGCTAAAGCTTCGGTCCGAATTACGACGCCGGAGTCGACAAGATCTTGTCGATAGGATGCGGACATTGTCGTCGCTACAGGCATCTGATCTCCCACACAGCTCAAAGATTTACTGTTGATCGTCAGGCTTCACAGGGGCTGAGTTATCAACTTTTATGGCCGCATCCGGCTTCAACGTTCGCAAGGCCTTGTAGTTGCCGACTACAATTTCGTCGCCAGACTGTAATCCTTTGGTGATTTCAATTTCCGTCACACCAGAGATACCGGTTTCAACCGGACGGAAGATCGCCTTTTTCCCATTAACGACGAACACGCCCTGGATTTCGTCCTTCTTAGGATCTCCGGCGGCGGCGGCGGGAGGAGCGGCAAGAGTCACGCTGCCTTTGTTTTCACCTTTGGCGGTTTTTGCAGCTTCGTCCAAATCTTTCTTCGAACGAACCGCAAGTGCCTGAATAGGAATGGCTACAACATCTTTTCGCTCCGCGGTCTTGATTTTCGCGGTGGTGGACAGGCCCGGACGCAAATTGTCCGGCGGACGATCCAAGGTGACGACAACTTTGAAATCCTTGGCTTCCTGATTGCTGGTAGTGGTCTGAGTAGTAGTCAAACCCGAACTGCGAAGGACGGCCTGCGAGCCGATTTCCGTCACTTTGCCTTTGAAGACTTTCCCGGGCACGGCGTCAATAGTGACATCGGCATCCTGACCGATTTTGACGTTCACGATGTCGGTCTCATCGACTTTTACTTCGGAAGTCACCACGGACATGTCCGAAAGAGTCATCAGAAAGCTGCCGGTGGCGTTCTGAATACCAGGAACGACATATTCCCCGAGGCGTACCGGAAGATAGCTGACGATGCCGTTGATCGGCGAGACGTATGTGGTTTTCTGTAAGACGTCTTTGGTTCGAACCAGTACGGCTTTGCTTTGATCAAGTTGCGAACGGACGACTTCGAGCTGCGCTCTCTGGGAAACCGCGTGAGCTTTCGCGGAGTCCACCGCGGCGACAGCAGCGTCGTACGTTGTCTTGCGCTGATCGAAATCCTGCTTCGCGATCAAACCGTCCTTGTACAGACCCTGCCCGCGATCGAAATCGAGTTTTGCCTTTTCCAGATTTGCTTCGGCCTGAGTTAAATCCGCCTGGTAAGACTTATAGCTGGCATCTGAGGCCGCAATGCTGGACTGATTGGAATTTATCATGGCATCCTGAGCGCGCACATCGGCGTTGGCCTGCACATTGTCCTGGAGCAGCAGACGGTCGCCCTTTTTGATGTGATCGCCCTCTTTGACAATAATATCGGTAATCCGGCCAAAACCCTGCGCGGTGATGTTGGTGTAGGTAGTGGGCTTAATTTCGCCGGACGCGGTGACGAGGGAGACCAGCGAATCCTGCTTGGCAACCTTCGCCGTCTGTACCGTCACGACGCCCTTATTTGCCTGGTTGATGCTGTAGAAGACGATCCCGCCGATTACTGCCACACCGAGGAGACCTATGCCGACTTTTTGCCACGTCTTCATACTTTTCCTTTCGCGAATTCCCTGCCGACCACCATGCGGGGGAGGAAACTGCGAAGATAGATTTGCGTTCGCCTACCGGTAATACGTCCTGACGGAGGAAAATGTTTCGCCGGAGAGACGAAACTTCCAGGAAGCAGGCGAGGCGCAGTCGGCTCGGAGCTACCACTTTCACCGTCCAGTACCGTGTGCGGGGACTCGACCGAGGGCGCGCCTGCCCCATTGTAGGCCTAAATTATGAGAAAAAAAAGAGTTGTACAACGCTAGCCTGGGTCACTTCCCGGCTACAACACACACGGTCGATTAGACGCGACGAGGGCCAAATTGGTCTTCACCGCCCAAAAGAAAATCATGATTTCTAGCAGGTCGTCCCTGGCCCAAGTCCCAAAAGCCGGTGCTAAAACGCGGTTTACATAAGATGGTGCAAATCTCATTTGCCGGTCACTTTGGCGAGCTGCTATTCCTCTCTGAAATCACCCGCCCATACTCGGACGCACGCCCGAGACGGTCAAACATGAGATAAGCGGCCCGTGCGATGGAGCCGATGGTTTCCTCGCCCTGTCGTTCGCTGCGCAAGTAGCTCGTCATGATGCACAGCAGAAAAGGCCGACCCTGCGCAAAGATGATTCCGGAGTCATTGCGCACTCCTTCGAGCGCTCCAGGCTTTTCGGCCACGCGAACGTCGTCGGGCAGTAGACGCGGAATCCAGCTATCTTTGTGGGTGCCGAGCATTTTCCAGAAATCCTGGGTATGCGCGGCGTCCAGCACTTTTTCTTTGTAGATTTCGTCGAGCAGCGTCATCATCTCCCGTGGCGTGGAAATATTTTCTCGCCCTTCCGCGGCAGCGCTAAGGTCCATCATCTTGCGCCGCAGTTGCGTATGTTGCAGCCCAAGACTGGAAAGCAGCGCATTGACCTTGTCCATACCGACCCGGTCAATCAGCACGTTGGTGGCGGCGTTGTCGCTGACGGCGATCATCATGGTGGCCAGATCGCGATTGGTGATGCGCGTGACCCCGGGTGTCAACCCACCCATGATGTCGCTGTCTGGAACGATGTCGGAGGCCCGTACCGTGTATAGATCGCTTAGGCGTGCGTTTCCCGGCTGGCCTTGCGCGGCCAGTTGATCCTGGCGGTACAGCTCCGCCAACACTGCGACCTTGATGGAACTGGCCTGAGCGAATATGTCATCGCCGTGAAGAAAATAAGTTCGTCCGGTGGTCAGGTCTTCGATGGCTACGCCCATCACTCCATCGAGTTCCTGGTCAGCCTGTTTCACCTGCGAATCCAATTTCTGCCACATGATTTCCCTTTTACCGCCAATGTCGCCGTTCGATTTCAAAGCGGTTTGCGCGTGATTCGGGCTAGCCGCGATAGCAGTCAATAAAGCTGTGATTACAATGCTCTTCCAATTTGTGCAGCTCCGAGTATTCATCGCGCCAGCTCCTGCTCGGATCTTTCTATTTCACCCTGTTTCCGTGCAATGCTTTCACCCGTTGGCGGTCCGGCAAACCTCCGGCGTTCAGCACCGAACCAAACCGCTACGAGCAGGATCGCAATCCCGATGGAGTAGCGCACCAACACTTCCGATGGCGGCTGCAAGCCCGCATACGTCAAAACAAGAACGCCGAGCATCGTGATCATCGCGAAGGGTTTGGAAAACCAGCCCAGACGGAACGGCCCGAACTCTCGCCAGGTCTTTCCTTCCGCGAATAAACCCGCCGCAATCGGCATGGCGTACGAAATGTAGAAGAAAACTGCGGTGCCCGCTGAAAGCGCCGCGAAAGCCGGGCTATACAATGCCGCGGCAACGGAGAGAGCGGAGGTAAACCAGATCGCCGCCACCGGTGTCCGATAAAGGTGATGGACGCGTTTCAGCGCACGAGAAAACGGCAGCCCGCCGTCACGTGCAAACGCGTACACCATGCGCGAAGTGGAAGTCACCGCCGCGAGAGCACACAGGTAGTTCACGGCGATAAGTCCAGCGACAAGGAGATGGCGAATCACCGTGGGAAATGGAGTTTGGTTGAAGAGCACGAACCAGGAGTTCGCGCCATTCATCGCAGCCGCTGCCATGTCCGGAATGGCCATCACGAACGAAACCGTCATTGCCAGCCCGAATACCAGGGACCACACGACAGCATGCAGCATGGCGCGCGGCACCGCGCTGCGGGCATTCACGGTCTCTTCGGATATGTGCGCCGAAGCATCGAAACCGGAGATGGTGTACATCGGGTACAACAGTCCTACCAGGAACGCCAGCAGGCCGCTGCGTGGGGCAGGGTAAAATCCGCCGCCCGGTGCGCCGGTATTATTTGTGAAATGAAAAATACGGGAGAAATCGTGCGTCGCGCCGTACGCAAACATCGAAACTGTCAGGATCACGGTGACCGCGAGAATCAAGTAACCCGAAAAGTCCGTTAGAAGCGTGGTAACGCGTATCCCGAAATGGTTGAAGAGTGCCTGCGATACGACGATCGCAATTACTACGATCGTTTGCCGCCAATCGAATAAGATGCCGTGGCCCAGGTCCAAAGGCACCCATCGCGATACGTCCACACCGAACATACCGCCCAGTGCCATGTCGCGGAACAGTTGATACACTCCGACGTTGACGGAAGCGATGACGAAAATCAGCGCCACAAGATTCAACCACGCAGTCGCCCAACCCCACGCCCGGCCTCCCAAAATCGACGACCAATGATAAAGCCCACCGGCGGTAGGGTAAGCGGAAGCAATCTGGCCCATGGAGCACGCCACGACCACCGCAAAAAGCCCGCCGACGAGATAACCGATGGTTGCGGAAAACCCGCCGCCGGCGGAGAGCGCGTTCGGGAATGCGGTTATGCCGCCGGCCAGGATACAAATAAGCGAAAAGGACAGCGTGAAGTTCGAAAACCCGCTCATGCGCCGCGCGAGTTCCTGCG
>CAAGKR010217439.1_pt1 | contig 14783 bp, 14 predicted proteins | sample 2556971 | NCBI WGS metagenome assembly CAAGKR01 (sample SAMEA5207829, study PRJEB30636) | soil metagenome | biome: forest; feature: boreal; material: soil | place: USA | collected 2011-09 | depth 1 m | reverse complement strand
CGCCGATGCCGCTCGGGCCGAGCATCTTGTGGCCTGTGAATCCGACGAAATCGGCGTCCCAGGCCGCCACGTCGACCGATCCGTGGGGGACGGCCTGCGCGGCGTCGACCAGCACCGTCGCGCCTGCGGCGTGGGCGGCATCGGCCAGGAAGCGAACGTCGTTCACCGTGCCGAGCACGTTCGACATCGCGGTGAAGGCAAAGAGCTTCGCGCCGTCGAGGAGCCGGTCGAGCTCGCTGAGATCGAGCCGGTAGTCGTCGTCGATCGGCACCCATCGCAGCTCTACGCCGCGTTCGGCGCACAGGATGTGCCACGGCACGATGTTGGCGTGGTGCTCCATCTCGGTCACGACGATCGCGTCGCCCTCGCCGAGGTTCGTGCGCCCCCACGAGTGGGCAAAGAGGTTGATCGCTTCCGTGATGTTCTTGGTGAACACGACCTCGTTCGGGCTGGGCGCACCGAGGAAGCGAGCGGTCTTCGCTCTCGCGAGCTCGTACTTGGCGGTCGACTCTTCGGCGATCGTGTAGACGCCGCGGTGGATGTTCGCGTAGTAGCTGCGGTACTGCTCGTCCATTGCGTCGAGCACTGCTTGGGGTTTCTGTGACGACGACGCGGAGTCGAGGTACACCAGCCGCTTGCCGTTGACCGTGCGCGACAGGATCGGAAAGTCGGCTTTGACGCGCGAGAGATCGAGTCCCACGACTAGACCGAAGCTTCCTGACGGAAACTCTCGAATCCGTCGGCCTCGATCCGTTGCGCGAGCTCGGGTCCACCGGTCGCGACGATGCGGCCGTCGAGCAGCACGTGCACGACGTCGGGCGTGAGGTGTTCGAGAATGCGCTGATAGTGCGTGATGAGCACGAGGCCGAGCTGGGGGCGTTCGTCGCGAATCTCGGTGATGCCATGCGCGACGTCGCGGAGGGCGTCGATATCGAGACCGCTGTCGGTCTCGTCGAGAACCGCGACGTCGGGTTCCATCAGCGCCATCTGCAGAATCTCGTTGCGCTTCTTCTCGCCACCCGAGAAGCCCTCGTTGAGGTAGCGCTCGGTGAAACGGTCGTCCATCCCCAGGCGCTTCGTCCACTCCATCAGCCAGATCCGCACCTCGAGCACGGAGAGGTCCGGGATGCCCTTGCGGGCGGCGATGGCCTGGCGCAGGAAGTTGAAGACGCTCACCCCGGGGATCTCCTCGGGGTGCTGGAAGCCGAGGAAGAGGCCGCGAGCGGCCCGCTCGTCGGTGGGGAGCTTCGTGACGTCCTCGCCGCGGAGCCGGATGTTGCCGGCGGTGATCTCGTAGGCGGGGTTGGCGAGGAGGGCGTTGGCGAGGGTGGACTTGCCGGAGCCGTTCGGACCCATCAGGGCGTGCAGCTCGCCTTCCTGCACCGCAAGGGTGATCCCTCGCAGGATCTCGTGGTCCTCGACGGCGACGTGCAGGTCGTCGATCTCGAGCAGCGGTTCCGCGGCCATGTCCGCATTGTATTAGCACTACGCCGGTAGTGGAAACCCCCATCGGCGAGGATCAGGCGGCGAGGATCAGGCGGCGAGGATCAGGCGGCGAGGATCAGGCGGCGAGCATCCCCGTCTCCCGGAACCACGCGTAGACGTCACCGACGGTGTCCTGGGTGGCCCGCGGCTCGTAGCCGAGCTCGCGGGTCGCCTTGGCGGAGCTCACGGTGGGGTCGGTCAAGAGCGCATGCAACGACTCCGGCGTGAACCGCGGCTGAGTTCCGCGCCAGTGGGACCACCAGAGGCCGGCCGGTGCCGTCGCCCGGGCCAGCCAGATCGGCGCGGACACGCGCGGGGAGCGCACACCGGTCGACTGCTCGGCGAGCGCGGCCAGGTCGGCGATCGAGTGTCGGTGGCCGCCCAGGAGGTAGTTCTCACCAGTGCGGCCTCGCGCTTCCGCGGCCATCATCCCGGTGGCGACGTCGCGCGCATCGACCCAGTCGAAACCGCCCGCCACGAGCGCCGGCAAGCGTCACCGCGCGAGCGCGAGGAACACCGCACCCATGCGCGACGGCGAGAAGTCGTTGGGTCCGAGCACGCCGGAGGGATTCGTGATGACCGCATCGAGGCCCTGATCGACGACCTCGAGCAACTCCACCTCGCCCGCGGCCTTGGACCGGTCGTACGCGGGCAGGTGTGGGTGGACCGCGCGCGCACTCGTCTCGGTAATCACTCCCGGTCGCTCGAGGTCGAACGCGTGGATCGAGCTGCAGTGGACGAAGCGACGCACGCCGGCATCCAGCGCGGCGGTCGCGGCGTTGCGCACACCGTCGACGTTCGTGGCCCGCACTCGCCCATCGGGATCGCCGGAGATCGCGATCAGGGCGGCGAGGTGGTACACGACGTCGACGCCTTCGAATGCCCTTTGCAACTCGTCGGGTTCGAGGACGTCGGCCACGACGAACTCCACATCGCGGCCGGCGAGCGCCGCGCCCGGTTGGCGGTTGATGGCTCGTACGGTTCGTCCGTCGTCGAGGAGCGCGCGCACGAGGCTGGCGCCCACGTGCCCCGTCGCGCCGGTGACGGCCGTCATCACGTGCAGGTCACTGCCTCGTACAACCGCTCGTAGGCTTCGACCATCGCGTCGGCGCTGAAGTTCTCACTCACCCGTTCTCGGCACGCGATGGGTGAGCAGCGGCCGACCTCGCCGACCGCCTGCACCAGGCCGTCGATTGACTCACGGAGGTATCCGGTCACGCCTTCGTCGACGAGTTCGACCGCCGCGCCTGCAGGGCACGCGACCACGGGCGTGCCGCACGCCATCGCTTCCACCATCACGAGGCCGAACGGCTCGGGCCACTGAATCGGGAACACCATCGCGCGGGCGCGTCCGAGGAGGTCGACCTTGCGTTCGTGGGAAATTGCTTCGTACACCTCGACCTCGTCGTGCAACAGCGGCGCGACGATCTCGTCCCAGTAGGCGCGCTCGAACGGTTCGTTCTTCTTCACGACCATCGCCAGGGGCAATCCTGCTCGCCGCGCGACTTCGATCGCGAGGGTGGGTCCCTTGTCGGGATTCGCGCGCCCGATGTACACGAGGAAGTCGTCCTTGTCTTCGACCAGCGGATACTCGTCGAGGTCGACACCGTTGTGCACCACTCCCGCGTACCGGATGTCGGGATTGTCAGCGCGTTGCGCGGCGCTGATCGCGACGAGATGCACGTAGTCGGCGAGCAGTCCGTAGAGCTTGCGGCTGGGTTCGGTCCAGGGCCCGTGCAGCGTGTGCACCACGGGCGGTCGACCGCGGCCGAGCGCACCGAGCGTGGATCCGACGATGCCGCTGTGGTCGTGCACGACGTCGAAGTTGTCGGCGATGTCGAGATATGCCGACGCGGCGTGATAGGCGTCGTACCAGGCGTTGCCCAGCAGCGCCGGGTCGGGCGGGTCGATCAACGGGGTGACGAGGGTTGCCTTGGTGCGCGACCCGCCGCTCGCAAAGAGGGTGACGTCGTGTCCGCGGTCGACGAGACCGTCGGTGACCAGCGCCACCACGAGCTCGATGCCGCCATAGCCGGTTGGAGGAACAGCGAACCATGGCGGCGCGATCTCCGCGATCCTCACGGGACGAGCATATTGCCGAGGACCGCTCGAGGGGGCGGTAGCGTGCTCGCTCGTGTCCGTGCCGTGGACGATGACCGCGAGTGCGACGCTCGGTGGTGACGGCGGCGTCGTGACGCTTGTCGAAGGGCCGGCCTTCGCGATCTCTCTGCCCTCGGGCGACATGCTGCCCGGGTTCCCGCACGGCGTCTTCTTCCGCGACACGCGGTTCCTCTCCGAACTGCGCCTGCGCGTGAACGGCCAATGGCCAGAACCGCTCGCGGCAACCACCATCGATCCGTTCAGCGCGGCGTTCGTGCTGCGCGACCAACCGCAGGCAGGCCTCGCCGACTCGCACCTCATGGTGTTCCGCAACCGGTACGTCGGGCGCGGCATGCGCGAAGACATCACCCTGCGCAACTACGGCCTCGAGCCTGCGTTCTGTGCGCTCGAGTTCCTCCTCGACGCCGACTTCGCGGACCTGTTCGAGGTGAAGGAGAGCAGGATCGAGAAGGTGGGCGAGCTGTCGGCAACTGCAGAAGGCAGCCGGTTGAGCTGGACGTACCGGCGGGGCCGCTTCGCCCGCGGCGCGCACCTCGACTTCTCGGTTGAGAGCGGCCGCCGAATGGCGGACGCTCGGGGCCCGAGCGGCCCGGCGCCGCAGCTGTCGACGAAGCACGCGGTCTTCGAAGTGATCGTGCCCGCAACCGGGCAGTGGTCGGTGTGTCTCCAGCTCACACCCGTCATCGACGACGAAGAGGTGACGCCTCGCTACCTGTGCGGACGCCCCGTCGAGCGGGCGACGCCGGTGGAGCGCTTGGAGAAGTGGCGACGGAACCTGCCGTCGATCACCTCGGATCACGACAGCTTCGGCGCGCTGCTCGATCAGTCCACCGAAGACCTCGCGGCGCTGCGCCTGTTCGATCCCGACCATCCCGACCGCACGGTCATCGCGGCCGGCGCGCCCTGGTTCATGACGATCTTCGGTCGCGACAGCCTCATCACGTCGTGGATGACGATGATGATCGATTCCGACGTCGCGCTCGGGACACTCCAGACGTTGGCGCGCCTCCAGGGCGTCGACGTGAATCCGATCACCGAGGAGGAGCCGGGCCGCATCTTGCACGAGATGCGCTTCGGCGAGTCGAGCGAGCTGTCACTCGGCGGGGGACGCGTCTACTACGGCAGCGTCGACGCAACGCCACTCTTCGTGATGCTCCTCGGCGAGCTCCAGCGCTGGGGTAACCGCCGCGAGGAAGTCGACGCGCTGCTCCCAGCGGCCGACCGCGCGCTCGCGTGGATCGACGACTTCGGCGACCGCGACGACGACGGTTACGTCGAGTACCTCCGCACGAACGACCGTGGCCTGCGGAACCAAGGCTGGAAGGACTCGCACGACTCCACCCGCTTCGCCGACGGCCGGCTGGCAGAACCGCCGATCGCGTTGTGCGAAGTGCAGGGATACGTATACGGCGCGCTCATCGCGCGCGCACACTTCGCGACCGAGCAGGGTGACGACCCCTATGCCGAGGAACTCCGCGCGCGCGCCGCCGAGCTGAAGCGCCGGTTCAACACCGACTTCTGGCTCGAGGAGCACGGTTGGCTCGCGATGGGACTCGACCGTGAGAAGAAGCCGCTCGACGCGCTGACGTCGAACATGGGGCACTGCCTCTGGACCGGCATCCTCGACGAGGACAAGGCGGCGCTGGTCGCCGCCCGGCTGGTGTCCGATGAGCTGTTCTCCGGTTGGGGTATCCGCACGCTGGCATCGTCGATGACGGGCTACAACCCGATCAGCTACCACAACGGGAGCGTGTGGCCGCACGACAACGCGCTCTGCGCGGCGGGGCTCATGCGCTACGGATTCGTCGAAGAGGCCCACCGCGTGATGGAGGGCATCGTGCACGCGGCCGCGTACTTCGGCAACCGACTTCCCGAGTTGTTCGCGGGTCTGGCGCGCAGCGACGTGCCGTTTCCCGTGAGCTATCCCACGTCGTGCTCACCGCAGGCGTGGGCCGCCGCGTCGCCGCTCTTGTTCCTCCGGTCGATGCTGAACTTCGATCCCGAAGTGCGGAACGCGCAGCTCCATCTCGCGCCGGCGTTGCCCGAGTGGATGGGCAAGCTGGTGCTCGAGCGCGTGCCGCTGATGGGCGGGCATCTCTCGATCGAGGTGGAGCGAGACAACTGCAAGGTGCTCGAGGTCCCGGATGGGCTCACGATCGTTCGGGAGCCGCGCCACGCGACCACGTGAGTCGTGGTACCTGCTGGTACCTGCTCCTCAGCCCCAGCGAACGCGCACGAAGACGATCTGCGCGGTGTTGGTGAGCGCGACGGTGCCCCAGATCACGAGTGCGCTGACGAGGAGCACCTGGCACCCGATGTTGAACAGGCGCGCGTGACGCTGCAGTCGTGCGCTCACCCCCCATGCCAGGAGCGCGAGCGCCGCGCAGCCGACCAACACGCGAAGGACGAGCGCGGTCGTGAGGCCGACCTGTTCGAACGCCCAGCGCAGCGCGGGGTTCGCCTCGGGCAATCGGGTGAACCGCAGGGCGTACCACGTGGACACCGCGTCGAGTACCGCGAAGCAGCTCCCGAGTACGAAGCACGAGAAGGGGCTCGGCATCCGGCTCTTCGCCGGCGGATCAGAGACTGCGGTACCCGGCTCGTGTTCCACGAGCGCTTCCCTTCTTCCGCTTCGCCTGTGCAGTCAAGCACGTCACGGCGCGCAATCCCTCAGCCGGCTCTTCCCGTACGTCCAGGTGGAACCGACTACAGGAGTTGACCATGAAGCGGACACTCGGATGGCTCGCGGGCGCGTTGACGTTCGCACTCGTCGTTGCAGCCTGTGGTGGGAGCGACAGTTCCGCCAGCAAGGCGTCGAACTCCGCGACCACCACGACCCGGGCCGCGACCTCCACGACCCGGGCCGCGACCTCCACGACCACCGCACCGGCTGCGGCCGCCGCGACGGTGAAGACGGCCAGCACGAGCGTCGGGACGCTCCTCGTGGACGCCAGCGGAAAGACGCTCTACTCGTACGCGAACGACCAGGGCACGACCGCCGGGTGCACGGGCGGTTGCGCATCGATCTGGCCGCCACTCATGGCCACGGGCACACCGGTTGCCGGGTCCGGAGTCGACTCCGCAAAGTTGTCGACGGCTTCGACGGGTCAGGTCGTCTACAACGGCCACCTGCTCTACACGTACTCAGTCGACACCGCGGCCGGTGACACCAAGGGTCAGGGCCTGGCCGGCCTTTGGCACGTCGTGGCACCGTCGGGCGACATCATCAGTAGCTGATTGGCTGATCAGGTCTCGGGGGTCGAGAGCGAGAGCGCGAAGGCGCCTGCGGGGTCGGTCCACCACGCCGCCACTTGGAGTCCGGCAGCGGCGAGCTCGCTCTCCACGCCTTCGCGTCGGAACTTCGCGCTGATCTCGGTGCGCAGCTCTTCGCCGTCGGCGAAGCGGACTTCGATCCCGAGACTCTCGATCGCCACGACTTGCGCGCTCTGGGCGCGAAGGCGCATCTCGATCCATTCCTGGGTCGAATCCCAGCGTGCGACGTGCGCGAAGGCTCCGACGTCGAAGTTGGCGTCGAGCTCGCGGTTGAGCACGCGAAGGACGTTGCGATTGAACTCGGCGGTGACGCCCGCGGCGTCGTCGTAGGCGGCAACGAGTCGCGCCACGTCCTTGACGAGGTCGGTACCCAGCAGCAGCGAGTCGCCGGGTGCCAGACCGCTCGCCACCTCCGAGAGGAACTTGGCGCGTGCCTCGGGCGCGAGGTTGCCGATCGTGCTGCCGAGGAACGCGACGACGCGGCGTCCGTCGGTGGGAATCTGGTCGAGATGGTGCTCGAAGTCGCCGACGACCGCGTGCACCTCGATGCCGTCGTACTCGCCGGCGATCGCGGCCGCTGCGCTCCGGAGCGTCTCCTCGCTGACGTCGAAGGGAACGAAGCGACGCAGGGTGCCCGCGCCCGCGAGCGCGTCGAGCAGCAGCCGCGTCTTCTCCGACGTGCCCGAGCCGAGCTCGACGAGCGTGTCGGCACTGGTTCGCGCGGCGATCTCACCGGCGCGTTCCGTGAGGATGCTCCGCTCCGCCCGTGTCGGGTAGTACTCCGGCAGGCGCGTGATCTCGTCAAAGAGCTCGCTCCCACGTTCGTCGTAGAACCACTTGGGTGGGAGGGTCTTCGGTGTGGTCGACAGGCCGGCGCGCACGTCGGCCTCGAGCGCGCGCACCATCGCGTCGGGTTCGAGATGGACGTCGACGCGAATCCCGGAGGCCATGGGCACGAGGTGCGCGCTACAGCGACGTGATCGTGGGCATCGTGCCGTCGGCCTCGGCCGCCGCGAAGACGAGCGAGCCGTCGGGCACCTCACACCAGCCGGCAGCGTCGTCGAGCGGTTCCGACACCACCGTCGCCTCGCGCACGAACAGGGAGTTGCCGTACCGCGTGGCCGCGAGCTGGTGACCGTCGGTGAGCAGCATGTTGAGGCGGCCCTTCGTGATGCCCGTGACCTCCTCGACGACCCTCGACAGCGCGGCGCCCGGCGGGTCGCCCGCGGCGAGGCGGTCGAGCGCCAGGGCGAACAGGACCTCGGAGTCGGAGTCGCCCTCGATGCCGGCGAGGCGCTTCGGGCTGAGCTTGGCGCGCAGCTGGTCGTCGACGCCCTTCCGGAATCCGCCCACCGCCCCATTGAGTGAGAAGAGCCACGGCCCGGAGACAAAGGGCGCGTTGCCGCTCGGATCGATGGTGGCCCCCGGCGATGCGAGCCGGGCGGCGCCGATGAACGCGCCGCTCTCGATGGTCTGGGATTCCTCGGCGAACTGGCTGTCGTCCCAGATCGGGGTGACGGTGCGATGGCGGCTGGGTTCGTCAGCGCCGTTCGCATACCAGCCGACGCCCCAACCGTCGGGGTTGGTCTCACCCGACGTCTGGTGCTCCGGCGTACGCGCCTGGTCGCAGAGCGAGTGCGGGTCGGCGAACAACAGCTGATGGAGTGTGACCGGAGGACCGAGATACGCGAGGTGACGGCACATCAGACGTCAAGCGTCGCGCGCGCAGCGGAAGCCGGAGAAGATCTGGCGACGAATCGGGTAGTCCCAGTTGCGGAACGACGGGCGCATCGCCGCCGGGTGCGTCGCCCACGACCCGCCGCGCAGGACCTTGTAGTCGGGCCCGAAGAAGACCTCGGAGTACTCGCGGTAGGGAAACGAGTCGAAGCCCGGGTACCCACGGAAATCCGATGCGGTCCATTCCCACACGTCGCCGAACATCTGGTGCCCCCCCCACTTGCTGACCGCGTCGGGGTGGGAGCGCGTCACGTCCGACGGGCCGAAGCGGTGCGGGCCCTGGCGCCAGAGGTTGGCGTGGTCGAGCGACGCGCCGGCCGAGGCGATCTCCCACTCGGTCTCGGAGGGCAGGCGCGCGCCGGCCCAGCGGGCGTACGCATCCGCCTCGTACCAGCACACGTGCTGCACCGGCTCGTCGAGCGGGACGTCTTCCATGCGGCCGAAGCGTCGACGCGCCCACGCACTGCTGCCCTCGCGGTGCCAGAACTGCGGTGCAACGAGTGCGGCTTCCTGACGCCACGCCCACCCCGCGTCGTTCCACACGCGCGGGTCGTCGTACCCACCGGCTTCGACGAACTCCCGGTACGAGCGGTTGGTGACCGGTGTGGTGTCGATACGGAACGGTGCGACCGTGACCTCGTGTTCGGGTCGTTCGTTGTCGTAGGCCGAGGGATCGTCACTCGTGCCGATCGCGAACGTCCCGCCCGGGATCAGCACGTCGGCCGCGAGATCGACGCGATCGTGTTGGTCGACGGCGCGCGCATCGCCGTTGGCATCGGGGTGGGCGAAGTTGTCCATGAGCTGGATCGTGGCGAGCAGCGTCTCGTCGTGTTGATGCTCGTGCTGCACCACCATCCCGTAGACGAAGCCGCCGGCGAGGAGCGGATCGCCTCCATCGAGCGACGACGCCTCGAGTACGCGGAGCGTGCGCTCGCGTACGTCGGCGACGAAGCCGCGCGCGCCCGCCGGGTCGAGGATCGGGAGCGACACTCGGTCCCGGCGCGGGTGCTTGAACGCGTCGTAGATGTCGTCGAACGCGGGGTCGGTGGGTGCCGTGCTGCTCAGCGTGCGCACCAGCCAGAGTTCCTCGTAGTGCCCGATGTGCGCGAGGTCCCAGCACAGCGGTGACATCAGGTCTGACACCTGGCGCGACTGATCGGCCGTAGGGACGGGATCGAGCAGCCCGAGCGTGCGCCGGCGTGCGTCGTCGAGCGCGTCGACGATTTGGGGCTTCGAAGGACCAGGTGCCACAGCTACGTCAAGCCGTCGCGGCCGGGAGTTTGTTCCATTCGCGCAAGACGTCGTCGGCGGGGCAACGGCCTCGAGCCACGTAGCGATCGTGAAACGAGGCCGTGGCGGCGATCGTGTCGGCATCCGTGCCCAGACGCGGGAGGGCCTCGAGCACCGCCGTGAAGCAGGCGTCGGCAGCGGTGCGGAGAGCAGGGTCGGCGAGTCCGTCGCGGGCAGCTGCCGTCCAGCAGCCCCGAGTGGCTGCGACCGCGTGTGCCGCCGCGTCGGAAGCGTCGGCGTCATCGAGCAGGGTGGCGGCGACGGCGACCGCCACCGGCCACCACTGGTCGGGGAGCGCGTCGATCATGCGGAACTCGAGCCAGCCGCGGGGACGGATGGGAGGGAACAGCGTGGTGAGGTGATAGTCGAAGTCTTCGAGCGTGGGCCACCCGAGTTCGTGACCGTTCGCGATCCACTCCGCGAAGGGCATGCGGACATCGAGCGCGGTGCAGGCGACGCCGTCGGTGCGGATCATCATCACTGGCGCGTCGAGCGTGTATCGCGTCCACGACGCCCGTGCGTCGAGATCGGTCATGAACGCCGAGTCCGTGCGTTCGGGATCGATCGCTTGCCAGACCGCGAGTCGCGTCGATCGCCAACCCGTGGGTTGCCCGGACGCATCGAGCGGCGAGTTCGCGAACGTGGCCGCGAGCAGCGGGCCGAGGTCGTGTGCGCGCTTCCAGCGCGTCTCGATCTCGCGTTCGCGGCCGATGTCGAGGTTGACCTGTATCGACGCGGTGTTCCGCATCATCGTGCGACCTTCGGGCCAATGCGCGTCGAAGTAGTGCTCCATCGCGCGGTACCGGGGGGCGTCGACGACACGCGACCGCGGACCGTGCGGATCGAGGCCGATAGCGGTCAGCTCGATGCCACTCGGTGCGAGCGCGTTCCGAACCACGTGCACGTCCGCCGCCATGGCGTGACACGCGGCTGCGATGCCGGCGTGCGGTGGCCCGCTGAGCTCGAGCTGGCCCCCGGGTTCGAACGTGATCTTGCTACCACCGGGAAGTGCGTCGGGCATGACGCCGAGGATTGCGTCGGGCGTCGGCGGCGTGGCGCCGCTCGCTCGCGTCACCCACTCGAGCTCGATGCCGACTTTGGCATCCCAGCGAGGAGTGAACACCCGCTCGTCGACGAAGCTGCGGACGTCGTCGGGGGTGAGGGAGCGGGTGGGAGCAGGCATGGGTTAGCGGTGACCGAAGTGGGCGGCGACCCACGTGAGGTTCCGGACCGGCGCGAGCCAGAGGTTGTTTGCTCTCATCGGCTTCTCCCGCACTCGGTTCGACCGCACCGCTAGGGACTGCATCTCGAAGACTTCGTCTCGTTGACGCTGGATTCGTTTCGTCGCCCGGATACCTATGGATGACACGGCCGAAGAGATGTCCACCCTACCGGCGCCGATCCCGTTATCCGACGGGTTCTCGGGTCACCGCGGCGCGGTACGCGGCGACGTGGCGCTTTGCGGCTGCCGACCACGAGAAACGCGTGACCAGCTTCGAACCGGCTGCCCGTAGCCGTGCGGCCTCCACGGGATCGAGCACGCGTCGGATGCCGTCCGCGAGCGCGACCGGATCTCCTTGCGCGGTTGCCACCGCGTCGCCGGCGAGGTCGGCCGTCGCCACGTCGGCGCTGGTGAGCACCGGTGTACCCGAAGCCATGGCCTGGAGCGGAGGGAGCCCGAAGCCTTCCTCGTGTGACGGATACATGACGGCGGACGCGCGCCGCAGGAACGCCGGCAGCGCGTCCTCGGGGAGGTAACCGGGACGCAGGATGCGGCCGGCGGCGGCGCTCGCAGCGACGGCGGCGTCGACAGCATCGGTGCCCCAACCATGCCGCCCGGCCAGCACGAGGCCCAGGTCGGGGTGCTCGGCCGCGACGCGCGAGAACGCGGCGACGAGTGACGGGAGGTTCTTGCGCGGTTCGATCGTGCCCACGAAGGCGAGGTAGGGCGGGGCGATACCGAGCGCGGCAAGGCGGGCGCGGTCGTCGGCCTCGTCGGCGTCGGGTCGGAAGCGCTCGGTGTCGACGCCGTGGTGGATCACCACCACCTCGCCGCGAGGCGGAGCGACCGAAGCGAGACGCGTCGCGGTGGTGTCGCTCACGCAGACGATCACCGCCGCGCGCCGTGCCGACTCGATGATGGCGCGGCGGAAGAACAGCACCTTGGCCCGCTCGTGCCATTCGGGATGGTCGAAGAAGGTGAGGTCGTGAACGGTGACCACGGCGGGTATACGGAGCCGAATCGGCATCGTGTAATGCGGTCCGTGCCAGACGTCGGCGCCGACCTTGGCCGCGAGGCGAGGCCCGCTGACCTGCTCCCACGCGAGCCGCGCGGGGCGAGCCGCGGGAACGACCGCATGGACGTGCGCGGCCGGGGCGGTGGCACGCCACCGAGGGGCGTCGCCGCGTCGCGCGACCAGGACAAGCTCGAGATCATCGCGGCGCGCGAGCTCACGGGTGATCTCGGTGGTGTACACGCCCGCTCCGGCGAGCTCGTCGGGCACGGCCGACACGTCGAGCAGGACGCGCACGCGGGTCACGGTAGTGTGCGCGGCGCGTGCGGGTCGCCGTCAACGTCGAACAGCTCCTTCAGCCGGCACCCGGTGGGATCGGCCGGTACACAGCCGCGCTCGTGAGGCTCCTCCCTACCCGCACCCCGGGTGTGGACGTGACCGCGTTCACCGCCCGCCACCCGCGCGCCGTGGTCGAAGCCGCGCTTGCCGCACACGGGATCGCCGACGTCGACACGGTCGTGCTGCCGCTCCCACGGCCGGTGCTGTACGACGCGTGGCACGTGCTCGGTCGGGCCGGTCCGGCGAGACGGGTCGCGCCCGTCGATCTCGTGCACGCGCCGTCGCCCGCGGTGCCGCCATTCGAGGGCGTTCCACTCGTGGTCACGGTGCACGATGCTGCGCCGGTTACGATGCCCGAGGCCACCACGCGCCGTGGACGCTGGTTTCACACGCGTGGCTTCGCGGCGACGGCGAAACGTGCTCGCCTCGTGATCGCGGTGTCGGAGTTCGCCGCCGACGAGATCGCCACGAACACGCCGATCCCGCGCGAACGAATGCGTGTCGTCCCGAATGGGGTCGACCTCGAGCGCGCGACCGAGGATGACGTCGATCGAGTGAGGCGGTCGTTCGGGATCGACGACCGGCCGTACGTGTTCTGGATCGGAACGTTCCAGCCGCGAAAGAACGTGGGAGTGCTCCTCGACGCGTTCGCCCGTCTCGACGAGTCCGACGTGCCGCACCGGCTCGTCCTCGCCGGTCAACAAGGCTGGCTCAGCGACGACGATGCGCCGCTGCGTCGGCTCGGCGACCGCGTGCGGTTGCTGGGACCGGTATCGGAGAGCGACGCGACCGCGCTGTACGCAGGCGCCGACCTGTTCGTGTTCCCGAGCCGTCACGAGGGCTTCGGGATTCCCGTGCTCGAGGCGATGGCGCAGGGCACCGCGGTTGTGTGCAGCGACATCCCCGCGCTGCGGGAGGTGGGTGGCGACGCGGCCCGCTTCGTGCCGGTCGACGACGTCGAGGCACTGGCCGACGCCGTCGGCTCGCTCCTGCGCGACGGTGACGCCCGCGAGGCGCTCGTGACCCGCGGGCTGGAGCATGCTCAGGGCTACTCCTGGGAGCGCTGCGCCGACGCCACCATCGCCGTGTACCACGAAGCCCTCACCTGAGCTGACGACGCCCACGCAACTTGCGTCAGTAGACCTCCGTAGACGAGGCGAACTGACGCCGGTTCGTTGTTGGGTCAGGGGGTCAGCGGGTGAGGACGTCGACACCGGTGTCGGTGACGAGCACGGTGTGCTCGAACTGGGCGCTACGCGAGCCGTCGGCCGTGACCGCGGTCCAGTCGTCGTCCCAGATGATCGGGCGGATGTCGCCGATCGTGATCATGGGCTCGATGGTGAAGACCATCCCGGGTTCCATGATCGTGGTCGCCGCCGGCTCGAAGTAGTGCGGAACCTGCGGCGGGCCGTGGAACACCTCACCGATGCCGTGACCGACGAACGACTGCACGACGTTGAAGCCTTCGCTGTGTGCGTGGGTCTCGATCGCGCGGCCGATGTCGTGGAGGGGTGCTCCGGGGCGTACTGCTTCGATCGCGAGGTCGAGGCATTCGCTCGTCACGCGCACTAAGCGCTTGGAAACAGGGTCGATGCGACCAACGCCGAACGTCGCGTTCGTGTCCCCGTGCACGCCGTTCGTGTAGACCGTGACGTCGAGGTTGACGATGTCACCGTCAGCGAGTGGGCGATCGTCGGGGATGCCGTGGCAGATCACTTCGTTCACCGACGTGCACACCGATTTCGGGAAGCCCTTGTAGCCGAGCGGGCTCGGATACACGTTGCGGGCGATGTGCGCCTCGTGACACACGCGGTCGAGTTCGTCGGTGGTGACCCCAGGAGCGACCGCGACGCCAGTCTCCGCGAGCACGTCTCGCGCGATCGCACCAGCGATGCGCAGGCGCGCGATCACGTCGGCTGACTTCACCATCGACTCCGACCTGCGGACCGGGTTGCCGGTCTCGACGTAGTCGGGACGCACGATCTCGGGCGGGACCGTGCGCCACGGACCGACGACGCCGGGCCGCAGCAACTCGGCGCGGTGGCAGCGCTTGTACTTCTTGCCGCTCCCGCACCAGCAGTCGTCGTTCGCCCGCAACGACGCATGGACGAGTGTCACGTCACCACCCGCGGTCGACCCACTCTTGGAGATGGGGTCTCTTTACCCGCACTCCGGTCGCGTCCGCACGTGGCTCCCCGTTGTCACCAACCACGGTCGATCCACTCTTGTAAGTGCGGACGCTCCGCTCCAATCGTGGTGTCGAGGCCGTGGCCGGGAAGCACGAGGGTGTCGGGTGGGAGCGTG
>CAAGKR010483380.1_pt1 | contig 14787 bp, 13 predicted proteins | sample 2556971 | NCBI WGS metagenome assembly CAAGKR01 (sample SAMEA5207829, study PRJEB30636) | soil metagenome | biome: forest; feature: boreal; material: soil | place: USA | collected 2011-09 | depth 1 m | reverse complement strand
GCGGGCGGGCGGGCCATTGCGACGCCCCGCCGGCGCCCATCTGTGTAACCCCAGAGAGTAGAGACTCAGGTGATGGAAGAGCGGGAGGCGCCGGCGCTGCGTGTCGTCGGCGACCCGACGCCCGCGCCCGTCCCTGACGGTGGCGACTGGGAGGCGATCTACCGGCGGGAGGTGGACCGGATCTACGGGTTCGTCTTCGTCCGGGTGGGCAACCGTGCTGACGCCGAGGACATCTGCGCCCAGGTCTTCCTGCGGGCGCTGCCTCGACTGCGCGAGGGGGCCGACCCGCGGTCAATTCACGCATACCTGCTCGCGGTCGCGCGCACCGTCGTCGCCGACCATTGGACGGCTCGCTACCAGGCCCGCACCGTCCGGGTCGACGTGGAGGACGACCGGTTGGTCCCCGCCGGCCTGGCGGTCGACGACACATCCGACCACGCTTCGCGGGTCAGGGCGCTGCTCGATCAGCTGTCTGATCGTGAGCGCCTTGTGCTCGAGCTGCGATTCCTGCGCGGCTACTCCATCAAGGAGGCGGCTGCAGCGCTCAACGTCAGCGTTGCCAACTGCAAGGTGATCCAGTTGCGTGCGCTCCGGCGCGCGGCTACCGTGGAGGAGCCGCGGTGAACCGCCATCTCGAGGAGTTCCTCGACGCTCTGGTCCGCGGCAGGCGCCCTCGGCCCCGGCGCGGGCTCGATGGTGATGACATTCGAATCGCCGCGGCGGCTGCGGCGCTGCGGGCGGCGCGGCCGGATGCGACGACACCGACGCCGGAGTTCGTCGACCATCTTGCCGGTCGCCTTCGCGCTCAGGTGGTGGCGCAGGCGCCGGGTCGTCAGGCCACGGATCGCCGTCGCTTCCTCGCGGCTGCAGCCTCGGTCGCGGGTGCCGCCGCCATCGGCGGAGCCGGCATCGACCGCCTCCTGACCGCACAGCAGAACGGCACACCGTCGCCGGCAACCATGGTGCCAGACGCCGGCCAGTGGCAGCGCGTCGCTTCCCTGGACACCGTTCGGACGCAGGAGGTTGTGCGATTCGAGCAGGCGGGGGTGAACGGGTTCGTGGTGATAAGCGAGGCCGGCGTTGTCGCGCTGTCGGCGGTGTGCACCCACCTCGGCTGCACCCTCTTGTTCGATTCCGCCGACCGGCGGCTGCACTGTCCCTGCCACACTTCGACGGCGTTTTCGCTCGACGGCTCGCTGGCCACATCCTGGTATCCGCTCCCCGCGCTGCCGCGCTTGAAGGCGCGGATCAACGGACCTGACGTCGAGGTGCTTCTTCCCACCATCGCCTGACGCGCTGTTGGCCGAACGTCCGCCAGTCGTGACACCCGCTCAGGGCGCCAGCACGCCGGCCACGGTCGCGATGTTGAAATCGGCGTAGCTCTGCGTCATGAAGTGACCGGGGGCGAGCATCTCGGCATGCCGCACCAAGCCCTCCGCGTCGACCTCGAAGCGAAACCAGATGGGAGTGCCGGCGACTCCGGAGAAGAAGCTGACCGCGGTGGTCGGCGCGCCGTCCGTCACCTGCTCACCGACGATGTGCGCCGCGAGCGACTGCGAGAAGTACTGCCACATGAACTGCGGCTCGCGCGTGACCGGGTCGCCCGCCTCCACGGCCCACGGATCCGACGAATGGGTGCGCGTGTAGCGGCTGGAGCCGATGGCCACCAGGGCGGCGCCGCCGGGCTGCGTCCACTGGAGGCTGTCGGGGGCCGCCTCCACGTAGTCGGTGGTGATCGTCGTCCCGGCGCCTCCGGTCAGCGTCTCGTGGAATGTGAGGCTGTGCAGCTGAGCCATGGACGATCGGGCTATGCGCACAAGCGTCGCGCCGTCCGGCGCGGGAAGGACGGGGAGGCGGAACGCGGCACTGCCACCGTGGCGGCCAGCCACTGCCGCGATGACCCGGTCAGCGCCGGAGAGGACCGCCCTGGCGGTTCTGCACGTGTCTCCGCATCGCGTGAGAGCGAGCGGCCTCCCGTCAGCCGACGCCTGCACGCTCAGCCTCGCGGCTGCGGCGGCGCCCTCTGCCGGCAGGACGTAGAAGGTCAACCGATTGCTCCCGGGACGGGCCGGGTTGATCGACAGGCCGACGAGGACCTCACCCGCCTGTCCACCCATGGTCAAATCCTGCGCACCTGGCAGGCCCGACGGGAAGGTCGGAACGGATTGGTGAGCGGCGGCACTGCTGGTCGCTGTGCGGGCGGGCACAGGGTACGCGGCGAGCAGTGCGGCGGCAGCGATCACCCCAACGCCGATCACCGCTTCCGCGCGCGGACTGAACCGCCGGAACCGCCACACGGCAATCGACAGGGGGATCATCAGCAGCACACCTGTTGCTTTGGCCAGCAGGATGCGTCCGTAGGGGGTCGTCAGCAGCGCCGTGAGGCCTCCGAGCGCACCCTCGGCCTCGACGATGCCGAGCCCCACGGTGGTGGTGAAAGCCGCCAGAGCCCATGGCGTGAAGCGCATGAGGATCACGCCACCGTCCTGCTGCCAGCCGCGTGGTGGGCGAAGAGTGGCGAGCGCGATGATCCCCCCGGCCCAGATTCCCGCGGCCAGGAGATGGAGCGAATCGACTGTGACCGTCCACCATGCCGCGCCACTGGCTGCGGCGTGTCCGGATGCCGCCAGGGCAACCAGCGCCACCACCACCGCCGGCCAGCGGACGCGCCCATGGCGGGCGATGATCACCACGCCCGTGATCTCGAGAACCACGCGCGCCACGCGGGCGATGCCGGTGGGGCCGGCGGTCAGGTAACCGATGACACCGGCGGGAGTCGCGGGGGCCGCCGCGGCCACCTCCCCGGCGACGACCATAACGCCGGCCACCAGCGCCGTCACCATCGGGGCGAGGACGTGCGAGCGCACCCAGTCGAGGTCGGGCCGGCGACGCCCGAGCCAGCCGATGAAGAGCATCCCCACGGCCACCAGCAGGGCGGCGTCCTCCACCCAGCGTGCCGCCGTGATGCCGAGTTCCAGCGGCGACAGCCCGCCGGAGCCACCGGCTGCCGGCGCATGCGCCGCGGATGCCTCCACCGAGAAGCTCAAGGTGCCCAGGGTCGCGTGGCCGTCGGCGGCGCTGACCGCGGTCCAGGCAACCGTGTACTCACCAGGCAGGCCGCTCAATAGGTCGACGCGGATCTCACGCGCTGACGTCGGTCCGCCGGTGACCACCTGGTGGGATGGTGCGATGACCGTTGCTTGCGACAGCGAGGGCTGGAGGGCCTGGCTGAAGTCGAGGACGACCGCGCCGGGCGCTGTCCCGAGCACGGACAGGTCGGCCGGCTCGGAGTGGACGAGCACCGCATGAGCGGCCGCATGCTGTGGCGCCAGAACGAGCATGGCGCTTGCCAGCAGCCCCGCCACGGCGACCGTGCTCAGCGAACGCCTCACCCGGTGCGGCCCGGCTGGGCTACCTCGCTCCTCGCTGGGGCTCACACCCGATGACCCTCACCGCCGTCTGACGGCCGCCGCGAGAATCACCACCGCACAGCCGCTCAGGAGCAGCACTGCTCCGAGGGGCCCGGGGGCACCACCGGTCACCGGCGCAGGTGCCGCGCTCGCGGGCGCCTTTGACGCCGGAGACGCAGACGCCGATGTCGGCGCGGCCGCAACCGTGATCGTGCCGTGCATCAGCGAGTACCCGTGGATCACGCAGTAGTACTGGTACGTGCCCGGGCTCGTGAAGGTGAACGATGCCGTGCTCCCGCTGCTCGCCCCGATCCCGACGCTGAAGGTGTTGCCACCTGTGCTGGCGGGAGCGCCGGGACAGGCGCTTGCGGTGCAGGACGTGGCGGTGTGCGCCACGCCGCTCTGGTTGGTCCAGCTCACCGGCGATCCCACGATTGCGGTCGCAGACTCCGGGTTGAAGCAGAAGTCGATGCCTCCGCCGGTGCAGGCCCCTGGTGTGATGGTGATGCCCGTGCTGGCAATGGCGTGCCCGGCGAGCAGAGGGGCAGCGGCGGCGAGCACTGCAAGCGCGACCGTCGCGCTGACGGCGAGCCGAGCAAGCCTGTGTGGTCGCGTCCCTCCCATCGTCGCCTCCTCACCGATCGACTGGCGCCCACGAACCGGGCGTGCGGCGCGCACTGTCGATGCTCGCCACTAGTACGCAAGCGGGTTACGGATCCCCGGGTCGTGTGCGCGAGGCGTGCGGGCCGCCCCGCCTCCGAACCTGGGTCTCCGCACACGTGTAACCCGCCGGGGTATCAGCAGGTGGACCGCGATGACGGGACGTCGTCATACAAACACGCTCAGCGTTAGGAGGGAGGCATGAGAAGCACACGTCGACCGGGGAAACGCCGCCGGTTGCTCCTCCGCGCCGTGCCGGCCATCGTGGCGCTGGCCTCGGTCGGCGGCCTGCTGGCGACGCGGGCTCCCGCGGACGCGCACACGGTGTCCAGCCCTCAAGTCACCGGCATCACGATCATGGGCGGGGCATGCGCGGGGGGTGGCACGGCCTTCTGCTTCAACCCCGAAGTCGTGCACATTGCCCAGGGGTCCCAGGTGACCTGGACCAACGCGAGCGGCGTCGGGCACACCGCCTCGTCATGCACGCCGCTGGCCTGCTCGGGAGCACCGGCCAACACCGGTCACAACACATTCAGCGTGTCGATCGGCGCCCCCGCCGGAAGCACCGGGTCGTTCACGTTCACCAGCGCCGGCAAGTACTTCTACTACTGCATGATCCACGGCTACACACTGATGCACGGCGAGATCATCATCGTGGCCTCGCCGAAGATCACGATGTTCACGCCGACGTCAGGGGCCCCCGGCACAACCGTGACCATCACCGGCAAGCACCTCGCGCACGCGAGTGCCGTGACCTTCAACGGCACCCACGCCACCATCGTCAGCGACTCCAACACGTCGATCACCACCAAGGTGCCGTCCGGGGCGACCACCGGTCCGATCGCTGTCACCACCCCGGGAGGAACCGTGACGACATCGACCAATTTCACCGTGCCGTAAGCGCCAGTCACTGGTTGGTCTCCCGGAGCCACGCGACGTCATCGCCGAGGCGAGGGCACAGCGCCCCCGAGGCGCTGCCCTGAGCGTGAGCTGACCCCGGCCGCCTCCTTCGCACCGGCCTCCCAAGGCAAGGCCGCCCGCCCGGGTTCGCGACGGCTGGAGAGGGCCCGACGGGGAGGTATGCGAATCGCCCCTTGAGTTGTTCGCTTTGTTTGACGGGTTTGGGGCACCCTTGTTACCCGTCCGCTGGTGGCTGCGGGAGGTCGAGGCCGGACACTCGGCAGTGCGATGCAACCGTCCATACGTCGAGAGATCCAGCGACCAGGGGGAGCCATGAGCCACAGATTGTTTGGCATCAGTTGGGACGATCCGAAAAAGCTCGTCTCGGATCCAGCCGCGCGCGGGAGTGGATCGTCATGATCAAGCACCCAACTCGCCGCGCACCGTTGTTCGGCGCCGCCGCGCTGACCGTCGTCGCGACGATGGTCCTCCCCGGCGTTCATGCGGCAGCCTCGAGCGGCCCGTCAGTGTCGGTCATCGTTCGCGAGTACCCCGGATCGACGGTGGCTCCCGAGGCCATCGCTGCCTCCGTCGGCGGTCAGGTGACGAACCGGCTGGCGATCATCAACGGGTTCAGCGCACGGGTTCCAGCGTCGGCGCTGAGCCTGCTCCGCACCGAGCCCGGGGTCCTGTCCGTGACTGCGGACAGCCGGGGCCACCTGCTCAGCACCTACGATCCAACCACCGACACCGGATCCGCACTCACCGCCGAGCAGCGCATCGGGGCTCGTGGTGCGTGGAGCGCCGGCTACACCGGGGCAGGTGTCGACATCGCCCTCATCGACTCGGGCGTCGTACCTGTCGACGGCCTGACCACCCCGGGCAAGATCATCAATGGGCCCGACTTGTCGCTCGAGTCCTCTGCCCCCAACCTGCACAGCCTCGACACATACGGGCACGGCACCCACATGGCCGGGATCATGGCGGGACGGGACAACGCGGCGACGGCGCCGTACGCGGACGATACGACGGACTTCCTGGGCGTGGCCCCGGACGCACGCATCGTGAATCTGAAGGTGGCGGACGCCCAGGGCAACACCGACGTGTCGCAGATCCTGATCGCCATCGATTGGGTCGTGCGTCATCGCACCGATCACGGCATGAACATCCGGGTGCTCAACCTCTCCTACGGGACCGACGCGAGCCAGGACTACGCCGTTGATCCCCTCGCCTACGCCACCGAAGTTGCATGGCAGGCGGGGATCGTGGTGGTGGCCGCCGCCGGCAACAGCGGCAACGGAACCGGCCTCACCGACCCGGCCTATGACCCGACGATCCTCGCGGTCGGTGCCGCCACCGCGCCGCTGACGACCGATGCCCCGCTTTCAGGCGATGCGGTGGCACCGTTCTCGAACGCGCTGTCGACGGCGTCCAGAAATGTCGACCTGGTGGCCCCTGGTTCGCACGTGCAGAGCCTTCGCGATCCGGGCTCGTACATCGATCAGACGCACGGCGCGACGGGACTCATCACCAGCCGCTTCTTCCGTGGGAGCGGGACATCTCAGGCCACGGCAATGGCGTCCGGTGCAGCCGCGCTGCTCATCCAGGAGCACCCCGACATCACTCCCGACCAGGTCAAGGCACTGCTGACGACCACCGCGGTGCCCGTCGGTGGCTCTGCGTACGCCCAGGGAAATGGGGAGTTGAACGTGGCGGGGGCGATCTCGCAGGACGTTCCCACCGACGTGCAGCTCAACACCGCGTCGACCGGACTTGGCACTCTGGACGGATCACGCGGAGCGGCACGGCTCACGCTCGACGGTGTCACCCTCCGTGGGGACAAGGATATCTTCGGCCACAGCCTGACCACACAGGAGCTGATGCTGAGTGAGGCAGGCAACCGTACTCCGCTCGACGGCGCGTGGCTGAACGGCTGGTGGCGCGCGAACGGGTGGCACAGCAGCACCGGGCAGGGCACGTGGCAGCAGCAACTGTGGTCCGGCGATCGCTGGGACGCGAACTGGTGGAGCCATTGGTGGTCGGCAAGCGGGTGGGTGAGCGCCTCCTGGTCGTCCGCTTCGTGGTCGAGCGCCTCATGGTCCGGCAGCGGCTACTCGAGCGCCTCGTGGTCGCAAGAGACGTGGGCCTAACCGTGCTTACAACCGGCGCCGAGACGGCTGACAGTCTGACCGAACTCGGGCGCCGGTCCCCGGCCACGACGGTCGGCCGCCGGCTCGCCGCGACGGCGGCGAGCTGGGCTCGGCGGCGTCCGGCACCGGTCACACGGGTGTGGTGGCTCAACGCCGTGATGGTGGCGACGGCTCTGCTGTTGTGGCTGTTCGCTATCCAGGGTCACCACTACGGCGCACCGAGACTGGCCGTTCCCTGGTGGACCTTGGGCGCAGTGTTCTTCGTCGGCGAGGCATGGGTGCTGCACGTCCACTTCGGCCGGAGCGCCTACTCGTTCTCGCTCACCGAGATCTGCTACGTGCTCGGGCTGCTCTTTCTCGATCCCAACGAGCTCCTGATCACACAGGTTTGCGGAATCGGCCTAGCCCTCGTGGTGGCCCGGCGACAGAGCCTGCTGAAGCTCGTGTTCAACCTCGCGCATTTCACACTCGAGACATGCGTCGCGATCATCGTCTTTCGCGCATTCAGCGGTGTGCCGGATCCAACCGCGCTGCGCAGCTGGGCGGCGATCTTCGCCGCAGCGGCGATCGTCGCCATCATGGGCGTTGTCAGCATCATCGCCGCGATCTCACTCTCTGAGGGCGACTTCAGAGCCGCTCGGTGGCGGAGCCTGGTGGCCTTCACAGTGATGGGAGCGCTCGCCAATACGAGCCTGGGCCTGCTGGCTGCGGTGCTGATCCGCGATCAACCGATCTCAGCGCTGCTCCTCACGCTCCCCGCAGTGGTCCTCGGCGTGGCCTACCGTGCCCACATTCGCGAACGCCGCCGGCACGAGCGGATGGAGTTCCTCTACGAAGCCGGGCAGCTCATGAGTCGCTCCACGGAGATGGATACGACCGTACTCGACGTGCTCCGTCACACGCGCGCCAGTCTTCGGGCCGAGCGGGCCGAGCTCGTCCTGCTCTCGGCTGACGAGGGCGAACAGGCACTCCGGACGGTGGTCAAGAGTGACCAGACCGAGACGGTCCTGCAGCCGGTGCTCCTCGATCGGTTCGAACGGAGGGTGCTCCTCGACCTCGGTGACCCGCAGGCCCGTCTCTTGCACGTTCGCAACGCCGATGTCGAGACCTCGACGTTTCTCGGGGCACGGCAGGCGACCGACGCCATGGTCTGTGCGCTTGTCGGGGAGACTCGGATGATCGGCGCGGTGATCATCTCCGGACGCCTGGGTGGCCTGGCGACGTTCGATCGGGAAGACCTGCGCCAGCTCGAGGCTCTCGCGGCTCAGCTCAGCATCTCACTGCAGAACGGGCAGCTGGAGCGGTCGCTCGCACGCCTCACCGAGCTGCAGGAAGAGCTCGAACACCAGGCTTTTCATGACCCGCTGACCGGACTTGCCAATCGTGTGCTCTTTCATGAGCGCGTCGCACACGCCATCGAGCGGGCAGCCCGCGACAAGAGCCCGATCGCCGTCCTCTTCCTGGACCTGGACGACTTCAAGAACCTCAACGATGGGGTCGGACACGCGGCAGGTGATCAAGTTCTCGTCGAGGTTGCCAACCGGATGAGGCTGCTTCTGCGCCCCTCCGACACGGCGGCTCGCCTTGGTGGTGACGAGTTCGCAGTCCTGCTCGAAGCCACAGCCCACGAGACTGATGCCGTGAGCATCGCCGAACGTATCGTCCAGGCAATCAGCGTGCCGATCGCTCTCGCCGAAGGTGAGGTGGGCATGCGCGGGAGCGTCGGCATCGCCACCACTATCGGCGACAGCATCACCGCCGACGAGATGCTCCGCAACGCCGATATGGCGATGTACAAGGCCAAGGCGATGGGCAAGGGACATTGGGAGCTGTTCGCCCCCGAGATGCACACGGCAGCCCTCCAACGGCACCAGCTCAAGAGCGACCTGCTGCACAGTATCGAGCGCAGCCAGCTGCGGCTTCAGTACCAACCCATCGTGCATCTCCCCTCCGGGGCTCTGTTCGGCGTCGAGGCGTTGCTGCGCTGGGAGCATCCGGTCCGCGGCCTGATTCCGCCGGATGACTTCATCGCATTTGCCGAGGAGAGCGATCTCATCGTCGCCATGGGCCGGTACGTCCTCGAGATCGCCTGCCTTCAGGCGATGGAATGGGCGTCCCACTTCCCCAGTGCCCGCGGCCTCACGATCAGCGTCAATGCGTCGGGCCGTGAGCTGCGCGAGCCCTCGTTCGGCGCCGACGTCGAAGGCATCGTGCGCCGCGTCGGCCTCGACCCACACCGGCTGATTCTCGAGGTGACCGAAAGCCAGATGATCACCGACCCATCGGTTCTCTGCGGCAAGCTGACGCGGTTGAAGAGCATGGGTGTGCGCCTGGCCATCGACGACTTCGGCACGGGATACTCCTCACTCAGCTCGCTTCGGGACCTTCCGGTCGACATCCTCAAGATCGCCAAGCCCCTCGTCACCGGCCATGACGGCGGTGACATGGCGAGCGAATCGTTCCTAGCGGCGATCCTGCAGCTGGGCGAGAGCCTGAATCTGAACATGATTGCCGAGGGTGTGGAAACGCCTGCACAGCGAGATCTCCTGAAGCGCATCCGCTGCCCGCTCGCGCAGGGTTTTCTCTTCGGCCGGCCGATGGACGCCGCCGACATCAGCGCCCTGCTCGAAGCCGGCATGGCAGAGCGGGGACATCCGATTCTCCGCCTCGCTGCGGCAGGGTAGCTCAACCGTTCAGGCATCGCTGGGCGTTCGAGCCGGCGCCCCAGATCCCGCGCGGGAGCTGTGCCGTCCATCACCGTAGACTGGCGCGGTGACCACCTCCGGGCTGACCCTTCGGTGAGCAACTCGGCGGCATGGGCCAACGCACCGCGAGCCCAAAGGGGCGGTGGTGGCTACGAGGTGTGGTTCGCGACGGCCACTCATCCCCAGAACCACGTCGGGTTCTGGCTGCGCTTCACCACCTACGATCCGTTTCCCGGTGTCGATGCCACCTCACACTGTGCCCTGTGGGCGTTCACCTTCTCGCGCGACAGACCGGAGGACAACAAGGTCATCAAATTGGTGCTGCCTCGCGGTGCCATCAAGCTGGACCGCAGTCCGTTCGCAGTGCACATGGGAGATGCAACACTCACGCTCGAGGGCAGCCGTGGCTCGTTCGACAGCGCCGGGCACTCCGTGTCGTGGGACCTGACATGGCAGTCTGCCGCGGCTCCTTTCTTCTTCATCCACCCTCGCTGGCAGCGGATCGGCGTGACGTCAACCGCCAACGTCTCTGCCCACTCCGCGCTCGCTGTTTCGGGCTTCGTCGTTGTTGACGACGATCGGATCCAAGCCGATGAGATGTATGGCGGGCAACAGCACACCTGGGGAAGGACCCATGCACTGTCCTGGAATTGGGCCTACGCGTCCGGCTTGGGCGGCCATCCGTCGTGGTGGTTCAATGGTGTGACATCGCGGGTTCAGTCGAAGCTGGGACGCCCTCTCACCGGCAGTGCCGGCCGACGGCGCGCACTTCGCGGTGAATGCATTGCCCGCGGTTCTCCGGGGCGGCGGCGACATCGCGTCGCATCGCTTCGTCCTCGAACTGCGCAGACGAGACCAGACGCTCAGTGCCACCGTCACCGCCCGTCCTGAGGATCTCACCGGCGTCACCTATGAAGACCCCGACGGCAGTCACCGCATCTGCTATCACACAGAGGTGGCTGACCTGACTGTCCGGCTCACCGATCAGTCGGTGCAGCGCGTCGCAGACCTGGAACACCGTGGGGCAACTGCGTTTGAGTACGCCTCCACGCAGCCGTTACCCGGTCTGCCACCGCGCCTGTAAGCGGAGCCCGAGTCCGGGCTGACGGTACGCCGGTGGTACCGTCACCTGCCTGCAAGATTGCAGGCGTACGTTGCCGCCCACATGCTTGCGATGAGCTACCTGGCCAACGAGCTCCGTCGTCGCTGGAGCCGCACGGTCGTGACAGCTCTCGGACTCGCTGCAGGTGTCGGCCTGGTCATGGGCATCATCGGCGTCTCCGACGGCCTCGGCCGCGCGCAGAACCAGGTGCTGTCGCCGCTCGCCACCGTTGGCACAGACATCATCGTGACGCGCACTGTTGCCGCCACGACATCATCGGCGACGAGCTCCGCCAGCGCATCCCCGTCGCCGAGCAGCGGTCAGGCCGACGGCGGTGCCGGTGGTCTCGCGGGCGGCGCAGGCGGCTTCTTCGGCGGCGGTGGCGGCAATGGGGCTGGTGCCGCCGCCAGTCAGTTCGCTCAGCTCAACGCCGCGGACCAGGCTGCTCTGCTCAACGCCAACAGCTCGGTGCTGACCGACCTCTCCAAGCTGGGTCCGGCGGGTACCAAGTTCACCCACGACTTCTTCGTCCCCGGCACGCTGATCACATTCCCAGAGGCGGCGATCCAGCAGGTCGCCGGCATCACGGGCGTGGAATCGGCCGTTCCGGGCCTCTCCCTCCAGGCACTGCACGAGACCGGAACGGTTCCGCAGATCACCGATACGGTGACGACCGGTGGTCAGACGATCACGAGCACGCAGACGCCTGCTCCACTGACCGCCGCAGAGCGTGCCGCGGTGTTCAGCTGCATCCAGGCCAGCGGTGGGTTCCCGCAGGGCGGCACCAGCACCCCGGGACCGCGGCCGAGTCCACCGCCCGGCGGCGGCGGCGAAGGGCGATTCGGTGCAGCGTTCCAGAAATGCCTCCCGCAGAGGCTGCAGAAGTACATCGCCACCGTCGTCGTCCCTGCGCAGACCATCAACCGCGTGCTCAACCCCCCGGCCACCGATACGCAGACCAAGACATATACGGTGGCAGGCGTGAACCCGGCCGAACGGACGTCGGGGCTGATCACCGCCGGACAGGTTGTCTCGGGCAGCTGGTTCACCAGCAAGCCGGCGAATGAGATCCTGGTCAGCACCGCGTACGCGAGCACGAACAAGATCACCGCCGGCCAGACGCTCACCATCAACGGCACCGACTTCACGGTGGTGGGCCTCGTCGACCCGACGCTCACCGGCAACGTCTCCGACCTGTACTTCGACGTCGGCACGCTGCAAACGATGTCCACCAACCAAGCGCGGGTGAACGAGGTGCTGGTCAAGGTCAACAAGGCGGAGAACGTCGATGCGGTGGCGGCCGCGATCAAGGCGAAGCTGCCCGGCGCGCAGGTGCTCACCGCCAAGTCGCTCGCCAACCAGGTGTCCGGAAGCCTGTCGACCGCACGGTCGCTCGCGACGACGCTGGGCACCGCCCTGGCGGTGATCATCCTGCTCGCCGCGTTCCTGGTTGCCGCGCTGCTGACGACGTCCAGCGTCTCCAAACGCGTGCGTGAGATCGGCACACTGCGCGCCATCGGGTGGCGGCGGGGGCGTGTGGTGCGCCAGATCGTCGGCGAGACCATGGGGATCGGACTGATCGGCGCTGTGCTAGGCGTGCTCATCGGGGTCGTTGTCGTGCAAGCGGTCAACCACTTCGGTCCGACGCTGACGGCCACCGTCAGCGGCCTCGCCGTCGGTGCGTCAACCGCCGGCAACCTCTTTCACCAGGCCAGCAGCACATCGGCGACGCAGGCCATCCATCTCGAGGCGCTCATCACCTGGCCGACCGTCGTCCTCGGGGTCGCCTTTGCTCTGCTGGGCGGTCTGGTTGCCGGCGCGTTCGGCGGCTGGAGGGCGGCACGGCTGGCGCCCGCGTCGGCCCTGCGGGACCTGGGATGAGCGCCAACCTCTACGAGCTGCGCGGCGTCGAGCGGCGCTACCTCAAGGGATCCGCCGAAGTACGCGCGGTGCACGACCTCGATCTCGACATCGAGCCGGGTGAGTTCGTGTCTCTCCAGGGGCCGAGCGGGTCAGGGAAGAGCACGCTGCTGCAGCTCCTCGGCGGACTCGACACACCGACCGCAGGCACCGTCGTCTTCGACGGCAAGGACCTGTCGCGCGCGAAAGACCGCACTCTGACCGACATTCGCAGCCAGCGCATCGGCTTCATCTTCCAGCAGTTCAACCTGATTCCGACGCTCAGCGCGCTCGACAATGTGACGATTGCAATCCCGCCATCAAAGATGTCGAAGCGGCAGCGACGCGAGCGCTCGGCGGACCTTCTCGGTGGTGTCGGCCTGGGGCCCCGTCTCCGGCACCTGCCCTCGCGACTGTCCGGCGGTGAACAGCAGCGTGTCGCCATCGCACGTGCACTCGCCAATCACCCTGAGGTCATCGTCGCCGACGAGCCGACCGGAAACCTCGACTCCGAGAATGCCGGTGAGCTGATGCTGCTGCTGGCGCGGATGCGAGAGGAGCGGAGGGTGACCATCGTTGTCGCCACCCACGACCCGGAGGTCTCGCGGTACGCCGAGCGCCACATCCGCATGCGTGACGGCGCCATCGTGGATCCGGCTCCCGGCTGACGCGACGGCGCCAGGGTCGCCCCGATCAGCCGGGGTTCTTCGGCGTCGCCTCGGAGAGAGCGCGTCGCACTCCCTGCGCATCATGGTCGGTGGCGTAGACCGGCGTGCCAGGCTGCTGTCGCCACGATTCGTCCAGCCCACCGCCGTCCACGCCATCGAACCCAAGCTCGTCGACAAGCTCGAGAACGACGGACTTCGCGCGCACGTCATCGCCGGCGACAGGCAGAGCGATGCGCCCTGGGCTCCCGGCTGCTTGGCCGCGATCGAGCAGATGGGCTGCGTACATGTTGTTGAACGCCTTCACCACCGCCCGTCCGAGCTCCTGGGCGACCCACCGACTCTCCGGCGTTCCAGCCTCGATGTCGTCGATGTGCCCGTCTCGCTGAGGGTAGGAGTTGCCGGTGTCGACGACGACGACGTCATCTGACACCCCGGCGAACAGGTCGGCCGGAAGGTCGGGGATGTTCTTCTGTGGGATGGCGACGATCACGATCTCGGCGTCGCGGACGGCTTCCGCCACGTGTCACCGTTATGGCGCCGTCTGGCGGAGGCGCATCAGTACCCAAGCGGACCGACGGCCGGGACTCGTCAGGCGCATCTTCGGTCCTTCAGGTCGGGCGAAATCTCGTTGCGGCGCCGTCCTCCGCCACCCCGAGACAGGGGCCAACGGCTGGACAGATGTGACGAGGTGACGATGCAGTCCACGAACGTGGATCAGGCAGCTAGTCTGTTCAGCCACATCCCGATCGAGCGGCGCGATGTGCACTCCCGGCTTCAACGCGACGCGCTGGCGACGCACTACGGGATCCGCTCATCTGATCTCGCCGGGCTCGAGCCCAATGTGGTCGAGCTGATGGCGGTGCGACTCCACGCCGACTGGCTGCATGACAAGGAGCAGATCGCCGAGGAGCTGCGAAGTGCCCTCATCCGCTGGCTGTTCGGCATCGGTCTCGAACTCCAAGCTGCTGCGGAGCTCGCCGTCGACGAGCGGGTGGGCGAGCGGCTCGGAAAGTGCGTCGCCGAGCTCGATGACTGCATCCGCTATCTCCGTCAGCTCGTGTTCGCGTGAGCGGCTGAGCGGCCGGTATCGAACCACCCAAACGTTGGGATCACGCCAACAGCGTCGCCAGCCGGTCGGTATCGGCGAGCGAGCGGAGAAGGTCGTTGAGGTGAGTGCAGCTGGCGGGCCCGAATAGGGACTGCTCCACACGGTTGCGGAGGAGCGGGACACGAGCCCCAAGCGCCGCCGTCGCGGTCGCGGCTGCCTCTGGGCATTCGGAGTACGGCAGGGGG
>CAAGKR010419032.1_pt1 | contig 14788 bp, 11 predicted proteins | sample 2556971 | NCBI WGS metagenome assembly CAAGKR01 (sample SAMEA5207829, study PRJEB30636) | soil metagenome | biome: forest; feature: boreal; material: soil | place: USA | collected 2011-09 | depth 1 m | reverse complement strand
TGTGAACCGTACCTCCCAGCAGCCCGACTTTGCTCGGCGCGCCGACCCCGTTGATCATCACGCTCTCGTCGATCGTCAGCGTTGACTGTTCGCCCAATCGAAGCGAACTGTTGTCAATCATCGTAATGGTCGCCGAAGAATTCATTTCAGTCACGACTCGGTCGTGCAGTTGTATGGGCAAACGGGGCGCCGCTGCCAGCGTCGCGCCGCCGCGATGTATATTTACGACACCATTGACCTGGGTGACCGTACCGATCGTGCTTTGCGCATTCGCGTCAGCTGCCATCAGAAACAGCGCAGCGACTGTGCACAGCAAGACTGTTCGCAAGCTGCCCAAACGGCCAAGGATATTCATAAGGTCGTCCCCCGCTGCTTCTATTTCCCCGATTCTGGCGCAGCGAATTATGGCAGATCGCCGCCTCGGACAGAAGCGAATCGCTCTCGCTTGCTAAAGCCTCAATAGCAGTGAATAAGACTGCCATCGACATTAGCGAGCCGCCCGTTGGCTGACGCTGTTTCGCTAATCGATCGCGAGACTCGCGAACGATACCGCCGATTCGCTTTGCGGTTCCATCGCGATTCCGTATTTCAGCAGCCGTCCGCTGTGTCCACGCAGCAGCGCAAGCTGCGTGAACATCGGAGCCAGCCCGCATATTCGCCGCGCGTCGCGGTCTTTCAGAATATGGTCGAAAAATCCGTCGGGATCGCCGTGCCTGATATGCTCGATCAGCCCGAGATCCTCTTGCTGCACTCGCTTGGCCACTTCGGTGTCGGCGCTGAAACTGTCGCCAAACTTCTTGCCGACGTGCGCGAAGTCGACTCCCGCCAGAATCAGCACGCGCCGACTCTCGGCCGCAAGCTCGGTCCTTAGGGCGTCCAGAAACGAAATTACTCGCGCGTCGTTCGACGGTTGCACACCGCCCGCTACCATCTCGTGAAATGAGCTGACTAATATCGGCACCGCTTTGTAGCCGCGCGCGCCCAGGGCATAGGCCAGGAACAGAACCTGAAATTCGATCGAGTGCTCGCCGCGATGGAGCATCTCGTCGGCGAACAGATCGCCGCTGTAACGCGCCGCCAGCCGATCTATGAACCCGCAATCGGTTTCGACCGCGCCGAGAGGGGTCGCATAATTCTTGCGCGTCGCCGTGAACAACTCCGGGCCGGCGCCATAGTGCGACGTTCCCAAAATCACGACCAGTTCCGGCGGCTCATGCGACATCAGCTCATAATAGGCGTGCGCGTACGCGGCGGAGCCTCGGCGCGGATCAATATGCGGCGCGATCAGGCCTGCCAACGGTGCCAACTTCTTGGTCGTCGGCGCACGGCCAGGTCCTTCAGGAGGATCGAAAAATGCCGCCAGCTCCAGCCGCAGCCTCGCCGGATCTTTTTCGTAGCAGAGCCCGGCCAACGACGCCGGCCGTTCCGGGTTCGCAAGGAATTCGTCGCGCACTTGCCGTTCGCGCTGCGCAAACGCCGGTGAATCCAGGTAGTACGCGGTATCCAGCGCCGCAATCAGCTCTTCGATTTTCCCGCTGGGCAGATTCTCGCCAAAGCGCTTACTGAACGCGGATTGGATCTGCGCGAGCGTCATTCTGCCGTCGAACAGCGTGATGATGAAGTAAGCGCCCATCCCGAGCATGATCGGTTCGGGCGCCATCCCCGACGGGTCGCGCAGACAAATCAGCGTCTGCCCTTGCTGCTCGACCGGAAACGCCTCGACGGCGCGAATCCTGGGATTTTCCATTTGCTATTTTCGATGCGTCCGCAAAACCGTGAGCGCGTTTTACAGATGCTAAGGGCTTTGACAGACTGCTTCAAGCCGATGCTGAACTCGCGCACCCGCACCGAAATTCGAGATGTCTGATCAACACCGACGCCGCGCCGCGCTCACCGGCTCCCGCCCGCGCAGCAAAGGTTCACGCGCTCGCATCCGCTACCGGGTTGCACGTGCCGGCGCACTCAAGGTTGGCGAGTCGCTCAAGTTCATGTTGCCCATTCGCGGCGCCGACGAGGAATGTTTCTTGATCAACTTCGGCGGCGAGTTGCACGCCTACGTCAATCGATGCCGCCATGTGCCGATGGCAATGGACTGGGTCGATAATCAGTTCTTCGCCGAAGAAGGCCGCTACCTGATGTGCCAGACACACAACGCCTACTACGAGCCCGCCAGCGGAGAATGTATCGCAGGCCCGCCGACCGCGTGCGGCAAATTTTTGTATCGCGTGCCGATCGAGATTGCAGACGGCGTGGTTTACGCGCGGCCGCCGGAACAGGAATTCGAAGACTAGTTCGGGGATTTACGATTGGCGAAGCTACGCTCTACGCCTATTCGTATTCGTCGCCGAAATGAGCGCGCACGATTCGCGCCTTCAGATACTCGAGCGTGCCGAGATCTTCGACGATATCGCCGCCCGTGTCATAGAAGAACAGCTCGCCATTCTTTGTCCGGCCGACTGCGATGATCCATTCGAGGTCATCCCGGTCCTCGAGCAAATAATTGATTGTTTGAGCCACTCCACGGCCGGGAATGATCGTAATCTTCGGCCTTGGGAGCTTTTCCTTTTCCTGCTTGGGCATCGCTTTGATCAACCCTCTGGCGGGACGTCAGGGGAACCGAGCACCACTTAGATTAAGAATGCCCCGCGATCTAAGTCAATAGCGCGTGCGCCGCGATCTCCACATGATGGGTGTTGGGAAAGAAATCGAACCCGCGTACGTTACCAATTTTGTATCCGCCAGCGACAAGTACGCGCAAATCGCGCGCAAGTGTCGTCACATCGCACGACACATATATGATACTCGCAGGCTTCAGCTTCAGGATCGGTCCCATCAGTCCCGGCGCTCCGGTTCGCGGCGGGTCCAGAACAACCACGTCCGGTTTGTAGCGCGCGCGAAACAGAAAACTAGCAGTCTCCGAGGCCTTCAGGGCGATAAACTGCGACTCGCGAAAGCCCAGCCGCAACGCATTGCGCGTCGCCGCCGTAATCGCCGGCGCTTCAGCATCAACTCCAGTCACTCGCGCGCCGCGACGCGCCGCCGGCAGAGCAAAATTCCCTGCGCCGCAAAACAGATCCAGCACCACCGACGGCTTGCCGATCGCCGCCATCTCCATCACGCTCGCGATCAGTCGCAGGTTCTGCGCACGATTCACCTGGCTGAACAGGTCCGCATCGACTTCGATCGCAAGTCCCGGCTCGAGCTCGATCTTGATCGCCGGCTCGCCCATCGTCACCCGGTTCGATCCCGCCCGCAGCACGATTCCCGCAATCTCCGCGTCCGCCTCGAGCACCTTGCGCGCGCGCCGCGCGTCTTCCTCGTCCGCCGGCTTTTTCAGATGCGCGACCAGCACCTCGCGCGCATCATCGCGCACGACTTCGATTTCCTCGACCCGTTTGCCGAGCGCACGCGCAAGATGAAGCGGCATCCGAATCCCCGCGTCGGCCACCATGCACGAATCGATTGCGACGATCTCGTTGCTGCGCACCGAATGATAGCCCAGCACGCCCTTCGCTCCCGCCTGAAGCCGAATGCGCGACCGGTATCCAAACTCCGCCGGCGCCGGTTCGACCAGTCCCGCCGGATCGATCGAAGTACCGAGCGCGCGATTCAATTCCCGCGCAATCACTTCGCTCTTGAAACGCACCTGCGCGGCGTAGTCGATATGCTGCCAATCGCACCCGCCGCATCGCGGAAGATAGGGGCACGGCGCCGCTCGCCGGTCAGCACTCGCGCGCACCAGTTCGCGAATCGTCGCGATCGCATAGTCGCGACGCTCCGACTCGATCGCAATTTCCGCCCGATCGCCGGCCACGCTCTCGCGCACCATCACGGCTTTGCCGTCAAGATGCCCAACCCCAAACGGCCCGAACGTCATCGCGCTGATTTCTATTTCCGCCATCGCCGCCTTTCGATTCTATCGGAACTATCCGCGTACTTCAGTGTCTAGCTGTGTTGAACCGCCGCGACTTATAATTCGCGCGTAGGCGCGCGCTCGCGCCCAAACTTTCCACCTCTCGACCGGGTGACGCCTTGGCAATCGAAACCGAACTGCGCGAACTGATCACGCGAAACATTCCGCCCGAACTGGCGCCGCGGGCCGCAATTTTCGCCGCGAGAATGTTCGCGGGCGATTCCGGCGATTCGCACCAGCGAATACCTTCCGAGCGCTGGCTCGCCCTCGTCCAATCCGGCCTTGAATTTTTCTCCGCTCGCGCCGAGCCCGTGATCGCACGCGTCAGCCCCGGCATCGCCGACGACACCATCACGATCGTCGAAACCGTTACCACCGATCGCCCCTTCATCGTGGATAGTCTGCTCGAATACTTCCATCATCTTGGCGCCACCGTCCGCACCATGCTCCATCCTGTGCTCCGCGTCGCCCGCGACGCCGACGGACACGTCACTTCGTTCGAGCAATCGGTCGCGGCCGAACGCGGGGAATCGTTCGTCCACGCTGAACTCGAACTCCCCTTCACTCCCGAGCACGCGCGCCAGATCGAGCGTGACGTCATTTCCATTTTGACCGAAGTCCGCGAGGCGACCAGCGACTTCGACGCGATGACTGGCCGCGCGCTGCAAATTTGCGAGGAGACCGCGCCCCAGCGCGAACTGGTCGAGGTCCGCGACTTCCTCCGCTGGCTGGTGCAGGGCGGCTTCGTTTTTCTTGGCTATCGCCGCTATCTCGTCACGATCGCGGACGGTGCCGGAAAATTCAGCCTCGACCCCGGCTCCGAACTCGGCATCATGCGCGAGTTCGACGAGTCGCGCTTTCGTAGCGCCGGCTCCCTCGACGATCTTTCAGCCGCGCGGCGCAAACTCTTCTTCGACGGTCCGCCGCTCGTGATCGGCAAGACCCGCGCCGAATCCCACGTCCATCGCCGCCGCCCGATGGATAGCGTCTCGATTCGCTGCACGGATGCTAACGAACGCGTCGTCGCGTTCGACAATTTTATAGGGCTCTTCACCTCCAAGGCCTACGCCGAGGAAGCGCAGCACATCCCCGTGCTCCGCGCGAAATTGCGCGAGATGCTCACCGCCGAGCATGCCGAAGCCGGCTCGCACGACTACAAGGAAATCGTCTCCGCGTTCAACAGCTTCCCCAAGGACGAACTGTTCCGCGCACCGCTCGCCGAACTGCGCGATCAATTGCACCTCATCCTCGACGTCAAGAACGAGGGCGCGGTCCGGCTCAAGATATTGCCCGACATTCATCATGGAAATGTGATCGCGATGGTGATCATGCCGCGCGAGGCCTTTTCCGCCGACGTCCGCCGCTGCATCCAGGACGCTCTCGCCGCTTCACTTCACGGCGCGCTGGTTTACTACTACCTCGCGCTCGGCGAAGGCTACACTGCGCGACTCCATTTCTGTTTCATCTCCGATCCGCCCAAGCCCGCGATGGTCCGATCGCTCGAGGCCGAGATCGTCAAGCTCGCCCGGCGATGGTCCGACCGGCTGAGCGAACGGCTCATCGAAAAATTCGGCGCCAAGCGCGGACGCATGTTCGCCGCGCGATGGAAGGGCGCGTTCAGCCCCGACTACGAGGCCGCCATCGACGTCGACCGCGCGGTCGCCGATATAGCGGACATCGAGATGCTCACTGCGGCGGGCCGCAACTTCATCGTCGAGGCGGGACGCGAAACTCCCGCCACCTCCGCCGAGAGCGACACCAACAACGTCGCCGGTGCGAGCAAAATCAGGATCGTCGGTCTGGGCGAACCCCCGATGCTCTCCGAGCTGATGCCCACGTTGCAGAACTTCGGCATCCGCGTGTTCGCCGAGGACGCCCACGAGCTTCGCCCCGTTGCCGTCGGCAAAACGACCCCCGCCTACGTCCAGGTTTTCTCCGTGCAGGGAGTCGGCGGCCAGCCCTTCGCCGAAGCTCCCGGCACGTTGCTGATTGCCGATGCCATCGTCGCTGTGCGGACCGGTCTGGCCGTTGACGATTCTCTGAACGCGCTCACGCTCACCGCCGGTCTCAGTTGGCGCGAGGTCAGTTTGCTCCGCGCTTATCTGGTCGCCGCATTCCAGATGCGCCTGGCGCCCGCGCGCCTCGCGCTACAGCGTGTACTGCTCTACCCGGACATCGCGCGGCTGCTGTTCGAGCTCTTTTCCGCTCGCTTGACGCCCGACAAAAAGACCGCCCCTGAAAAAATCGGCAAACTGCGCGAGGCTTACCTCGCCAGCGTCGCCGCGATGGAAAATATCACCGACGACCGCATCGCGCGCGTGATGCTCTCGATGGTCGAGGCGACCGTGCGCACCAATTTTTTCTGCGCGATGCCCACGCCGGACCCTTACGTCTCGCTCAAGTTCGAGAGCGCTCGCATCATCGGCCTGCCCGACACCGCGCCGCTCTACGAGATTCACGTCATCAGCCCGCGCATGGAAGGATGTCATCTGCGCGCCGGCAAAGTCGCACGCGGCGGCATCCGCTTCAGCGATCGCCCCGACGACTACCGCACCGAGATTCTCGATCTAATGAAAACCCAGACCGTGAAGAACGCGATCATCGTTCCAATCGGTTCCAAGGGTGGCTTCGTCGTCAAAACCCGCTCAGTTCAACCGCCCGATCCAAAAGATGGCGTCGAGGCTTACAAGACCCTCATCAATGCGATGCTCGACCTCACCGACAATCTCACCGACGCGGGGTCCGTGCATCCGGCCGGCGTCGCGGTGCTCGACAGTGACGGTCCTTATCTCGTCGTCGCCGCCGACAAGGGCACCGCGAGCTTCTCCGATATCGCCAATGAGATCGCACTCGCGCGCGGCTTCTGGCTTGGCGACGCCTTCGCCTCCGGCGGCCAGCACGGCTACGACCACAAGCAGATGGGTATCACCGCGCGCGGGGCGTGGGAGTCCGCCCGCCGCCATATGCGCGAGATAGGGCGCGACCTCGACCGCGGTGCGCCGGTCACCGTCATTGGAATCGGCGACATGTCGGGCGACGTTTTCGGCAACGGACTTTTGCGCGCGCGAAACTTGAAACTCATCGCCGCGTTCGACCATCGCAACATCTTCATCGATCCCGACCCCGATCCCGAAACCAGTTTCGAGGAACGCAAACGTCTCTACGATCTGCCGCGCTCAAGTTGGGCTGACTACGACAGCGCGCTTTTGAGTCCCGGCGGCGGAGTCTTTCGCCGTGGACAAAAGCGAATCGAATTGAGCCCGCAAGCTCGCGCCGCGCTCGGTACTTCCGCCGACGCGCTCGACGCCGATTCCTTGATTCAGTGCATCCTGCGCGCGCCGGTGGATCTTTTTTACAACGGCGGCATCGGCACCTACGTTCGCGCAAGCACCGAGACCGACACCGACGTCGGCGATCACGCCAACGACAGTTGCCGCATCGCCGCGCCCGAACTGCGCGCGAAAGTCGTCGTCGAAGGCGGCAATCTTGGCTTCACCCAGAATGCGCGCATCGAATACGCACTCGCCGGCGGCCGTATCAACTCCGACGCCATCGACAATTCCGCCGGCGTCGACATGTCCGACCACGAAGTCAATCTCAAGATTCTGCTCGAGCCCTCCGTCGCGCGCGGCGCTCTCACCTTCGACGCGCGTAACTCCGCACTTTTGCAATGCGCCGACGACGTCGCCCACCGCGTTATCACCGACAATCGCGATCAGGTCCTCTCGCTTAGCCTCGAGCAGATTCGAAACCGCACCCAACTGACTTCTTTTCGCGATCATCTGCTCGCGATCGAAGAACGCGGCCTCATCCGCACCAGCGGCCACGTCCTGCCCTCGCGCGAGGAACTTTTCTCGCGCCGCTCGCGCTACCCAGGTCTGACCCGGCCCGAACTCGCGCTCATCACCGCCTATACCAAGATCGATCTCACCGCCCGGCTCGAGACTGCCGCGTTGATCGACGATCCTTATCTCGATAATCGTTTTCTCCGTCCGTATTTTCCGAATTCGATCGTCGAGCGCTTCGGCGCCGAGGTTAGCCGCCATCGCCTGCGCCGCGAGCTGATAGCTACCCGCGCCGTCAACGAACTGGTCGACCTCATGGGCTCGACTTTCGTCTTCAGCCTGGTCCGCGATCACGGCGCCGCAGTTGAAGACGCGGTCCGCGCGTGGATCGTCGCCAACGACGTCCTTTCGATTCACGCTCGCGCCGAACAGCTAAAGAATGGCTCTCCGATCACCATGGCGGGGTCGGAACTGAACGCGTTCATCGCGCTCGAACGCACCACCCGCGCCGCTGCGGTCTGGGCGCTGGCCGAATCGCCGCGCCCGATCGCTGCCACGGTCACCCGCTTCAAGTCCGCGTTCGACTCGCTCTCCGCCGAATTCGAGACGATGCTCACCGAGGGCGAGCGCGATCGGTTCGAGCGGGTCTATCGCGAACTAAGAAACGACGTCGCCGACGGCGAAATGGCGCACGCACTAGCGCGCCTCAATTTCGCCGACCACCTTTTGAGCGTGCTGAGTCTTAGCTTCGAGCGCGGCGTCGAGCCGTCCCTCACCGCCGCGGCGTACTTCGGGCTGAGCGCGCAAATAAATTTCACGATACTCCAGGAGGCTCTTCAGTCGATCGGGATTGAAGACCGATGGGAGCGGCGTGCTTCCAACGAACTCGCGGCCGAACTCCGCGCCGCGCGAATCGCGCTATGCTGCGCCGTGCTCGACGCCGGCGGCAACAGCGTCGCCGACGCCATCGCACAGTTGAAGCGCTCACGTGAGAATCGTTTCGCCGAGGTCACGCGCCTGTTCGACGAGCTTAAGAATACCGAGGCGCCAACTCTCCCAGCGATCCACGTGACGATTCGCGCCCTCTCGCGCCTCGCCGCCGACAAGTAGCCGTTAATTTTTCCCTGTGTCGCGATTCTCGCGCTAGGCCGAGACATTCGGTAGCGGTGCCGTGGGCTGCATCGCGACCTGCGCTGCCGATTCGAACTGATTCTGCGCGCGTGAAGAGATCAAATCCTGGTACAGCCTTACCCCAGCCGTTACGAAGAACGCGGTGGTCGCGAAACTCACGCCGATCGAAAAAAGATCGACCAGGAAAATCGTCGAGCCAACCGTTCCCGTCACCACACCCACCGGGCCGAACAGAAGACTCACCACCACGAAGGTGCCTGCCGCCCACGAGTTGTAGCCCGACCATACCGCCAGGAACACCACCACTCGCGTCGCCACTTTGAAGAATCGCTTGCGGACCAGATCGCGGCTGGACAGCAGCGCGTGGAAGCTATGCTGCGCGCCGAAGATCAGCGCGTACTGCGCGAAATAGAGCCACAGATAAATTACCGCGCCAACTATGATCATCAGCACCAGGAACATGTACATCGCGACGGTCATCGAGTTCGGCATGAACGTCACGCCCGCCTGGTACAGGAACAGTCCCATCGCCGGCGCCAGCAGTTGCAGGAACGTCACCCATAGGAATCCCGGCGTCAGCCGGATCGCACGCCGGTAAACCTCGATCGCCTCCCCGACTACGCTCGACACCCTCGCTTCCGATTGCACCCGCTTAAGCGCGCATAGTGTCAGCAACGTCGCCAGCAATGTCAGCAGCCCGAACATCAGATGCAGCGCGGTCGTGATCCACGGCGAGTATGGTTGCGGCACGTCGGTCGGCGCGGGCGGCAGCCGCTTTTGCGGAGCTTCGGGGGTCGGAGTCCCGATATAACTGACGTTCTGCCCGCCCGGCTCAAAAGTCGTCGCCAACCGGAATTGTAAATTGAGCGCGTCAGGCAACAAGCATAGCGCCGCCGCCAGCACCAACGGCGCCAGCACCAACGCCAGCACGGTCCAGTTCGAGCGCAGATCATTCACCGCATTCGCGAGATATATGAAGCTGCTTTTCAGGCGCACTGGGGTCACGGCGCGTACGAGGTTGGCATCCCCGCCACAGGGAGACAAGTCCGCGCCACGCGCGCTCGTTACCCCTTGCGATTTCGATATATAATTCCCCTGGGACACTTTTTCCGATGGAGTACGCGTTATGCCCGACGACAACCGCGCTGCTCAAATTGAACACGAAAATAAAATGATTCGATGGCTCCGCTTCCTGGTCGATCTCACTTTCGCCACCATCGCCCAGGACCACGATCTCACCCTCGAACAGGCTTGGGAACATGTGACAGCACTCAAGCGCGCCGCCGTCTCGATGTTTCCGGGTAAGGAAGACACCTTCGACCTCATCTATATGCCGCGCTTCTCGCGCCTGCTCGCAGAGCGCTTCCGCGCCAACTAAGATGCCCGCGCGCGACCGCCACCGTTTCCGATGAAATCCCTCACCGGGACCATCGCCACCCCCGACGGCTCGCTCATCGACGGCGTCATCTCGTTCTCCGGCCTCATCGAGTCGATTCAGCCGTCGGCGCATTCCTCCGGAGATTATATTTTGCCCGGCTTCGTCGATCTCCAGGTCAACGGCTCTCACGGTATCGACGTCATGACCGCGACTGTCGAGGATCTCTCCGCACTCGGACGCCATCTCGCGCGCGAAGGTACCACTTCATGGATGCCGACTGCGGTAACCGCGCCAATCGACAGGCTCGCGCGCGTCCACACCGCGATTTCCTCCGCCACGGACATATCGTGCCGCGGCCAGGTCGCCGACGCGGCTGCAATTCTCGGCATGCATCTCGAGGGTCCGTTCATCTCGCCTGAACGCCTCGGCGCGCATCCTCCGCTCAATCTCGTTCCGCGCGGCGAAGCTTTCGAGCGGGTGCTCGCGATGAACGCGTTGCGCCTGATTACTCTCGCTCCCGAATTAGTCGGCGCGCTCGACGCGATCCGCCGCCTCACGGACCGCGGCGTGGTCGTGTCCGCCGGTCACACCAACGCGACTCTCGACGAAGCAAACGCCGGCATCGCCGCCGGCGTACGCATGTTCACCCATCTGTACAACGCGATGCGACCGCTGAATCATCGCGATCCCGGCATCATCGCCGCCGCGCTCACCGATTCGCCCGCCTTCGCCGCGATCATCCCCGACGGTGTCCACGTGCATCCCGCGATGCTCTCGCTTGCCTGGCGCGCGCGCGGCAATAACGGGATGCTGTTCGTCACCGACAAGGTCGTCCTCGCCGGCACTTCCGGAATTCCCGCTGAAACTGTCGGCCGCGCCCGCGCTACCATTCGCGACGGCGCCGTCCGTCTCGCTGACGGCACTCTCGCCGGCAGCATCATCTCGATGCTCGACGGTATGCGCGTGATGATCGATAAAGTCGGCGCGAGCATTGGCGATTGCGCCGTGATGGGCGCGACCAATCCTGCTCGCCTCCTCGGCGCCGTCGATCGCGGTCGGCTTCAGAACGGTGCCCGCGCCGATTTGATCGTGCTCAGCCGAGCGCTAGAGTTGAAATCGGTTTTCATTGGCGGCCGCGAAATCGTTTGACTCGCACGGCAACCATAATCTTTCGCGTCTTGAATCGGAGCCAATCGATGCCGCTGAACCAAGCCTGCGTGGGCAAGAAATATCGCGCCGCCGCTACCGAGGTCACCCTCGACGCGATTCAGAAATACGCCCGCGCCTACAACGACGACAATCCCGCCTTTTTCGACGCCACTCGCCCGGGTGGAATCGTCGCGCCCCCGATGTTCGCCGTCACCGTTACCTGGGACGCGCTGATGCTCGCCGTCACTGACCCCGAAGTTCAGGCTGATTTGATCCGCCTGGTCCACGGCGAACAGGACATGGAATTTTTCCGCCCGATCCGCCCCGGCGACGTCATCGACGCCAGCGCGAAGATCGTGTCGATCGAAACCAGGGCCACCGGCGAAGCGATGGTCGTAGAGCTGAACGCATCCACTCGCGACGGCCAGCCCGTACAAAGGACTTTGTTCAACGCCTTCATCCGCGGCGGCAGAAATCGTTCGGTTGCCGCCGAGCCGCGCATCGTCGAACCCTCACGCGGAGAGCCCCTATTCACCGTCGCGCAAACCATCGACCAAGACCAGACCTTCCGTTACGCCGAGGCCTCGGGCGACCGCAATCCGATTCACACCGACCAGAGTTTCGCCAAGATGGCCGGGCTCCCCGGCATCATCGTCCACGGCCTCTGTACGATGGCGTTCACGTCGAAGGTCGCGATCGACAAACTTTGCGCTGGCGATCCTACTCGCCTGCGGCGCCTGCGCGTGCGCTTCTCGCGCCCCGTGCTGCCCGGCCAAACCATCACGACCAGGATTTGGCCCGACGGCGAAAGAGCTGGATGCAAAATTTTTGCCTGCGAAACTTTCAATCCCGACGGCCAGGCCGTAATCAAAGGCGGCCTCGCTGAAATCGGCGCCTGATTTCAAATCCCGTCTGTCTCATGAATGCAAGCAACCATTGCGCAGTTACCCACTGAAAAAGAAAATCACAATCGGGCTTTCGCTCTCTCTTAGCGGCGAATACGCCGCGATGGGCCGACAGGCCGAGACCGCAATCCGCCTCTTCGTCGCGAACGCTGCCCCAGTCTCCATCGCCGGCGAGCAGCCCGACTTTGCGCTCGAATGCCACGACGACGCGAGCGACACCGCGCGATGCGCCGATATCTACCGCGCGCTATGCGCCGACCGCCGCATCGATCTCATCTTTGGGCCCTACTCCAATCGTCTCGCGCGCGTCGCCGCTCCCATCGCCGAGCAAAGCGGCCGCGTCTTCGTCAATCACGGCGGCGCCGGCGACGAACTCTATCAACGTGGCTACCGAATGATCGTCGGGGTCCTAAGTCCCGCGGGCGACTATATGCTCGGCTTCGTCCGGCTGCTGAGCCAGCTCAAACTCTGGCGCAAGCGCGTCGCTATCGTCGCCGCCAATTCGCCATTCGCGCGCGCCGTCGCCGAGGGCATTGAACGGGCCGCGCTCGAGCGCCCCGCCCGCCGTCACGGCGTCCGCGTCCGGGTGAAATGGAACGGCGCGTTTTCCGATTCCACCCCGGCGAAACTGTTTCCCGCGCTCACCCGCAATCGCATTGACGCACTCGTCAGTTGCGGCAGCTATCAGCATGACCTCGACGTCATCCGCGCCGTCGCTCCATCCCCGCTCAAGATCATGGTGCTCGGATGCGTCGCGGCGGGCGTGCGCCGTTTCGCCGCTGACTTGGGCGAACTCGCCGACGGAATCGTCGGCCCCTCGCAGTGGGAAAATAGCATCGACGTCCGCCCCGAGCTCGGCCCGCCGTCCGCCGAATTTTCGCGCCTGATGCGCTCCGCCGGTATCGACTCGCCCGACTACCCGAGCGCGCAAATTTACGCCGCCGGACTACTGACCTCGGCCGCACTCAGTGCCACCGGCGCGCTCGATCAGGCGAAACTTCGCGGCGCATTCTCCGATCTTCGCACCTCCACTTTCTTTGGCGACTTCTCGATAGATCGCGTCACCGGGCGCCAACTCGGCCACCAGATGCTGCTCGTGCAATGGCACGCCGGCCGCAAAATCGTCATCGAGCCAGAGGCGCACGCGGAGCTCGGCACCCTCGAGTTCCCCTCCGGATGGCGTCTGCTGCTTGCCGGTCTCGACCTGATTAAGCTAAGTCGGCGTGACGATCCCGAAGTTCTGGGCGAGGATCCCTCGCCGCAAAAGCCACCTCGCGATGAACTCGATCACGATTAAGCTCAAGCCCGCGCCGCTGCTTGCCATCGGCCTGATGTCCGGTACGTCGCATGACGGCGTCAGCGCCGCACTGGTCGAGCTCAACGAAAAATCGCGCCCGCCTGCGCGGCTCGTTGCGTTCCACACATTTCCCTACGCCAAAGCTTTTCGCACCGACTTGATGACCGCATCCGCCGGACACAACGTCGGTGCGCCCGCGATTTCCTCGCTCAACTTTGCGATCGGCCACGCGTTCGGCCGCGCCGCAATCAGCATCGCGCGCCGCGCTCGCGTCTCGATTACCCGCGTCGCGTTCATCGGCTCCCATGGCCACACTTTTTTTCATCTGCCGCCACGTCGCGCCGTTCGCGGCCAAATCGCCTCGACGATGCAACTCGGCGAGTCCGCCGTTATCGCCGCGCTCGCCGGCATTCCCGTCGTCGCCGACTTCCGCCCGATGGACATCGCGCTCGGCGGCGAAGGCGCTCCGCTCGCGCCGCTTGCTCATCTGTGGATCTTTTCAGATCGCAAGCACGGCCGCGTGATTCAGAACATCGGCGGCATCGGCAACGCGACCTACATCCCAGTGGGCGCGCAGCTTGGCAATCCCGACTTGATCGCGTTCGACACCGGCCCCGGCGGCATGATGATCGACGCGCTGGTTTCGCAAATCTCCGGCGGCCGCGACCGCATGGATCGCGACGGCCGCATCGCAGCGCGCGGCCACGTCGCCGAGGCTTTGCTCGCCTCGCTGATGCGCAATCCTTACTTCCGCCGCCGCCCGCCAAAATCCACCGGCCGCGAGGAATTCGGCACTGATCTTTTGGATCGCATCGTCGCCGACTGTCGCCGCCGCAAAATTTCCGACGACGACCTGGTCGCGACCATTACCGCGCTCACCGCGCGCTCGATCGCCGACGCGTGCCGCGTCTTCATCTTTCCACGTGGCCGCGTCGATCAGTTGATCGCCACCGGCGGCGGTGCGCGAAATCCAACTTTGCTCCGGATGCTGTCCGCCGAACTCCCCGAAGCGGAAGTGATGACCGCGGAAAAAGTTGGCGTCGACGGCGGCGCGCTCGAGGCCATCGCATTCGCGATTCTCGGCTACAACATGCTCCGCGGCCGCCAGGGCAACATCCCAACCGTCACCGGCGCCCGCTCCCCCGCAATCCTCGGCAAGCTCACGCTCCCCCCGTTCCCCACGACCAGTTAGGCAGAATTCGCCTGCCCCAACTTTTCCGAACAGCGCGT
>CAAGKR010180204.1_pt1 | contig 14793 bp, 12 predicted proteins | sample 2556971 | NCBI WGS metagenome assembly CAAGKR01 (sample SAMEA5207829, study PRJEB30636) | soil metagenome | biome: forest; feature: boreal; material: soil | place: USA | collected 2011-09 | depth 1 m | reverse complement strand
GCGCGGGTGGGCGTGGCGGTGGGGGCGGGGCGCGAGGCGCGGGCCGAGGGCGCCGCGGAGCCGCTCGTCGACGATCTCGGCGAGCGGGCGCGGCCGGGCGTCGGCGCCGCGGGCGATCATTCGCAGGGCAAGGCGCGCGCGTGCCGCCCAGGTGGCGATCCCGAGCGCCTTGCCGCGACCGTCCTCGACGGTCACCAGCGCTGGACCTCCGTCGCTCGCGCCGCGGGCGGGGCCGCGGATCACGTCGGGCCGGAAGACCCACGGATGGCCACTCCGGATCCGGGCGGCGCCGCGCGCGCTCACCACGGCGGTCGCCGAATCGTCGCGCATCGGTTCGAGGGCGATCATAGGCTAAAATCGAAGCCAATGGCCGTTGCGCCCATTTCCGAGACGCCAAGGTCGATCCACGCGCAGCGACGCGCGCTTCTGGCCGAGCGGCTTGGCCCCGGCGGCTTGCTGCTCTTGATGTCGCCGCCCGAGCGGCTGCGGAACGGCGACGCGCACTACAAGTTCCGGCAAGACAGCGACATCCTGTACCTGACCGGATTTTCAGAGCCAGGGGCGGTGGTTCTGCTGCGCCCCGGCCATGAGACGACGCCGTTCGTGATGTTCGTTCGTCCGCGCAACGCGGCCGAGGAGACCTGGACGGGACGGCGGGCCGGCGTTGAGGGGACCGTGCGCGACTTCCAGGCCGATGCGGCGTTTTCCGTCGATGAGCTCGACGACAAGCTAGCGGAGATCGTCCCGGGCGCCGAAGAGATCCACTATCCTTTCGGTCGCGAGCCGGCCCTCGACCTGGTGATCGCCCGATTGCTCGGGCGGCTGCGTGCCGGCGAGCGGCGAGGGCGGCGCGCCCCGGTTCGGCTCTGCGACGCCCGGCTGACGTTGCACGAGATGCGCCTCCTCAAATCGCCCGACGAGGTGGCTGTTCAGCGCCGCGCAGCGGCCATCACCGCCGAGGCGCACATCGCCGCGATGCGCACCGCCCGCGCCGGCGGCAGCGAGCGTGAGATCGAGGCGCTCATCGACTACACGTTCCGGCGTCTTGGCGGGACGGGCCCCGGTTACACGACCATCGTGGGCGCCGGCGTGAACGCGACAATTCTCCACTACGTGGAAAACAGCGCGCCGCTCCTGCCGGGACAGCTCCTGCTCGTCGACGCCGGCTGCGAGGTCGAAGGCTACACGGCCGACGTGACGCGCACGTTCCCGATCGGCGCCCGCTTCTCGGAGCCGCAACGGAGGCTCTACGAGGCCGTTTTGGAGACGCAGCAGGCGGCGATCGAAGCGGTCAAGCCCGGCGCGACCCTGGACGCGATCCACGAGGCGGTCGTCGAACGGCTGACCGGACAGCTGGTCGCTCTGGGTCTGCTCAGCGGAGATGTCCCCGCACTGATCGCGTCGGGCGCCTACAAGCCGTTCTACATGCACCGCACCAGCCACTGGCTGGGGATGGACGTGCACGACGTCGGCTTCTACGCCGAGGGCGGCGGTCCTCGTCCGCTCGCGCCGGGCATGGTACTGACCATCGAGCCCGGTCTCTACGTCGCCGAAGATTCCCCGGCGCCGATCGAATACCGCGGCCTCGGCGTGCGCATCGAGGACGACATCCTGGTCACCCCCACCGGCCACGAAAACCTCACCCTTGCCACCCCCAAGACAGTCGCCGAACTAGAAAAACTAACCTCCAGTCAAAACTGAAACTCGAGGCCGCCGCCGAGGTCGAAGACGGAGTAGTTGTGGCTTCCGAGGAAGGTTGCGTCGTAGTCAATGCGGCCGAGCGAGATCCCCACTTCGAGGCCGAGGCCCAGCCAGTCGAAGAAGAAATAGTTGACGCCGCCCCCGCCGCGGATCGCGAGCCCAGGCGCGTCGCTCGCGCCGTTCGGAAACGCGAACACCAGGCCCGCGGCCGCCTTGACGAACGGCACCAGCGGGAGCGGCGTCGCGAACTTCCACTTGGCGCCGGCCATCGTCTCCACGACGTCGCCGGTGTTCATGCCGCAGACGGCGCTGCCCGGCATTGGGTCGCAGCCACGATGCTCGAAGTTGATTTCGAGATTGAGCCAGACCGGCGCCGCGCCCCGGCTGAGCTTGTAGCCGTAGTCGAGAGCCAGCTTGGCGCCGCTCAGCGCGTCGCCCTGTCCTTGGGCTAGCAAGAAGTGGAGCGACAGCTCGTTGTCCTTGAGGAACGGATGGGGTCCGTGCAGCAGATTCTCCTCCGCGCGCGCCGTTGAAGACAGCACGACAAGAGCACCGACGACGATGGCGAGCCGAAAAAAACCCATGGGGTCCCGGCGGGCTTTGCCCGACGGGACCCGTCCCGGAGGGGCATCGAGACCCCTCGCGGGTCCCCATGGAAAATACGTCGGCGCCGACATAGCCTGCAGCTCGCCGAGGATATGGAAGAACCATCGCCACGTACAATTTCTTGCTCCCCGCTAGGCCATCTCGCCTTCGCGCTGGCCCTGGTGACCGCCGGGTGCTTCGGGCGGCACGCCGGGCCGCGCACGCTGGCTGGGCTGGGCGCCCTGGCGGTCGGCGCCGGAAGCGCAGCCTGGTCGACCGGCGAAGGGCTGGAGGGCGGTGGGCACGTTGCGGCGTCGAACGCGCTCGTCGGTGGCGGGTTCGTCTCGGTCGCGGTGGGGCTGGCGGCCATCGTAGCAGCCGGCGGTTGGATGGCTGCGTCGGTGGCCTGCGACGCCGACCCCGACTGTCCCGAGCAGGAGACCTGCCGCGAGGTCCCGGCCCCGCCCGGTGGCGTTCCGTACAAGCAATGCGTGCCGCGCAGCTGATCGCGCGCGTACCCGCGTCAGCCGCCGGTGCCTTCGGGCGCGTCGAGGTCGAGATCGGTCCATGCGCCCGCCGTCTCGTCGACAGGCGGTAACGCGGGCTCCGACCATTCGTCGTGACTTTCGCGACCCGGCGGGGCGTCGAGCTTGTACTCCTCGCTCGGGACCGCCGGCGCCGGCTCTGCCGTCTCCCCGAGGGGCTGCATCTCCATCGGCAGCGTCTTGCGTCGCCCCTTGCGTCGGGTCAGCAGGATTGGCGTGCTGGCGGCGCCAGGTCTGGTGGCGTCGGAACGAAGTTGCGCGGCGGGTGGCGTCAAGATGGTGCCCGAAACCTCCCTTCCACGCTGCACTGGGATCGCCCCCGCCGCCTTGTTGCGCTCGTTTTCGATCGATCGACGGTAGCGAACCGATCCGTAACAGCGCTGCAGCTCCTCGTGGAAGTCCTCCATCGACTGCTGCCGCTTCTGGGGATCCTTGGCCAGAGCCTTCATGATGAGCTGCTCGGCTTCGGGGGTGATCTCGATGCCTGGTGCGCGATGGCGCGGCGGCTCCACCGGTTCGGAGACCACCTTCAACATGACGTCGACCGCGGTCGAACCGGCGAACGGAACGGTGCCGGTGAGCATCTCGTAGAAGATCACGCCCAGCGCGTAGACGTCGGTTCGGGGATCGGACACGCCGATGCGCGCGGTCTCCGGCGCCATGTACTCGGGTGTTCCGAAGACGACACCCTGCTGGGTGACGCGGCCCTCGTTGACGTTGGGGTCGCGGACCTTGGCGACGCCGAAGTCCAGGATCTTGACGAAGTCGAACGCCTTCTCGCGCTCGGTGACCACGTGCAGCCCCGACTCGTCGCTGATCTGGCGGACCAGCTCGCGGCGTCCCTCGCGCCGCGTGAGCATCACGTTCTCGGGTTTGAGATCGCGGTGCACGATCCCCTTGGCGTGTGCAGCGCCTAGCGCCCCTCCGATCTGGTTCACGATGGTGATCGAACGCAGCAGATCCAGGCGGTGCTCGCGCCGCATCAGCGCGTCGAGCGGCTCCCCCTGCAAGAGCTCCATCACGAAGAACACCGTGCCGTCGTTCGACTTGCCGAAGTCGGTGACGTCTACGATGTTGGGGTGGTTGATCAGGCTCGCCGCGCGGGCCTCGCGCAGGAAGCGCTTGATCGATTCTTCGCGCCCGCCGTAGCCGTCGTGCAGGATCTTCACGGCAACTTCCTTGCCGATGTAGACGTGCTCGGCTCGATAGACGACGCCCATCCCGCCGCGTCCCACGATCTCGTGCAGCTTGTACTTGCCCACCGTGGTACCGGCTCGGGCGTCGGCAGGTATGACCTTGTTCAAAGTCGTGCTCGCCCAGGCAGGCGATGGCGGCCCGGGAATATTCCTAGAATAGAGCATGCCTTTGGAACACGCGTATTCCTAGCTCTTTTCAGCCGGTGCTTTCAGCACCGAAGCACGGCCACGAGGTGTTCGCGGGTAACGACATGTGCGTCATCGTGCGCCTTGTCTTGTGCCTTTCTGGCGCCGGGGGTCGCCTGTAAAGTAACCGGCCCATGCGACCCGACGGACGACGGACGAACGAGCTGCGAGTCATTTCGATCGCCCCCGACTGCAACCGCTACGCCGAGGGATCCGCGCTGATCGCGTTCGGCGAGACGCAGGTCATCTGTACGGCGTCGGTCGAAGAAAAGGTTCCGGGGTTCTTGGACGGGCAGGGACGCGGCTGGGTGACGGCCGAATACGCGATGTTGCCGCGCGCGACCCACACCCGTTCGGGACGCGCTGGCGGAGGCCGCGGGCAGGAGATCCAGCGCCTGATCGGGCGTTCGTTGCGCGCAGCGGTCGATGCGAAGGCGCTCGGCCCGCGGCAGATCACCGTCGACTGCGACGTGATCCAGGCCGACGGCGGGACGCGGACCGCGTCGATCACCGGCGGGTTCGTGGCGCTGGCGCTGGCAGTGCGGCGGCTGCGGCGGGCCGGGAAGATCGCCAAAGACCCGATTCGGCAGGCTGTGGCGGCGATTTCGGCCGGGATTGTCGACGGCGAGGCGCGGGTCGACCTGCCGTATGTCGAGGACTCGCAGGCGGACGTCGATTGTAATTTCGTGATGACCGACGACGGTCGCTTCGTCGAAATCCAGGCGACCGCCGAGAAGGACGCCTTTTCAGTCGAGCAGTACGAGGCGCTGGTCGCGCTCTCGGCGGAGGCCATGAAGACGCTCTTTCTGCGGCAACGCGAGGCGCTCGACCGGGCGCGCCCGTGAAGCGGCCACGCCCAATGAAGCGGCCACGCCAATGAAAGTCGTCGTCGCGACTCGAAACCGCGGCAAGCTTCGGGAGATCGTTCCGCTGCTGGCCGATCTGGGTCTCGACCTTAGCACCATCGACGACCTGGCGCCGGACGCCGAGCTGCGCGAGGACGGCGTGACCTTCGAGGAGAACGCGCTCGCCAAGGCCCGCCAGGCGGCGCGCGTCACCGGTCTCCCCGCGATCGCCGACGACTCGGGCCTCGAGGTTGACGCCCTCGGCGGCGCGCCGGGCGTGATTTCGGCCCGCTACGCGGGGACGCCCGGCAGCGACGCGCGGAACAACGCCAAGTTGATCGAGGCGATGGCGGCGATTCCCGGCGCGCTGCGGACGGCTCGATTTCGCTGCGTCGCTGCCTTCGTCGACCTGGCGCGGGGGTTCGAGATTCTCCGCAGCGGCAGTTGCGCGGGCGAGATTCTCACCGAACCCCGGGGTGGAGGCGGGTTCGGCTACGACCCGCTCTTCCTCGTTCCGGCGCTGGCTCAGACGATGGCCGAGCTGTCGAACGAGGAAAAGAACCGGCTCTCGCACCGGTCGGTGGCCTTCCGCGCGCTCGCGTCGGCACTCCGCGCGCTCGGCGATCGAGGGCCGTGGGTGGCCGCTACCTAAACGTCTTCTGCAGCTCGTCGAGCGCGGCGCTTCCCGGGCACAGCTTCTCATACGGGAGCTGCGCCAGCGGGACGTCGGTGGTCTTGCTGGTGTCGTGCATGTCGCTCGCCTGTTTGTCGACGAACAAGAGCCCGGTCGCGATCTCGCCGCGGTGGCGGTGCAGCTTCAGGTGGTCGGCGACGCTCTGGCGATCGGTGGGGTCGTAGTCGGCGGCGATCTTCCGGAGGCGCACCACGCTGCCGTCGTGCAGGCGCACGCTGGTGGCGGTCCCGGGCGCGTACTCGACGCTGATCTCCTGCGCGAAGGGGACGAAGTCGGCCGAGATGAGCTGCAAGAGGTGCTTGCGCGTGTAGAGGTAGCTCTTGGTCGACCCCTCGTGATCGTTGAAGGTCACGCAGGGGGAGATGACGTCGACCAGCGCGAAGCCCTTGTGCGACAGCGCCGCCTTGAGGATCGGCACCAGCTGCTCCTTGTCGCCCGAAAAGCTGCGCGCGACGAAGGTGGCCCCGAGATCCAGCGCCAGCGAGACCGGATCGATGGGCCCGAAGCGATTCACCTCGCCGCGCTTGCTCTTGGAGCCGACGTCGGCCGACGCCGAGAACTGCCCCTTGGTCAAGCCGTAGACGCCGTTGTTCTCGATGACGTAGAGCATGTTCACGTTGCGGCGGATGGCGTGGACCAGCTGCCCGATGCCGATCGACAGCGAGTCGCCGTCGCCCGAGATGCCGATGTACGTGAGCGCCCGGTTGGCCGCGTTGGCGCCGGTGGCGATCGACGGCATGCGCCCGTGCGCCGAGTTGAAGCCGTGCGCGCCGCCCACGAAGTAGGTCGGCGTCTTCGAGGAGCAGCCGATGCCGGAGAGCTTGGCGATGAGGTGCGGTGGCGTCGACAGCTCGTAGAACGAGCGCACGATCGCCGCGGTCACGGAATCGTGGCCGCACCCCGCGCAGAGCGTCGACATCGAGCCTTCGTAGTCCCGGATTGTCAGGCCGATCTGGTTGGGGCGCAGGTGCGGGTGGACGACGTTTGGCTTGGGGGAGGGCATGGCGGGTTACCTACTTCCGCTCCAGCTGGGCGGTGACTCCGTCGATAACGTGGCGGCTGCTGAGCGGAAACCCGCCGTACGATAAGATGGACTTCAGCTTCTCCTTCGGGACGCCGGTCTCAATGACGAGCAACGACCGGAGCTGCGCGTCGCGGTTCTGCTCGACCACGAACACCCGATCGTAGGCGGCCAGGAACGATTCGACCTCTTCGCCGAATGGGAAGGCCCGCACCCGCAGATAGTCCGCGATGATCCCACGCTCCGCGAGCGCGCCGACCGCCTCGCGGACCGCCGGATCGCAGCCGCCCAGCGACACAATGCCGAAGGCCGCGTCGACCTGTTTGCGGAGGATCGGTGCCGGCACCGCCTTGGCGGCGGCTCGGTGCTTCCGCGCCAGCCGGTCCATCACTTCTTGGTATTCGTCCGGGATCTCGGTGTAGCCGCCGAGCTTGTTGTGGCCGGAGCCGCGGGTGAAGAAGGCGCCTTTCGCATTCACGCCGGGCAGGGTGCGCGCCGCGACGTGGTCCTCGTTCTCCGGCGAGTAACGGAAGAATTTGGCCATCTTCTCGAGCTCGTCGGCGCCGAGGACCCGGCCGCGGTTGGGACGATAGCCGTCGTCCCATTTGAGGCGCGGGCAGACCCAGTCGTTCATGCCGATGTCGAGATCCGACAGCATGAATACCGGCGTTTGAAAGCGTTCGGCCAGATCGAACGCCGCGACCGCCAGCGTGAAGCACTCGCCGGGATCGGACGGAAACAGCAGGATGTGCTTGGTGTCGCCATGCGAGGCGTAGGCGCAGGCCAGCAGATCCCCCTGTTGCGTCCGGGTCGGCATCCCGGTCGAAGGTCCGGTGCGCTGCACGTCGACGATAACCGCCGGAATCTCGGCGTAATAGGCCAGGCCAATGAGCTCGCTCATGAGCGAGATGCCGGGCCCCGACGTCGAGGTGAAGGCGCGCGCGCCGTTCCAGGAGGCGCCGATCACCATGCCGATCGCGGCCAGCTCGTCCTCCGCCTGCAGGATGCAGTAGTTGTTCTTGCCGGTCTCCGGATCCTTGCGGTGGGCCACGCAAAATTCCTTGAACGCGTCCATTACGCTAGTGGACGGCGTGATCGGGTACCACGCCGCGACCGTGGCGCCCGCGTACAGACAGCCGAGCGCCGTGGCGGTGTTGCCGTCTATCAGGATGCGGTCGTCGGTCGCGTTCATCTTCTCCAGGCGGATCGGCAACGGACAGTCGAAGTTTTCGATCGCAAAGTCGTACCCAGCCCGCAGCGCGCGATGGTTCGAATCCCGGAGCGCTTTCTTCTTAGAGAACTTCTCTTCCAAAAGCTCGTCGATGATCCCCCTGTCGACGTCGATCAGCGCCACCAGCGCGCCGAGGTAGGCGATGTTCTTCATCAGGATCCGCTCGCGCGAATCGGTGAAGATCTCGTTGCAGAGCTTGGCCAGCGGGACCCCCAGAAACGTGACGTCCGGGCGGGCCAGCGCGGCGTCGAGCGGCCAGCTCGAATCATAGAGCAGCGTGCCGCCCGACCGGACCTCCTTGACGTCGCGCGCGTAGGTCTCGGCGTTCATGGCGATGCACAGGTCGTAGTCCAGGGCGCGCGCGGTGTGGCCGTGCTTGCTGACCCGTACTTCGTACCAGGTCGGCAGCCCCTGGATGTTCGAGGGGAAGAGGTTCTTGCCCGACACGGGGATCCCCATCCGGAAGATCGCTTGCATGAGCAACCCGTTCGCGCTCGCCGAACCGGTGCCGTTGACGTTGGCCAGCTTGAGCGCGAAATCGTTGATCCGGATTACTTGCCGCTGGTGCATTCGTCTTGTCCCGCTTTGAGGATGCTGAGGTCGAGCCGCGCCATGTCCCAGGCCGCCGTCGGGCAGCGCTCGGCGCACAGGCCGCAATGGACGCAGACGTCCTCGTCCTTGACCATGACCCGGCCCGTCTGCGGCAGCCCGCCGGACACGAAGATCTCTTGCGTCAAGTTAGTCGCCGGCACCGTTAACCGGTTGCGCAACTCGGCCTCTTCGCCGTTGCCCGTGATGGTGAGGCAACCGGTGGGGCAGACGTCGACGCAGGCGTCGCATTCGATGCAGCGCTTGTCGGTGAATACCGTCTGCACGTCGCAGTTGAGGCAGCGTTCGACCTCGCGCGCGGTCTGCTCGGCGTCGAAGCCCATCTCGACCTCGGTCGAGATCCGCTTGAACCGCTCTTGCAGGTCCACGTGCTTCATCTTGGCGCGCTTGGCTGTGCTGTAGTCGTTGCTGTAGCTCCACTCGGCGAGCCCCATCTTCTGCGCGATCAGGCTGACCTGCGGCCCGGGACGCTCGGCGACGGGGATGTCGCGGCAGTGGTTGTCGATCGAGATCGCGGCGTCGTGACCGTGAGCGACGGCCCAGATGATGTTCTTTGGGCCCCAGGCCGAATCGCCGCCGAAGAACACGCCCGGTCGCGTCGACTGCATCGTCTTGTCGTCGACCTTGGGCAGGTCGTGCTTGCCGAACTCGATGCCGATGTCGCGTTCGATCCAGGGGAACGCGTTCTCCTGGCCGATGGCGACGATCACGTCGTCCGCCGGGATGAACACGTTGTCGATCGTCTTCGAGGTTTGTTTCCCGGCCGCGTCCCCAATCCATTCGACCCGCTCGAACTCCATCCCCTTGAGCTTGCCGCGCTCGACCACGAACCGGGTGGGGACGTGGTTGACCCGGATCTCCACCTGCTCCTCTTCCGCGTCTTCCAGCTCCCAGGGTGAGGCTTTGAAGGTGGGGCGGGGCCGGCGCGCCATCACCTTGACGTCCTTGCCGCCGATCCGTCGCGCGGTCCGGCAGCAGTCCATCGCGGTGTTGCCGACGCCGATGATCAGCACGCGCTCGCCGATCCGGTGAATGTGCTCGAAAGCCACGCTCTCGAGCCAGTCGATGCCGATGTGGATCCGGTCCCCGGCTTCCTTGCGGCCCGGCAGATCCAGATCCTTGCCGCGCGGCGCGCCCGAGCCGACGAAGACCGCATCGAAGCGCTGGCCAAGCAGCGTCTTCAGGCTGGTCACCGCCGCTCCGTAGCGGACCTCCACGCCCATGTCGACGATCATCGCGATCTCTTCGTCGAGCACCTTGGCCGGCAGCCGAAAGCTGGGGACGTTGGTGCGCATGAGGCCGCCGGGGAGCGCGTTCTTCTCGAAGATCACGACGTCGTAGCCGAGTGGCACCAGATCGTTGGCGACGGTCAAGGACGCCGGTCCGGCACCGATGCAGGCGATCCGCTTGCCCAGCTTTTTCGCCGGTGCCTTGGGGAGCCGCGCCGAGATGTCACCCCGCCGGTCGGCCGCGACGCGCTTGATGCGACAGATCGCGACCGGCTTTTCGTCGATTCGGGTGCGGCGGCAGGCCGGCTCGCAGGGGCGATCGCAGGTCCGTCCGAGGATTCCCGGGAAGACGTTGGAATCCCGGTTGAGCATGTACGCGTCGTCGTACCGCCCCTGCGCGACCATCCGGATGTACTCGGGCACGTTGGTGTGGGCCGGGCAGGCCCATTGACAGTCCACGACCTTGTGAAAGTAGTCGGGATTGCGAACGTCTGTAGGGTTCACTCGGAGCGACTCACGAGCCGGGGGTCGGAAGCGGACGAGCAGAGCTCATCGGTGCGGGGGCGGATCTACGCCTACAGCGACGCGAAAGCAAGGTTTGGGGGCTCGACGCAAAATCATGCTACCACGACGAGCGCCGGACGCCATTTTTCCAAGGATGGGCGGCGCGTGCCGCCTCGCGTGCCGCCCGGGGTGTCGGCCCACCTCGCAAGGTCCGCCGCGCTCTTTGTCGTCCCTTGCCCTCATCCCCTGGCGTCCGCCCGGCATCCGGTTCAAGCTTCGCTCCCGCACAAAAAAGGAGAACGTCATGGCGCTTCATATCGGCAGCATTGCCCCCGACTTCGAGCAGGATTCGACCGACGGGAAGATCAAGTTTCACCACTTTCTCGGGGACAAGTGGGGCGTGCTGTTTTCGCATCCAGCCGACTTCACGCCCGTCTGCACCACGGAGCTCGGCCGCGTCGCCAAGCTCAAGGGCGAGTTCGACAAGCGCAACGTCAAGGCCATCGCGCTTTCGGTCGATCCGGTGGGCTCGCACACGGGCTGGGTCAACGACATCGAAGAGACGCAGGGCACCAAGATAAATTTTCCGATTCTGGCCGACGCCGACCGGAAGGTGTCGAAGCTCTTCGACATGATTCATCCCGAGGCCAACGACACCCAGACGGTGCGCTCGGTGTTCGTCATCGACCCCAAGAAGAAGATTCGCCTCATCATCACCTACCCGGCCAGCACCGGCCGCAACTTCGACGAGATCCTGCGCGTCATCGATTCGCTGCAGCTCACCGACAGCCATTCGGTCGCGACGCCGGTCGATTGGAAGGACGGTCAGGACGTGGTGATCGTCCCGTCCCTGAAAGACCCGGTGATCATGAAGCAGAAGTTCCCCAAGGGCTGGAAAGAAGTGAAGCCCTACCTACGGATGACCCCCCAGCCGAACAAGTGATCGTCGATTGACAGCGGCGGCGCTCGCCTGCTGCCGGTCGGCGGGAGGGCCGATCAGCCCAGGGTGGCCGTCCGGGTGATCTCGCCCATGCGGCCGTTCTGGTAGTCGCGAACGGCGTCGGCGATCTCGTCTTGATGGTTCATGACGAAGGGGCCGTAGCGGGCCACGGGCTCGCCGAGTGGGACGCCGGCCAGGAGCAGCAGGCGGCCGCCGCCCGGCATGCCGCGGAAACGGACGCTGTCCCCGGCACCGAGAATCGCCATCTGCCCGTCTTTGACGAGGCGGTCCTCAGCGCCGAGAAGGACGTCGCCCTGGAACACATAGACCAGAGCCTGGTGGTCGCGGGGCAGGGGAGTCGTCACGTCGCCGCCGTCGTCGATCGCCCAATCCTGGTAGACGATCGGCGTGTGGGTTTCGATCACCGCCCGCGCGCCCAGCGCCTCGCCGGCGACCACCCGGACGCGCACCCTTCCGTCGGGCGTCTCGGCCGAGGGGATCCTCGCGGCGGGGATCTCCTGATAGCGCGGGGTGGTCATCTTGAGGCGCGCGGGCAGGTTCACCCAAATCTGGAACCCGTGGACCCGTCCGCCCTGTTCGCGCAGCGCGCGCGACGGCTCTTCGGAATGGACGATCCCGCCGCCGGCCGTCATCCACTGGACATCGCCGGCGCGGAGGGCGCCGCGGTGCCCGGCGGAGTCCTCGTGCTCGAGCTCGCCCTCGAGCACGTAGGTGACGGTCTCGAAGCCACGGTGTGGATGATCGGGTGCCCCGACCGCCTCGCCGGGACGGTAGGCGACCGGGCCCATCTCGTCGATCAGCAGGAACGGATCGACCATTTGCAATCCGGCAGACGGAATCGGGCGCCGGACGATGAAGCCGCCCCCTTCGCGTTGTTTGTGCGCGGTGACGATCTTGGAGACTTCGCGAATCTGCGTGTTTGTCATGGGTTCCATCGAAGTATTATGGCCGACCGATTAAGCTCCGGGTGTGGCAGAGCCAGCTCACCGTCCCCGCGTCCTCGTCAACTTTGCCTCCTCGCTGGATGGCAAGATCAACCCCGCGCCCGGACAGCGCGTCGGGAGGTTCATGATGTCGCGGCAGCGCGAGGACGTCCGGCGCATGGTCGCGCTGCGCGCCCGGGCCGATGCGATCCTGATTGGCGCCGGCAACCTTCGGGCCGATGATCCCGATCTGGCGATCCCCGCGGACGCGCGCGCCGCCCGGCGGGCGCGACGCGAGCGCGAGCCCTTGCGGATTGTGGTGAGCCGCAGCGGCGACGGGATCAGGCCCGAGATGAAGATCTTCGATCCCGCGCGTGGGGGATCCTCGATCGTGGTTCACACCGCCCGGATGGCGGCGGCGGCACGCGCGCGCCTGGCGGCCGTGGCCGAGCTGGTCGAGCTGGGCGCCGTCGCGGTGGCGATGCACGATCTCTTATCCTGGCTCGCAGGCCGAGGCGTGCGGACGGTCTTGTGCGAAGGAGGCGGCGATATCTGCGCGCAGCTCTTGGCCGCACGCGCCGTGGACGAAATCCACTTGACGCTCACGCCCCGCATCCTCGGCGGCGCCCGCGCGCCTTCGATGGTCAACGGCGCCGGTTTCGCGCCCGATGAGATCCCCGACGCCAAATTGGCGGCGGTCGAACAGCTCGGAGACGAGCTGTTCCTACGTTATGAGCTCAGTTGGCCCAGCTGACCTCGTCGTCGTCTCGCCCTTGTGCCGGCCAAGCCTTCACCCCGGACCCGTGCTCTAGCGAGATCGTCGCTGCGCCGGCCGGGCGCAGGTGGGTACGGCGGGCTGGGGTCTACTCAACAGCTGCGTTGATCACGTTCAGGGCAGCGGGCCTTGGGTCCGGTCAGAACCGGTGGCGCGAACAGGACGGTAAGAGCGGCAAAGGATCGCGCGCGAGCTGGTTCACTCGACGAAGTAAACGTCGTCGACCCAGATGTCGGTCATGAGGGGAGGGCCTGCGTCCGGGGTCGTGTTCTTCTGGGCCTGCCAGTTGATGCCGTAGACCTGGGTGGGGATCCACCGCGCCTGTTGGTAGCCCCACGACGAATCGATGGCGATGCCGTCGGCCGGAGAAACGCCGCCATCGCCGGCGTCCAGCACCACGGTGAACTCTTGCCAACTGGTCGTGAAGTTCAAATATGCAGCGTAGCTGTTGTAGCACTTCGAAGTATTCCCGCCGCCGCCGTTACATACCTCGCCGCGCGGGTCGGTATCCGTATCGGGGAATTGGACTTTGACCTGCAGCGAGCCCGTAGTCGGGTCCGGCGTCGTCGTCATCCCCCAGAACGTGATGGCCTTGTAGCGGCTGATGTCGAATGGGACGGTGACCTTGGGGATGGATGGTCCGGCGTCGCCCGCGCTTGCCGCCGTGTTGCTGGCGGTGGCGGCCCCCGCATCGCCCTCGGGCACCTGGGCGAACTCGAAGCCGACGCCGCACGTGTCGTAAAGGCCGTTGAGCACACAGGACTGACGGGCCGCGTGTGCGCTCGCCTTGCAGTTCAACGTCTTCGTCGGCGTCGGGAGCGCGCTGAAGGCGAACGAACCTTGCGGCGGGTTCGACATGTCAACTCCCGCGTCGGGGAAGTAGCTTGCGCCGCTGTTGTACCAGTAGCCCGGCGACAGCGGCGGAGCGATGCCCGTGTCGAACTCGATCGGCCCGTGGGTCGTTGTCTCCATGTCGTCGATGAGGACGTAGGTGTCGTTCGGGTCGCCTGTCTTGCAGCCCGCGTCGGTCGGGGAAGTCTTCGAGTCCGGATGACCGCCGTCCATGGGAAGACCACCCCCGTGGCTCGTGTTGCTCGAGCAAGCGGCCAGTCCAGAGATGAAGGCCATGCCGACCAGCGAACAACCTGAGCAAAGAAGCTGCTTACGCATCGCTGCACTCCTATTTTCGCTGCAGAAGCGAGCCTATCAAAACTCCGGGCCGGGCGACAATCGTCCGCCTACGCTAAAACGCGGGCGCAATCACTGGACGTTGATGTTGTAATCCGTCGTGCTCCAGTTGCCGCTGTAAACTTCGAAGCCGGTCTGAATGCCGAGCAGGTAGGAGGTAGTCTTCAGCCCGGCATAGCCATGGCTTGCCGCGTCCTGGAAGTAGGGCAGCAAGTCGAAATTGGATACGCTGGTCGTCCCAGGCGACTGCACCCAATAGCTGACGACGGATTCCCCCGTTCCATTGGTGCCGACGTAAGGGGTCCGCCCCGAGACAGCGGTACCGGGGGTGGCCACGCTGCCGAGAGGGTTTTTGCCGGTATTGCCAATCCAGACCATCAGTTCGATACCCGGGACCGGAGGCGTTGCGGACGAGTTGCTGAACCAGACGTCATAGACCGCGTCTCCGGTGGAGCCCATCGTGAACGACCAGCTGCTCTTCACCGACGTGAGTTGACTGATCTGCTTGCCGCCCTTGTAGGGCCCATAGAACTGGATCCCGTCGTGACCCGGCCCCCAGCCGCTGATGACGGCGGGGAAGGATCCGGGGCCATTGTTCGG
>CAAGKR010496595.1_pt1 | contig 14794 bp, 29 predicted proteins | sample 2556971 | NCBI WGS metagenome assembly CAAGKR01 (sample SAMEA5207829, study PRJEB30636) | soil metagenome | biome: forest; feature: boreal; material: soil | place: USA | collected 2011-09 | depth 1 m | reverse complement strand
TGTTGTTATCTTGGCGATTATCCGTGTTCTCCCAATGTTGGGAATAATTTAACACCTATGTGGCAGTGGCTCTCTGATCGTTGGAATAGTGTGCCGCCTAACTACCAGGTCTATATTTTATCGGCCATCAACACATTTATTGGGACTTTCATCTCTGTCTTCCTGGTTAGCATTACCACCGTTCCTCTACAAACCATTCTGACCGCTGGATTCTGGCTTAGCTTGCTTGCCACCGCTATTCGGGCTGGTGTGAAAGCCATCTCCGAGGCATTGCAGGTGAAGTTTCCCGTTGCCGCAACTCCTCCAACAATCTTATCGGCTAAACCATAATTCTATGGAAAAGAAACCGAAGTCTTAAAGACAATCCAACCCGCTGTTTAGTAGCAAAAAAGCCTCCTATCGACTGGAGGCTTTGTGCTGTTTGCATATCACGGCTTGGGCGGGATAGCCGACTCTATGCAGGATGTTGCAGGAGCAGTACTTTATTTTCTTGGGGTTACGCCTTTTTCTTGGCATAGAGCGAAATAGGCCGCCTTCCAGCGGATTGCTTCTAACTTGCGGTCTTTCCGTTTATAAGAATTGGATAGGACGATGAGTTTTTTAAACCCCTCCGCACCAAGTTGCTTGATTTTAAATTCGCGGTAGTCTTCGCGGTTTGTTGACCCATAGAGTTGGTGACACCCCATACACAAAGCATCTACATTTTCTGGAGCAAAGCGGGTGGCTTCGTTTGCTCGCCCAAAATAATGGCTGGCTTGTAAGGCGTTTGCCTCATCCCTGTCGTATTGGCGCGAACATCGTTGGCATTTCCAGCCTTGTGATTCTCTAACATACCTACTAAAGAATTTGTCTGCCTGGTCTATACGAATGAACATATTGTCGTGATTCCTGTGGCACTTAATACACATGGCCACAAATTGGTCTAAGTCTCTCGTGTATAGATGGTCTTTATTGGCCCACTCTTGGGCTGGTTTCTTGCAAAAAGCACAGAGGTGTTCCTGTGCCCTTCCTTTGTTTTTTCTTACCCAGTGGTGCAGGGGTGAATAAGAAACAGATTGTCCTTTCCATGACGGACTTCCTTCGCCACTCCAGTGTTTCGCCATCCACACCCCCTTACAAGGCTTGGAGCAAAATTTCCCAAACCCTCGGTGTTTTTCTTGCGATGGATAGCGATAAAATCTTTTTTTACAAACACGACAAGTTCGATTGGGCTTAGTGGCTTTAGCTTGTTTGACACAGGCAAATGAGCAATAATTTTTCCGTCCCAGAACTACCCTGGAAGGGCTTATATAAAAATCTTTTCCACACCAACAGACTATTACCTTTCCAGTACGGGGCTTATTCCCTAAGGACTTTAATAAGTCATGTTTCATGCTAATAGCATAGCATAAAACAGTTCAATTTCCTATAACCGTTCCGTCGGCTCTAACTGAGCTTTTACGCTTCCAATCACACGCTCTAAAGCCTGGGCATAGTAGGTGTCGAAGTCCCCCTGCTTGCCCTTTTGTCGCCACAGGACGAACAGAGTGGCACGAAGACGCTGACTAGGTGTTTTCCCCTTATCCAAGCTCTTAGGCTCGTCTGTGGGCACGTCCTCAGCCTTAATAGGAGCACCTGAGAAGACACACCAACCTTCCGCATGGGCGAGGCCGTGGAGGATGCCAGCTTCTTCACTCGGTAGCTCTTGGGTGCGAAAGACCAGTTTTAAAGTGCGGTCTTGCGAGGTCGAGATGGAACTAAGGATGCCATGGACGGAGACGGTTTGCTTCATATTTGTTGCCCTGTCTCATTAGCGTATTCTTTTAAACTCTTCACTATTTCATCTATAAAGTTTCCACGGTCGAGCCAGAGGTTCGCGGCTTGGTCGCCGTATGCGGTTATCCATTTTTGAATCAACGGTGTGTGTGACGAACAGAAGTGGGTTTGATTTCTGCTATTCCTCTTAGACCTAAGCTGTCGCCAGGTTTTATGGCAAAGTTTACAGCGCCAACCGACATGGTGTTTACTTGGTGGCATATTTATTAGGTTTCTTCACGATCGGCTTGGGCGTGGATTTAATCGTATACCGACAGATAGGACAATCACGGCTTTCCACGGCGTTGCGTGTTAGGCCGCAGCTATCACATTCCACATAGACTTTAGGATTTAATCCTGGTTGAAGCATAAGTTTTCTTCTTAGGCTGGCTATTTCCTTCGGTTGATAGGTCTATATAAAAGTTTATGAAACTATAAAACTTGGTCGCTAAATCGAATGTGTCACAACTGATGCAATGGAAGCAGTATTCCTCGCACACACCAAAGTCGCGCTTGGATATCTTGATGAGGAGTTTGGCGGCCTTGCGAAGTTCAATTATCTCTTTGTCGCTCATAAATTTAGTTTAAAAAGGTCGCTTTGCGCGGGAGCGACCATGAACCCGAGTTCTAGGTAGAATGTTCTTTGCTCGCTTCCTTGTGAATGTCGCAGTACGGAGAAAACATGGATTTAACCGTCCCAGCCTCGACTTGCGCCCTTCGCGCTACGTCATCTTGCCAGGTGTCATCTCCGAAGAGTCTGGTGCGCCCACAGCCCTTTTCAAGGCAGTAGATTACGATAGGGACATCATCGCCATCAACAGTTCCCACCACGCCTCCTAATTCCTTCCCTCAACAGGCAATCCTTACAGGTTACGCTCTCAACGGAATGTGCCTTGGAAATCTGGTCGACAATCGCCTCTTCCACCGTTCCTTCCAGCTTTTGCCAGTCGAGATCGTCTTCTGGACGAAACCGTTGACAAGAGGCGCAAACGAAAATCTTCATGCGGCGGCCTTCGGTTGGGGACACTTGGCACAAGGACTTTCTTGTATCTTCGCACCCTGGTCAACGAATGCCGTCATGGCATCCATGTACTTGATGGCCTCGCAGAACGACCAAACCCCGCCTAAGATGCGGAAAGCCAGATGAGTTTTGCAGTACAAAATCAAGGGATACCTCACTTCTTTGTCATTATACTCTTTATTTCCTCCCAGATTCCCCGCAGTGTCATTCTGCTGTTTTGCCGCCTCGTCCGTAGAGAAGCACCCCCCCCCACTTGCGTGGGTCCAGTGTGAATCTCTACGGATGACGCAGCCCAATCACTCTACCAAAACGGCGACTTCAGGGCAACGCCGTATTTATGCACAGGCTACACTTGCGCGACCAGCCCGTGTCTGGTATCCTGCTAATAACATCATTAATTAATATCTATGTCTGAAAGTGCGAAGCGCAGAGCGAGCAAGACTGTCCGTGTAACGCCCGAGACACATAAACGGATTGCTCGGCTGGTCAAAGAAGAGAGGCATACTGCTGACGTGGTGGTTGAGAACGCCCTTGATTCTTTAGAAGGAGCTAATTAAACCTATGACCAAATCCGACTCGATTAAAAACCTCAGCGCCGCGTTACTGGTCTTTCACAAAGAGATGGGGACAATTGCCAAGAACGATGAAAACCCATTTTTCCACTCAAAGTACGCAGGACTGTCTACCATTTTAACGGCCATTAAAGCCCCGTTACAAAAGGCGGGATTGACTTTTGTTCAGTTGCCTACTGGACAAGACGGATTGTCCACGATGTTGTTGCATCCTGAGTCTGGTGAGTTTCTTGAGGCTACTTATGGAATGACACCGGCCACGGCTAATCCCCAAGGACGCGGGAGCGCACTAACGTACCAACGACGCTATGCGATTAGCGCTTTACTAGGTCTTAATGTCGATGACGGATCTGAGGATGACGGCCAAGCTGCCAGCACACCCACCACCACCTCGTATAAGCCCTCTGGCGTGTCCCAGGCTGCGCCGAAAGGGGCATATCAGTGCGAAGTGTGCCAAGGTTCTGCAACGCTTAAAACAGGCACCTCCAAGACCACGGGGAAAGCATGGAAAGGAATTTTCTGTGACACTGAGCGCACCCATGCTCCGAAATGGATTAAGGAAGAGTTTGTGATGCCTACCATCCAGCAAGACCAAGAAGATGACATCCCAATTGAGTCCATTCCTTTTTAATCAATCCTTAAACAACAGCAACTATGTCTAACAACAACGGCAAGAAAGAAGTCGTCGAAGAGAAGAAGCTTGGTGCACCTCGCGGAAGGAGCGGTTCTAAGACATCGAAATCCGTCGCCACCTGGCAAGTACGGTTTTATAACCTGGTGCGTAAATCCTACGAGGACAAGTCCTATAAGGATAAATACTGGACGATTAACGAGTTAACCAGCCTCATTCACGACGACGAATTTGTCACGCCCAAGAAGAAAGGACAGGCTTATGCGGTCATTTACAAGATGCGCCAAGCCCTCTTCGACGAGTTCCAGATCGACTTTATGAGTGTTCCTGGGAAGGGATACGCCATCCTGACCAAGAAGGAAGATTATATCCGTGTTGCTAAGAATCGTATCTCGACCATCTCTTCCGCCACGCGCACCGTGAAGCACATCGCGGTTGAAGGTAAGATTCAGGAGATCCTTTTAAGCATGGTGAAACCGAGTCAGATGGCTGATGCTAAGAAGATTCTGTCCCTGATGTAATATGAAAATTTCATTGGATAAACTCGTGGACAACCCGTTCAACGAGCGTAAAACGACGACTAAAGAAGCCCAAGAAGGGATTAAAACCTTGGCTGACCAGATGAAGCGCCACGGCTTCCTGGGTTCGTTGCTGGCTCGACCTCATGGCCAGAAGTACCAGGTCGCCTTCGGATCGCGTCGCTTAAAGGCGGCTAAGCTGGCCGGAATTAAGGAGATTGAAGTGGAAGTGAAGGAATTATCCGACCAAGAGATGACGGAGATTTCTACGATGGAAAACCTGCAACGTGAAGACGTGGATGTTTTTGATCGCGCCGCCCACCTGCAAGCTTATATGAAGAAGTACGATTGTTCGGGAAATAAGGCTGCAAGTGTTTTTGGGATGGGAGTAGGTAATGCAAACAATTATATAAGATTACTTCAAGTTTCAGAGGGTTCTCGTCGGTTCGTTCGTAACGGAACGCTTGGCTGGCGAAACGTGGAGCGATTGTTTGTCTCAGGAGGAGACGAATTAATCCGAACGATGGCTTATAGTCCCTTGCGAGGAGATAAGTTAGAACGTCTTGCTGGAGTCCTAAATTCCATGGAGGCTTCTACACGCCAAAGAATCGTGGGTCAAATCTGTGCGGAAGAAATAGATCCTGAATCCATCCTCATTTCTGGGCTTAAATACGCTGTTCCCAAGAAAGATGAATTGAAAGGATTAGACGCTAATCAATTAGCCAAGAAACTGAGCCAGCATCTCAAGGACGGTGCGGCTGCCTTAGAAGTCGTGGCGGCTCAGTGGGAGCACTTCGATTCAGCAGACAAAGCGATCCTGGGTTTGGACGCGACCGTGATGCTGGATAAATTAAACCAAGCGAAGAATGATGTACCCCAACTTACCAAAGGAAATTAAAATACTTATTAAATAACAGCGAGTCTATGATGGTAAAAGACTGCCGAGGGAGGATAGAAGTCGGAGACCGTGTGAGGTCGAATGGAAATGACCCAGCTTATGATCGAACTGAACAAGACCGAGTTAGCTAAACGCGCTCAAGCGTCACTCGACGAAAAGAAATCATGCGAATAAAGCGCCCATACACGTTATTTGTCCTCCCCACCACGACCACGGAAATTAAATGTTCCTTCTGTGACCAATTCCTGGTGAAAAATGAGGTGGGGGACATCTACTGTCCGACGATCCATGAGGTGATGGAACCGATGAAGCCGTTGGATGAAGCAAGCCCGTTCTAACTAGACGGGTTTTGTTTTGTCTCGGCTAATGTTAGACTTCCCTTATTATCGTTTAAATCATCGTTATGATTCAGTTAGATCTCTCAGCAGGAACCGGCGTGCACATCTCAGACATGGTTTTCATTATGTGGGCGAACAAACCTATTCAGGTCAAAGTCGCGGGCATCGTCCAGTCCCTTACTGGTCAACTGGCCTTGATTGTGGATGTGATGACGGACGTGCGAGCGGAGATCGTGGTTGAAAACTGTTTCCTTACTAGGGAAGAATTAATCGCGTCTCTGTAGTATGGCAATGCAAGCCCCATCTAAAGCAACTTTCGGGCAGTTATACCGCCGCATGGGCGTGGCTAAGGCAGATCGAAAGCCAGGTGCTCTCATGGCTGCCGCAAAAAAAAAGTCTCAGCCGAAGCTAAAGCACATGAAGCCGAAAGGAAAGAAGGGAATGGCTCAGGTGAAGCGCCTAGGCAGAACCTTCAAAACAGGAGGGTTTAACAAGATAGCCAAAGCCAGTGGGAAGAAATACGGGAGCACGGCAGGGAAACGTATTGCTGGCGCTGTATTTAATCGGATGGCAGCCAAGCACTAATATGTCACGGCTCATAGCGCCAAGGCCATGCAAGTCGCGATTAAGCTATAAGCTACAAATTCTATGGAAAAGAATCCTAAAAGCCCTGAGGTGCTCATCTTGATTTAAAATCTATACATTTTAACCAAATCTATCTAAATCTATACATATGGGAGCCCATCAATACGCAGGTGCAGAGCTAATCCTACGCAATGTCCGAGGAGAGGCGCTTAAAAAGGCGCTTGGGGAGGAATTTAGTCCCGAAGAGCTAGTCAATGAAGGAAGCAAGGAAGACATCGCGGGCGAGAAATACTAGGAGTTATCAACAGTGTTGTGGATAAATTAAATAGCACCTCGGTTCCAAATTATTGGTCGAGGTGCTATTCTTGTTGTGATAGGCAACGAGAAAAGCATACCAGACTTCTGGAAACTTGCAAACTCGCCCTATCAGGCGGGCTTTTTTATTGTCCCGCCAGCCGCATGGGGCAACATAGGTGTCAGCCCAGGGGGTATTAAGCCAACTGGCATGCGGGATACAAGTGAGGCTGTCTCCACACGACGGGGCTGATTCCCATCGCGTTGGACTGGGTGTCATGGGATGAACTGGCTGCGGTTAGAATCCGCCTCGCTGTTCCGTTAGAGACTAAGCGAGATTAAATGCGCCAGCGCCTGGGGGTAACTCCAGCAAGTCTAAGTCTCATTCAGGGAACTTCAACCACCTCAATTAAAACTTGGGAGGGGTAGGGGTGGGCAACTCCAGCCTTTAAAACCTCAAACCCTCACGTATTGACAAACTAACCAAAATGTTATGATTGGCTACTTCGATGGTTCCTGTGAACCGATAAACCCTGGTGGAACGGCAAAGTGTGGCTGGGTTATTTTAGATGAGGATGGATCGGTTTATAAGTACGGACACAGGATGATTGGCACAGGAATTGGTATGACAAACAACGTGGCTGAGTATGACGGCTTACTAGATTTGTTGTGGGCAATTAGAGATGCAAGAAAAGAAGGCGGTGAAAATGATGTTGAAGCTATTTATGGCGATTCTTTAATGGTTGTGAACATGGTAACTGGCCAATGGGGTAAAAAGAATCCACATAAAAAAGCGGAACACTTAAAGGAGAGATGTTTACTTGCCAGAGAGATGATTGGAGAATTAGAGATCGAGGTTCGTTGGATCCCACGAGAACAAAACACTATTGCAGATTACTACTCCAAACTTTAAGCCTAAAAGACATCCTTACGAGGCGGAAGGTTTAAGGGCGAGCTTGTTCAACGACGCACAGGGCGCAAACTCCTTGGCGGTGAGGGCATTGGCGTTTATAGCCAGCTTTAAGCAGGGCGGATTCAGTAACCAGCCATGCGGAGCGGTGGTCTACAATGCCTTTCTTGGCTTCGAGGCGGCCACGGTTAATCTGTTGTTGCAGGGCGCGGACATTGGAATAACCAGCGGCTTCGGCTTGTTGGAGCGTCATGGGGGTATCCATAGGCGGTTTATTTAGATTGTTTAGGTTCATTATCGCAATCCTCGCACACGTAACCCAAAAGGCCGTTGGCGAATTGAAGGCAGCGGGTATCTTCAAGGCGGAATCTGCCTTGGCAGACGTGGCAGCGGACGATGGAGATGGTGTCATTATCGGGCATATTAAGGGCGTAAATAAGGCTTAAACGTGTTATAATTGGAGTATTATGTTATCTAATCATCAGGCGATATTTGTAGATGTTCTTATCAAGCACCCTGCTGTTAGGGCGTGTATCTCGTCTAAAGACGAGGAGCCATTTAAAGAGATTTTGGAGGCGGCAGGATTTGTTGAGGGCGTAGATTTTCATCATCAATGGGCGTTTCATAATGACGAGATGATCATTGTTGTAGATTTTGTATTTTTAAAGGAACAAATCGTCATTGAAATTGACGGGAAAGACCATAAAAAGCAAAAGGGGGAAGATATTAAGCGAGACAAGCTACTGGCCGCTAATGGTTTTGAGATTTTTCGTGTGAAGTCCCCTATCCCAAAATCACGGTATAGTTTTTGGAAGTACTTTTTTAAGGGCGCTATCCTAGAGACGAGGAAGAGCCTATCCGCCCCGTCCGTTTAAAGGGCTTAGGAGGGGCAAGGCGAGGCGGTGGCAGCTTAATCGTCCGTATCTTCATAGTCGGGCGGTTCGGGCCTGTCTAGGGCAGCACAAGCCTTACAAGTTCCGTCCTGTTCATGGTCATGGTCGTCGTCAAGGCACATAAGGCGGTCGATCATGGAGGGCGTGACTCCGTCAGGCAGGTTTTTGCCATTGTTAGGCATAGAGTTAGGCGGTTACTTGCTTAATGGCTTTAAGGACGCAATTTTTGCACGTTTCTCCCCATGACTTGCCCGTCTTAACGTCCCCAAAATCAAGAATGACACGGGTACGGTCGGTGCGGCACTGTTCTAAGACGGTGACAACTTCATCGGGCGTTTCTTCATGGTAGGATGTCCCGTTGACCACCTTGTATTTGATGGTTTCCATACTTATTTCGTTAAGATATAAACGGTTAAGGCGATAAGGAACACAACGCCGATAGCAAGGGCTTCACGGCCTAAGCGTTTTGATCGAGCGGTGGCGGCTTGGTCTTGGGTAGATTTCCAGGTTTTTTGATACATAGATTTACAGGGTTTTTGTTAATTTCCAGCCTTGTTTTAGCTTGCGTACGCCGTCGGCCACATTTTGGAATCCAGCCGCCCCGTTTGCGTCAATAGTCGTGTTCAATAGCTTTTGGATAGCGGACAGCAAGGCGCTTGACGTTTTGTCATAGCCGCCGCCGCCCGCCTTGCCGATTACCTGGTCAGAAAAACCGTGGAAAGCGTAAGCAGTCCCGCTTTTTCCATAAGTGCAAACGATGGTTTTTTCTTCTGAGCGCTTGGCATTGGTCAGTTTAAAGATGGAAATACTTTGGGAAACGATGGGGTTTTTCATAGAATTAAGGTTAGGCTTTTTGATAGCCATCGAAATAAACGCCGTCTTTTTTGGTCGTCGGGTCATTACACCATTTTTGTACAGCTTCCAGCGTTTGGCCTGTTCGGATAGTTTCAGGCTTGCGGCGCTTGGCATAGAAACGGATAATATCGTAAAGTTGCATAAAATTAGTGGTTACATTTACACGCTAAAAGGTCGATAATGACATAGATAACAAGGCAAGTGAAAAGAAAATGAATCATAAATAGTGCCTATAAAGGCGTTAATTATTCACGCCCAACCTCATAAAATATGCTATTATGAGGTTAAGTGTGGGGAGAACGGGGACAGTTTGCAGCCGTTCCGTTCTCCCTGTACCTAGTACCTAGTACCTAGTCGAATCGGATAAGGTCAATCAGCACCTTTGTCCCATTGAGCTTGCCGTCCGAGATGGTGCAAGTCTGATTGTCAGCCTTGAGAGCCATGTCAGCGATATCAAGCCAAGCCAAAGCGGATTCGATTGCGTCCGTGGTCATGGTGGTCTCCTGGTGAGTTAAGTCTCACGTATAGCCCTGTAAGGTGTTTACAGAGCGGAGCGTGTTACTTTAAAAAGATTTTGATTGTTCTTGTAAGCAAGGGAGACAAATTCCTTCACCATCTGGATGTTCGTTTGTTTTGATCCAGCCCTTAATAGGTTGTTTTGCTAGATGACAGATCGCACAGGTTCCTGTTAAGCCAACAGAGATAAGAGATTTCCAAACTTCAGGTGAGCGCATAGACTAGATGTTATTGCTTAACTGAAAGCATATTAGCATACCTAGATACACATGTCAAGCCATACAATGTAATATATAGTGAATATCGTTGAATTGATGCTAAGGTTAGCTAAACAAATAGGAACAATTAATTGCAAAACAAGTGAAATGAGGGTAGAATAAGGATAGAGAGAGCCGTGGATATCACGCCCAGGATGGAATAGAGAAAGCACAACGGTTAGGACTAAGCGAAGAGACGCGCTTAACACCTTATAGGGAAAAGTTGTATGATAGCCTCATATGACTGAAAGCAATCCGAACGGTGCTAATCAATGGATACCAGACCCCAGACAAGCCAAGTTTATAAGCCTGTACTTTGACGATCAAAGCGAAACCTTTTCAAACGCCCTGCAATCAGCCATTCAAGCAGGATATGAGCCTAACTATGCGGAAACCTTGACAGCAGCCATGCCTAAATGGTTGTTGGAAAAGACTAGTAAGCTAAAACTTGTAAAGCAAGCAGAAAAAAACCTAGATAGCTTTTTAAAATTAGATGAATCAGACAACGGAAAACTTAAGGTTAAATACCAAGCAACTGCATTCACCCTAGAAAGGTTAGACCGTAAGAACTATGCAGCAAAAATAGACATAGACGTCACATCAGACGGAAAGAGTTTTGCAGGATTTCAATACACCAAGCCTATCGAAGTAGAAGCTCACAACGTCACAGGATTGACGGAGACGAACAGAACAGATCAAAGCCTAGATAATACGCCAGGAAGCCTTTTAAACGCAGCCTAAGGTGTTTCAAAAGTCATTTAGCAGGGTTCAAAGCCCTGTTTTATGATGTAATGTGTAAGGTTAGCGGCTTACAAAGCCAGCAAAGTTTAGATATTGGCTAGGTTATGCGGTTAGATGGTTCGCAAAATGGATTTTGTACGACTCATGTTGTAATTTGGATAGTATTCTAGCGCCAAATAGGATTGTATGTTGTAGTATATCGCTAGTGTTAGCACAGCACCCTTGACAGCCAAAGACCCAAAGCCCAAGCGCATTGTGGTGCTAAGGTTAGCGATTATATCGTTGTGCTAGTGTTAGCGTTTAGAGCCTAGTCTTAGCTAAGGTTAGCGGTAGATGGGTAGGGGGGTGAGACCCCATAGGGGGGTGGGTGTTAAATATTGAAAACCCTCATTTCCGAGCTGGCTCGTTTAGAAGCTCTGTATGTTTTGCATGCATTTACAGACAAAGCATCTTCTTTCCCACAGCACGAGTTTGTAAGTCTTTATCCACAGAGTAGCTCTTGATGTTCTTAATACTTGAGGATACAATATAGCTATTAATGCTTAAATATCTTTTGCATATGAAGCAGCTTAGGGTGGATGACGAAGTGTGGGCTCAGATCCGAAAGGTTAAGTTCGTGGACGGAATGAAGGACTACAACGAGGTGTTGCGGGTGATGCTTGGGATGGGAGCTGACGTTAAAACACCTAAGAAGGTGGTAATCCCTCACGTAGAGTCTGTCGTGGTGGCAGAGAGGGTCGCAGCGCCCAAGGCTGTAACGCCCAAGGTTAATCCGTATATTCTTCCTTCACGGCCTTAATATGGATATTCATCAATGCCTTCATTGTTTTGAGAAGTTGCCTGGTAAGGGTCGGTTTTGTTCAGACTGCACGACAGCTGAAAAGCGCAACGCGATGTGTCGTGAGAATGGCAGGATCCGTTTCGAGGCTGGATTAGAGGATAGGATTTGTTTGATGGTTTTTCCTGGAGGGTGTGGTTCTCAGTTCAAGCTGGCGGGGATTAAGGTTGGGGATGTTGTTCCCGTCAGACCCCCGCACCTCAACGCGAAGGGGGAGAAAACCTTTGACATTCCTGGTCATGGCTGGGAAACACGGAAGGAGACACTGCTTCGCCAGATGGCCCCCATGACGGAAGCGGAGTTGATCGCTAAGGGGTTTATTAAATAGGTATGAAATGTCCTTGTTGCAACGGAAAAGGCTATTTCCATGAGACTGTTTTAGATTTTGGTGAGGGGCCAGACTACGATTGTCCTTGGTGCTGTGGAGATGAGCGAGTAGGTTTGTTGAGATGGGTTTATTGGTTTTACTTAGGTCTATGACTCAATCAGGAAGCAACCACGTTAAAGGCAAGTGTCCTTATGTCGTCTTAGATGGGGCTTAAATAAAATGTATGCGAGACTGGATTTTAACCTTGTTAGTGCTTAATGTGATTGTTATGTGGTTCACCATATTTACCATCATGCACGTTATTAATAAGCTAGTGCTATGACGACTCAACCAGGAGGCAAGGAGCCAACGCCACATGAATGTAAAGCAGGAGTTTCTTGTTTTGACGTAAACGCTGACGCTGCACCGGAAGCCTGGGGCGAGGAACTTAAAAGTGGGTGCGCTTGGTTTTGTATATCCGATGATGCAATGGATTGGTTGAAGATTTTTATCCGCAGGGTGGGAACCTCCTTGCCTTATGACGTCACGTTCTGGAAAAACGAGGGTATCAAGAGAGGTTACTGGGACTTTTTCGAGAAGAAAGCCATCGCCGAATATCGCAAGGAGTTGTTGAGCCATTTGCCGGCTGAATGGGAGCAACCAACCGTTCACGGAGCAGGGTACAATGAGGGAATTCGTGAGGCTCGTTCCTTAATCGAGAAAGTATGAAATGGTTTTTATGGAAGCACCTCACCAGTATCCGCGACCAGGATTGGTGTCGCTGGCCACTGATAAACCTAATAGATTGGGTATGCGATATACTTTTCTTATGAAACACTCCCCTAAAAGCACAACACACTGGTCTTGTCCTGAGAAGATTCAGTTTAGTAGTTGTTGTGGCTGTAATGGCCATGAATGTAAACCCGGGAACAAAGTGAAAGAGGTGGTGGCGGTTTGGAATAGCAATCTACGGCGTGGAATGCCAATGGACAGTGTTAATTGGTTTGCCCGCGAGCTTTTAGAAGCCGTACAAGCTGAGCTATGGTTTGTCACTGCTGATGATGATGTTTACGATAAGATTTGTGAGATTATAAAAAGTCTATGACAGAGAAACAAGACTGGCGAGAGAGATGGAAGGTGATTGCCATGCAACGGATGAAAGACGAGTGTCGTAAATACTTTCACAACGGCGAATTCCGTCGTGGCGAATCGTACCTAGCGCGTTTAAAAGGTAAAGAGAAATAGGATATGTTTTTTTGTGACAAGTGTGCCAAGAAACTAAACTGGCCAAAAGGCGCATGTAAATCTTACGGAAATTGTGAGGTGTGCAAAGAAACTAGTGATTGTTCTGATATACCATCTTCTTTTTTACTTGATATGCCCGAAGACCCCTCTCAAATGACCGAGGAAAAGCCGTATCGTGTTTGTCTTATCTGTAATCTCCAGGCTTGCGTATGCGCTCAAATGACCGAGGAAGAGATGATAGACATAAATCAGGTTGACCAACTAGGAATGCCGATGGATAGGATAACTTATAAAAGCAGTATCGCTCATGTGGCCTGTGGAACTGACTGGGCTACGCTATACGACATTATGAGTAAGGAACAAGGCAAAGGACACGCAACCGAGCTATTAAGGCAAGCCAAGGCTCATTACGAGGCCTCTGGGAAGACGTTTGGTGGAACCGTGGCTTTAAATGACCGCATGAAGCAGATTTATCAACGATTGGGGATAACTGAGTTTGAATAGCCTATGCAGAAACCAATGACCGAGGAAGAGCAAGTAACAGAAATTTGGAAATATAATAAAGAAACAGGCGTTGCGACTGACTTGATAGCCATTTTTGTTAATGGGTATCCTAAACGGATATTTGGTAATTATGTGGCAGAGGTAAGGTTTGTTCCTAGCATTGTGCTTAAAAACCAAGGACTTCTAGACTCTCAAGCCGAAGCCTCTCCCAAGACCACTGGAGGGCGTCCAGTGCGAGATACCGACTTAATTGGGTTAGATAAGCAAGGTAATTGCAATTGTGCTTGCCACAACTTCCAGACAAGCACATATCCACCTCACTGTGATGGTTGTGGTAAAAACCATATTTATGGCGAACACTGCGACCCTAATTGTCCACAAGCTAAACACGAGCACTTACCCACTTGATAGAAGCAACGCCGTGAGCTCGGTGAATTGCTTTGCCCTGATTGTATTGAGGATATTGCCCTTAACTTCTAGCCTATGCCCGAAGACCCCTCTCAAATGACCGAGGAAGGAAAATTGCCTGAACAAGGATTAGGTGTCCACGCCTTCACCACTTTGGAATTCATTAAGGCCAAACTTAATGCCCCACAATCAAACTATGACGAAGAAAGCGCCCATGTAGAAGCTGATAATGTGCTTTGTGAACTATTAAACGCTCTTGGTTATTACGATGTAGTAATGGCTTATGAGTCTATTGATAAATGGTATGCCTAACCCCTAGCCTATGCAGAAACCAAGTGCCACCCAGTTGCTCCATGACCTTGGCTTCGTCTTTATTTGGCTAGGTATATTTGTCATCTTTCTAATCGCTTATTTAAAAACTAGGAAATAATTATGCGACCATCCGACATTATCAATAAACGAGCAGCTGAACTGAAGAAAATGATTAAAGGAAAGACTTGGGAGGAAGCTGATATTCAAGCGATAATGGAGTTTTTAGACGAGCAAGCCGAAGCCTCTCCCAAGGCCACTAGAGGGACTACAGAGCGTTGTCTTGATGTTATCTTGAACCATAAGCACTAACCCCCTAACCACTAAGAGAGAGATATGAAAGAAGAAAACTGTCCCGCC
>CAAGKR010128786.1_pt1 | contig 14794 bp, 13 predicted proteins | sample 2556971 | NCBI WGS metagenome assembly CAAGKR01 (sample SAMEA5207829, study PRJEB30636) | soil metagenome | biome: forest; feature: boreal; material: soil | place: USA | collected 2011-09 | depth 1 m | reverse complement strand
AGTTGTAGCGCGTCCTGTATTCAACGGACTTCACCACGAGTACAATCTCTTGGCCCGCGCTGCATGAGGGTCGTTGAGTTTTTGCGGACCACACAAGCCAAAACTCTCCTTCTGGAGGACAACGAAACTGATCTTGACAGGTCTGCTTACATAGCGTATCGGAATGAAGTGTCAAAAACGTCTGGCTCTGCGCCCATTGTCAGCCTAAGGAGACAAATAATGGCGAGCGAAGAAGCGAGAAAGTGGAGATGCAGAATCGAAGCGCCGCTGTCTGATTGAGTGACCAAGTTCGCGGCCAGGTTTGGCTGTACACGACAGGACTTGGCGAACTCCCGCGAGCTCCATCACCGCGTCTTCGAACGGTACGCGAGAGAGCATGGCCACGATCCCAGCGGCTTGGATGAGTGGGTAATGATCGTTTCTCACGACGGCCAAGTGCGGTTTTTCCCGTACTGGGTTCCAGAGGACCCCAATAAGAACTATGATAGGGGTTGGACGGATCGGACACCGCTTAAGGATCCACCTGATCCATTGTAGTCAGTTCGTCGTTCTTCGCATTGGAACTCGCCCGCGTTGTGAGTCGGGTGTCTGACCCGAGCGTATCCCGATCGATCGCCGGGGTCGATCGCTCAACTCGGCTCCGATGCGGCCGGCTTTTCCTTTTTCGTGGTTGTGGTAGAATTCGAGCGTTTTGCCGACTACGGGTAGCAACTTAGGCTGCGATGCACGAGCAATCCGACGACGCTGGCGACACTAAGCTCTGGACATGCCGTCTTGCGGTGATTAAGGTCGCGAGCCGCTGCAATCTCAATTGCTCATATTGCTACGTCTACAATCTCGGCGACACCTCGTATCTGAAGCAGGATCGCGTCATGTCGGCGGAGACGGCCGAGGCTTTGATCGACCGCGCCGCCGAGCATTGCCGACGCCACCGGCTGCGCGAGTTCGCGTTCACCTTCCATGGCGGAGAGCCCTTGCTGGCGCGACCTTCCTATTATCGACGATTCGTAGATATGGTCTCGGCCAAATTTCCCAACGAGACGACGCCGCTCTTCTCGCTGCAGACCAACGGTATGCTTCTCACGCGTGCGTGGTGTGACACACTGCGAGATCTCAACATTAGCATCGGCATCAGCCTCGACGGGCCGAGGAGGGTCAACGACGCGCAGCGCATCGATCATGCAGGAAGAGGATCCTACCAGCGGGTTCGACGCGGTTGGGATCTGGCGGTGTCCTGTGGGCTGCGACCGGGGCTTCTGACGGTGATGGACGTGAGTGCAAGCCCGCGCGAGATATTCGATCACCTCAAAGAGCTAGCTCCGCGTGCTGTCGATTTCCTCTTTCCCGACGCGACCCATGACAACCCTCCGCCGCATACCTCCGCAGACGGCGAGGCGACTCCATACGCCGACTGGCTCCTGGAGATCTTTCAACTGTGGATCGCGGACGGGGCCTCCTCATTTCCCATCCGGCTGTTCGAGCGGATCATCCGCATGGTGCTGGGCGGCAATGGAAGGCTCGACGCGCTCGGTCCCGGAAGGAACGAGGTTCTGGTAATTGAGACGGACGGCAGCATCGAGCCCGTCGACGTCCTCAAGGTGTGCGAGGATGGGATCACCCGCACGAGCTTGAACGTGCGCGACGACAGTCTTGATGAAGCATTCGCCGATCCGATGATCAGCCTCTATTACCTTAGCAACGAGCGGCTGTGCGGCTTGTGCGAGCACTGCCTAGTGAAGGAGGTCTGCGCTGGCGGGTACTTACCGCATCGGTATCGGCGCCGTAACGGATTCGATAATCCATCCGTCTATTGTCGCGACCTGATGAAGCTCATCATTGGGATTCAGAACTGGGTCGTCGCAAATCTCCCCGGAGACATCAGGTTCGAGGCGGGACTGACCGCGGCCAGCCTTGCCGAAGCGCGAGCGGCGATCGCTCAGGCGCGTCGGCATGCCCGAAGGCATCATCGCCCTGAATTAACTAGAGTTGAATAATGTGGATGAACCAGCTTATACCGTCGTCGGATCTTTCGAACGCGTCCACGAGACGACATGATGTCCTCTTGTAAATGCGCCGCCACTCGGCCAAGCCATTCGGCGGAACCCCTTGGCCGGAGACGACTTGGGCGACGTCGTGGATGAGCGTACGCCTAAAATTGCGCGAGGCACCAAAGCGAAGCCCGAGGCGCCCATAGTAGTCGCAGAGAATCATGATCCGATTGGGAAACGAGTAACGCAGCCGCTCGAAGAAGTCATCGATGCGCCGGCCCGGGGTCGAGCTGAAGAACCCGTTAGCGACGCTCACTGCGGTCAACGCGTCCACCCGCTCCCGCTGCAGCGGTCCCATATTCTTGCCAACATCGAGTAGATCGCCGTGGACGATCGCGATCCGGTCAGCTAATCCTTCATCCGAGATCGACCGTCGCGCGCTCTCCACAACCTCTGGATTCTCGTCGATGCCGATTCCGTTGAACTGCGGCCGCTCCCGCGCGATGTCGGCCAGCAGCTGCCCGCCACCGCAGCCGACATCTAGCAAACAGCCAATCTCGAGCGAGGCAACGAGCTGGACCATCTGGCGCAGCGTGCTCTTGCCACCAGAATAAGCTGCGGCATGCCGCGTCGCGTCTACCAACTGCCGGCCACGCTCAGGGTTCCGCAGGACCGATGCCAGATCAAGGAGGCAGGGACCGAACCCTCCGACATATTGATCGATGAGATGGGCTTGGAACGACCTCGGGCGATAAGCGTCAGCAACCGCAAAGCGCACCGTCCGGCCGACTCTTACCCGGGATACAAGGTTCGAGCGGAGCGCGACGAAGTCAAGAAGATGGGCTAGAGTGTCGTAGTCGAAATCGCGACTCGCTGCGATCGAGGCCAAATCATCTTTCGCGGTCAGCGCATCAAGGATTCCCTCTCGATGGAGGAAATCGATGATGAGTGTAATGTAGAAACCCTCAATGGAATCAACGATGGTCTGGCGAGCCCTCACCAACGTAGCACGAGATCGACTGCGGCGCGGTTTTCCCGTCTCGAATGAGCTTCGAGAACTCCCATGTCGCAGAGCCGCGCGACATCGCTCCAGTCAGGGAACCGCGCAGTGTCCTCGCCCTCGGCGATCTCGCGGCAACATTGCCAATAGCTCTTCGGCTCAGCGAAGCGCTCGAGCAGATCGGCGGTGACTTTATCGATCTCGTACGTGACCAGCCGATCGCCTAGCCTGCCGCTGGACTCTTCGGAGCAACATGTCAGGAGGAAATATCCCAACGGTCCGCACGACGCATCATCAAATATCTGCCCTTGGTCGGACGACGTTATCCGCTCGGCCAAATCGCCGCAATCGTGAATATCGCGCAGGATCGCCGCTTTAGCTGCGATCCCCAGCACCACATCGCGCTGGTCCGCATGACCTCTCGCCCGCGATGCCGTGGCTGGAAAGCGCCGCGCCTCGAGCACAGCGCTCGCAGCAAGGGCGTAACGGAAGAGTGAAATCAAGTGATGTTGATAGCCGAAGCGTGCGGCGAGAAAGGCGAAGAGGTGCGTCTCGTCAACGTTCCACCTCGTTGGCCGCTTTCCCGCGTACCACTCATACGCCTCGTTCATGAACTGACTCAGACGTCCATCGAAGCTGCGCAGCAGGTAGGCCAGGAGTACCGGACCCGCGATCCACAACAATGTCCATATCGAGGTGACGAAGACGTGCCGCTCGCGCGGCAGAACGGTGGGGAAATAGTGGTGGTTTCCGAAGATTACCGGGTCGGCCGCTATGAGTACGTCATCTTCGGATTGCAGCCGCGGGAAGTTGAAATCCGTTACGTGACCATCGAAGCGAAGTACGTCGCCATAGGTCGCCATAAGCTGCGTGCCGGGCTCGGGAGTCAGCAGGTGAAGCTGAGCCACCGCGCGCCGGTTGGGGCGACAGAAGAGGCGTCCGGCAAAGTCGAGTGTCAGCGTCTGATCCTCAAGACTCTCCTCCGGATAGCCGGTGATGAATGACACAGTCGTACTCATTCCCAGCTGGGCGACCACATCGAGCGTAGGCTCGACCAAGTGCAGATCGAGGCATTTGCGCGAGATTGCCTGCATTCGCTCGCTTCCCGTCTCGATCCCGAAATAGATATCGCGGCATCCGGCCCTGCTCATTAGGGAGAGGAGGTCCGCGTCAACGCAGTCGACTCGGGCCGAGCAACGCCAGGTATATCGGCGGTCCAGCATAGCCTCGCAGAACTCGGCGACCTTCTTGCGGTTGACTGTGAAAAGATCGTGGTTGAGCTTGAAATCAGCGTAGCCGTACTTATGGTGCAGATAGTCCATCTCTTGAAGCAGCCGCGGCGGCGTCTTGATACGATAGTTGCGGCCGAAGAACGAGGCAGTGGAGCAGAACGTGCAGCTGAACGGGCAGCCTCTACCTGCTTCGACCCTAATCGTGTCAAGCCCTAGCTCGGCGAGTGGATAGCGGTCGTAGGCGGGCATCGGAAGCGTATCGAGGTTCTCGATGATCGGGCGGCCCTCATTGCACACGACGTCGCCGCGCCGGTCGCGAAACGAAACGCCCGCCACTCCGGCCAGATCGAGGGAATCCAGACGGTCGAGCACGGCCGGAAGCGTTCTTTCAGCCTCGTGACGAACGACTGCGTCGAAGGCCGGAAACCGCTCGAGGATCTCGCGGTGGAGAATGGTCGCATGGGGGCCACCGAGCAGGATCGGCATCTTTGGCCGCAGCCTTTTGATCTGGGCTGCGACATTGGCAACGCAATGGAAATTACAACCGAGCGCGGTGAAGCCTACGACGTCGGGCGCGCGCTTCAAGATCTGGTGCGCGATGTCGCGATAGAGAGAAGCGTCGAAATCCAACTGTCCACGGACCAAGTCCCACTTGGGATCGTAGATCTCCGCCTCGTGGCCTGCCTCGCAGGCGACGGCGACGAGGGACAGGAGACCGAGGTTCGGCTGCAGATCGTATTTTCGAATCCCGTACGAGACCTCATAGATGAGGTTATCGATGAAGATCAGCCGCACGCTGGTACCTTGGTTCCTTGTAGATGCGCTCTCCCCGCGCGGCTCATCGGCTCGACGAAGCCCCGTTGCGCGGCTTCGGCGAAGAAGTCCCGGATGTCCGACCATGCAAACTCGCCCAGATCTATTGTAGAGAGGGCGGCGGCAATCTGGCGCAAGCCCCGCCGGCCATCGACCAGGGAGAAGAGAACGCGCGTTATATCATCGATTTCGAAAATGTCGACCCCGCCAGCATCACCAGCGCGCCAGTACGCTAGGGTGTGGGGGCGCTGAATCAAATTGCGGTCCCGGTCGAAGGTTCTGTCGGAGAGGGCGGCGCAAGCAGCTAGCACGTCAGCGCGGTACTGCCGCATCTCAAGAATGCCGCGCCAAGCGACCGCGCCGCGCTTCGCCGCGCGACCCTGACTCGGCATGGTGCGCGAGCGGATGCGCCAAACCGTCGCTTCGTGCGTGAGCATGTCGATGATGGCTTCTCCAGTCGGTGCGCGGCTATCGTCGAAATGCTTCCGGATGTGCCGCTCCAGCAGCTCGAGCTGGCGTTCGACGGGCAGCGGACCATCCTGTCGGACCGCGAGATAGACGGGAGCATAGTCGCGAAAGAATACGAGTTCCTCCCCCAGCACGGCCAACAATCGAAACGTGCATGGCAGGACCGAGCGGAGCGAGTTATGCTTGACCTTGGTGATGAAGCCGCGAAGGAGCGCTAAACGCTCGAGCCCGATCGCCCCCAGGGCCGCGCCACAGGCAGCACCGGCCTCGTCCGACAGGAAATCCGCCTCGATGAGGCACCGCGCGACCAGCAAGTGGACAAGGTCGGCATCCATTACGCGATTCCAGCAGACGTCGCAGCGCTAACGAGCGCGCGGACGCGCCCGATGTCGCGCTGCAGGATCTCGGCGGGAAAATCCGAGTCCCAATTATACTCGATAGTGATCGCCTGCGGCGTCGCACGTTGAAGCAAAAGCTCCAGCAAGCTGAACACGAGCGGCGGGGCTGCTTCGCTGTGATCGTCCCAGAGAATCCCCGCCTGTCGGGTCATGCCGGAAAGATGGACCTCGACGACGCGTTCGGAGGGCAACTCGTTTAACGCGCTGAAGGGATCAAGCCCGAAATTACCACAGGTGATCGCGAAATGCGTGAGATCCAGGAGCAGGTCCGTCTCGGTCTGGGCGCAGAGGCGACGAAGAAAAGCGAACTGCGGCATCGTGCTGCCCGGCATCTCGAAATAGACGGGCCCGTTTTCTATGAGCACGGGGAGGCCGAACTGCTTGCCCCAATGCGCCGCAGCTACGGACACACGTTCGAGAATAGCGTCACTGAACTGCGGGCTGACTGTGTATCCGACGTCGAATTTCGACTGTACGGCTTGGCTCGAGCTCGCAATGGCCGCGTGCTCTGCGACCTGTTTCCAGGCGCCATCGGCGCGGACATAGGCTAGGTGCTCGCCCAGCCAGGGTGTCTTGGTCGCCTCGATCCAATGCGCGAGCTGCTCGACCACGGCGCCATCCGGCGGCAGGTTTCCAGCCAGCGAAAGGCTGGCACAATGCAGCACCACGGGGACACGGGCACAGATCTCGATCGCAGTCGGCATATGCACCAACTGTTCGAACGGAATCTCGACGAAGTCGGCAACGTCCTTCTCACGCGCAACGAGCCGATCGACGAGGGCGCTGTAAGCTACGCCGACCAGCGTAGCTTGGCCGAAGGTGGCCCCTCCGGCTTCGCTAATCAATTTGTTGGCTGAATCCTCCATCGGGAGCACCCAGGGCCTTCGCCCCCACCTTTCGCTGCATAGTGACGGTAATCTTGCCGCGTCGCTCAATGCACCGCATGATGCGGTTTTTCGTATCCTCGTCGAGCACGTCGATCTCGAGTACGACCTTCGATCGTCCCTGCACGGATTTCTTGCTCGCCATGTTGTCCCTCCTCGGAAGTCATTGCGAATCTCGCCTTTAGATAATTCGCTTCCCCGAGAAAGTTAAGAAAGCACGACTTCTCCTGACCGTCAACCCTCGTCGTGGCTACCGTCATAACGGTGGAAATGTCAGGGCATAAAAGTAATGCAAGATGTGCCCTTGGATTGGCTCCGCGAGAGACTGAAGGAGCCGATGCCACAGGGTGAATAGTGGTTCTAAAGTTTACTATAGTCTTGAATCCGATGCGTAGGAGAGCATCATCGCTCTGGAGATTGACCAGCCTGATTTGAAACGATTGGTCAATTAAAAACTTGGCGGGTCCAAGAGGGACTTCGATTGTGAGCTAGTAAAAGCCTCCAGGCCGGCAAGGGTTCAGATGTCGGTTTTAGCTCGTCGCGTTGATCTCGACTCCTGTGGCTACTAAAAACTCCGAATGCGTCGAAAAGGCTAGTTTTTTGAGATGGGCCGCCGTAGTGTCGCCGGCATGCATAAGCTCGAGCGATCCATCGTCTCTATGCTTGCCCAACGATTCCGAAGTCGGGCGATTCTGGAACTAGAGAATCTGGCCCTCCGTCATCAACTGCGCGTTCTTCGTCGCCAGCGGCCGGGTCGGCCCTGGCTGTTCGCGGCCGATCGCTTGCTCTGGATTTGGCTCTACCGATTGTGGCCGGGCTGTCTGGAGGTGATGGTGTTGGTCAAGCCGGCCACCGTCGTCCAATGGCATCGTCAAGGCTTCCGCCTGTTTTGGCGTTGGCGTTCTAGATCCGGACGGCCGTCGGTGGATCGCGAGATTCGCGACCTGATTCGACAGATTAGCGGCGCCAACCCCCTCTGGGGTGCGCCCCGGATCCATGGCGAGCTGCTCAAGCTCGGCATCGAGGTCAGCCAAGCCACAGTCGCCAAGTACATGGTGCGAAGACGAGGTGTGCCTTCCCCGACTTGGCGGAGCTTCTTGCTCAATCAGGCCGAAGGCATCGCTGCGCCGTCACCTCTATCGTTGACTTATTGTGCTCTTCCTTGGTATTCCTTGATGATTCGAAATACGGAGGTTTGCAATGGCAAACAAAATTGAACCCAAGGAAGACTTTTTGAAAAAACACCCGCACACGGTCGTCTTGCACTATCAGCCCGAGGGGTTTGTGGTGTTGAAAGACCCCGCGGATCTTCGCAGATGGGAGGCCGCGCTCCGTGATAAGGTCGGACTTAAGGGGCTAGCTTTCGACCCTGCTACGGAGAGCGGTTGCGATACGATCACCGGCGGCAGCCCCGACGCGTGTGATACCGACTAAAGTCACGCCCCTTTACGTAGGTGCCATCAGTCGCATAATCGACTGATTGTTGGGAGTTAGGGCAAACTCTCCACCGTAGGCCGCTTACTGCGCGTGCATTGAGCGACAGTCGCAGGACAAACTGCGGCGTGCGTGCAACGCGAGGTTATCAGTGCGTCAGCCATCTCATAGGGTCTTGTCGTGGTACAGATAGGTATCATTACGTACGAGACCGACCTTCACGGACACGCGGTGAGACAGTCCCTCGAACTTAGATCGGGCGTTCGGGCATTCATCTACTCCGTCGATTCCGTCGTTTCTAATGGGGGACTTCATTGGTCTAACGATGGATGGAGCGGGGGATTACTTAAGTCTCTGTCGGGTGAATGGTTCAGACCTTGCGACCTGGACTTAATTTGGTGGCGACGGATTAATCAGCCCCTTTTTTTCCCGGACTGGATGAGTGACGCGACCGAGAAGGATTTTGTGACCCACGAGTGGAGAGCCGCGCTACTTGGATTGCTGAACGATGAGTTTCGCGGAGTCTGGGTCAATGATCCCGTTAAGGACCTGCATGCTGGCAATAAGCTGCATCAGCTTACGATGGCGAAGCGAGCAGGATTGTCAGTTCCGCGAACTCTAATCTCTCAGGACCCCGAACGGGTGCGTGCGTTTTGCCAAGAACTTGGAGGACGCATCGTCGCGAAAAAAATCGTTGGCACGCAACTGCAGCACACGGCGTCGGTCGTAGTCAGTCAAAGGGATCTGCGCGACGATCAAATGATACGGGTATGCCCAGCAATTTACCAAGAGATCATTCCTAGCCGCCGACATCTTCGCGTCAATTGTTTTGGAGATGCTGTCTTTGCGACGCTAATTGAATCTGATGTCTTCGACTGGCGGCGCGATCTTAGCGTTCCCTTTTCCGAGTTTACACTGGATGCGACCACCCAGAGGAAACTCCATCGTCTTATTGAGATTGCTGGTCTTGAGATGGGCATCATGGATCTGGTGCTCGAAGATAACACGGGACCGATTTGGCTAGAGCTCAACCCTCAAGGCCAGTTTTTATTTTGCGAAGCGCTAAGCGGACAGGATTTGACGAATCCCTTCGCGGACTTTTTGTTGCGAGCAGCGTCGCGCGCTCCAGCTGCAAGAGGATAGCGAACTGATCGGGCAGATTCGGAACGGTCCACATTGCCAAACCGAGCTCAGCTGAGACGGCATTAGTTGGTCACAAGTGTCGAGTAAGGACTTGGAATTCTAGAATCGCGAGCAGGAATATGACAAGGCCATCAATCGCCAGCGTACCCAACGTGACGGAAGAGGGGATTACAATTGAGCCAGGCGTAAGCCCTGCACCCCAGAGGCTCCGGATAGAGATTAAGCGTAACGGCCCCTACGTAGTTCACGGTTCACCAAGCCTGAAGCAGCAGTCGATTACCCCTGATGAATCGAGCGTTTCATGGACCTATCGCGAGGGCGTGAAGTTTGACCTCGTCGATCCCGTCGCATTATGTCGCTGCGGCCACTCTTCCGATCGCCCTTTTTGCGACGGCACGCACGTCAAGATTGGCTTCGACGGTACTGAGACCGCGAGCAAGGACCCTTTACTCGAAGGCGCAAAAGTCGAGGTAGGTCCAGGCCTCGACTTGACGGACAATCCAAAATTCTGCACTTATGCGCGCTTTTGTGATGCTAAAGGTCGAGTATGGAATCTGATTGGGCGAACGGACGATCCCAGCATCAGGCGTCTTGTTAAGCGTGAGACCGGTCATTGTCCCGGCGGGAGGCTGAAAGCATGGGACCACGTAACTCATGTTCCTTATGAACCAAAACTTGACACCAGTCTCGGATTGATTGAGGACCCGGCTCTCGGCATTAGCGGGGGCCTCTGGGTCCGCGGCGGAATCCGAGTGCGCTCAGCGGACGGTACCTACTACGAGATCCGCAACCGCGTAGTGTTGTGCCGTTGCGGCAATTCTTCCAATAAGCCGTTTTGCGACGGATCGCACGCATCATCAAAATGGTGCGACGGTTTGCCCCAGAACCTAACTGACGAATCTGAAAAGACCATGATTCGATGAATGGTTGCGAAAGCAAAGATGGCGCTTATTCAAGAAAGCTAACACGAGACGCCGCAGCGAATGAGGCCATCCAGCCGCCCAGAGCGCCGGCAGATCCGCCTGAAGCAAAAGTCGGCACAGTTCCGAACATCGGCATGGCAACAGATCCCAATGCTGGAACCCGAATCCTCAACTCCAAGCTCACTCAACAGATGAGAGCCAAGGGCGGCATCGGTGGCGGTTCCGTCGCCGGGCGCCCGCCAGACATGTACTCGCTCGAACAACTGCGCGAATTCGCCGTCCGCGCCGCGACGATTGACGAACGTCTGACGGGCGACTACGAGCCGATACCGAATCTGAAAACCGACACCGAGGCCAGCACGCGCCGCCTCGCAGCTTGGTGCCAATCGGCCACCGGCGGCGACTGGAACATGTTCGCCAAGCGCCTGCGCCGCGACGACCTGACTATGGAAACAGTCATGCCGCGGCTGGCCGCGGTGCGACTAGCCGCTAACACCCCACTGCCGTCGTGGGTCGAGGATGCCGCGTGGATCGCCCCGGCGATGGTCGGCGCTGCCGCCGCAGATTACGCCGCGTCCTTACGGGCGGCCGGCGACTCACAACCGTTCGAGATGCTGTTCTTCGGATTGGTCGCCGAGGCGGAGCGCCGGCGCGACGCAGTGCTCCCTGCTGGCGCACTAGCCCGCATGGAGGACGGTGTGCGATGGTCCACCGCACACGAATTGCTGGCCGACGCGTCGAAGCTGTGCGGTTTGGCGATCTATGAGAATTTCGCCGTGTGCCTCAGGGAGTGGCAGAAGGAGCCGGGCGGGGCAGCAAGCAACACGGCCGCGAACCGCCACTACGACCGCTTCCTCGGCGAGATGCGACGGTCGGGCCTGCGTCGGCTGTTCGATACCAAGCCGGTGCTACTGCGGCTGCTTGCCTCCATGGTGCGGCAATGGATAGACACGAGCGGCGAATTCATGCGCCGGCTCGATGCCGATGCGGAGGCGGTGCGGCGCGAGTTGCTCGGACGGAACACGGTGAGCCAGGTGAGCTCCCTCTCGACCGGCTTATCGGATCCGCATAATTTCGGCCGCAGCGTCTATGTCGTCCGCTTTGCCGATGGCGGCGCTGTCGTCTACAAGCCTAAGGACCTCACCGTCGATGCGAACTGGGCTGCCCTCATCGCGTGGCTGAATGCGCGAAAGCCACCGATCGATTTGCGCGCCGCGCGCGTGGCGCTGCGCGATGGCTATGGCTGGTGTGAGGTCATCGAGCCCGGCGACTGCGCGGATCGTATGACGGCTTTGCGCTTCTTCCGCCGCGCTGGCGCGCTCCTGTGCCTCTCGTACCTGGTCGCCGGCTCGGACATGCACGAAGAGAACATAATCGCGGCCGGCGAGCATCCGATCGCGATCGATCTGGAAATGTTGCTTCAGGCCGCTGAACCGGGCGCGGCGACCGGAGCGCCAGCGATGCGGGCACTCGAGTCCGCGCAAAAGCGGCTCGCGGACTCCGTGCTTACCACCGGGCTCCTGAAGGGCTTCGTTGTGACCCCTGAGACCGCCATAGTGGCGGTCGGCGGCCTGCATGACGGGAAAACCGGCAAACCGCGCGAGATCGCGTGGGCACAGATCAATACCGACGCCATGGCGCCGATTCGCTCGCCGTTCCACACTAACGATACCACCAACCTGCCGAACCTTGACGGCGCCAAGCTGAAGTTGACCGACTACGTCGGCGAGATGAGCGAAACCTGTGCTGCGTATTTCCAGTTCGTCCGCAGCCTCAAATCCGAGCTTCTTGCTGCGGACGGCCCTATCACCGCGTTTGTAGGGAACCCTATCCGGCGCGTGCTCAGGCCGACACGGTTCTACTTCCTGCTGCTCGAACGAGTGCGCAATCATAATGACATGCGCGACGGTGCCTCGTGGAGCGCGCATCTCGACTTTGTGGCCCGGCTGGCGAATTGGGACAAAGAGACCGAAGGATTGTGGCCACTCTTCGCCGCGGAGCGTCGGGCGCTAACGGATCTGAACATTCCGTTCTTCGTCCACTCTTCAGACGGCGATCGCGTACGCGATGGTTCGGCCACGGTAGCGGCGATCGGCCTGGAACCTGGCCTTGTCGTAGCACGGCGCCGGATCGCGGAGCTGGAAGATGCCGATATTGCCTGGCAGCTCGACGTCATACGGCTGACGACGATCGACGAAGCGATCGCCGATCCCATTACCGGCGCCGTCAAGTTCAAGACCCGGCCGGTGCTGCCCGACGAAGGCACACCGCTCGATCGCGACACAGCATTCGCCTGGGCCGACCGCATTGCCGGCCGCGTTGCCGCGCGCGCGATCCACGACGGTGAGGGCGCCGCCTGGATCGGCCTCGATCCACTCACCGATGGCGGCGGGTGGGGCCTCGCGGTGCTAGGCGCCAATCTCTACGGCGGCGCACCCGGCATCGCCCTATTCCTCGCGGCCCATGCCCGTCTCACCGGTCATACGGCTTCGGCCGACCTCGCCCAAGCAGCGTTGGCCTCGGTGCGCCACATGATCCGCAGCAGCAGCGCCATGCGGTTTGCCCGCGTGCTCGGTATCGGCGGCGCGGCCGGGATCGGCTCCGTAGTCTATGCCCTGACGACTATCGCCGGACTGCTCGGCGATGAAAAACTGCGCGATGACGCCCATTGCGCGTCGCGGCTGCTCACCGACGACGTGATCGGCGGCGACAAAATTTATGACGTGCTCGGCGGCGCGGCTGGCTGCATTCTCGGTCTGCTCAAGCTGCATCGTGAGACTAGCGACGGGCAGGCGCTCAATCGCGCCGTCGCCTGCGGCCATCACCTGTTGCGCAGCCGCCCGAGGGACGACAAGACCGGACTGTGGCGGCATCTGACCAGGAAGCCGTTGACCGGCATGTCGCACGGGGCCGCCGGGTTCGGCTATGCGTTGGCAGCCCTAGCCAAAGCGAGCAGCCACGAGGGTTTCGCGGCGGCCGCGCGCGACTGTCACGCCTATGAGCGCTCGCTGTTCTCGGTCGAGCGCGGCAACTGGCCGGATCTGCGCGATGACGACAAGGAACCGTTCTGGCCCGTACAATGGTGCCACGGCGCGGGTGGGATCGGGTTGGCGCGGCTCGGCATCGCGCGGTTCGGCGATCTTGACATAGACTTGACCCCGGATGTCGGCGCCGCGGTCGCGGCAGTACAGCGCGTTTGGCCGTCGTCCATCGACACGCTATGCTGCGGCAATCTCGGCAACGTCGAGCTGCTGGCCGAGGCCGGGCGTACTCTCGGGCGGGACGAGCTCACGGCACAGGCTTCTGCGCGCGTCGGCGGCATCTTGGACGCGGCGGCGACATCCGGCGTGTTCGGCTGGAACGCAGGCAAGGATGACGACAATCTCGGATTTTTCCGCGGACTGTCAGGTGTAGGTTATACGCTTCTGCGCCGCCTCGACCCCGAAACTCTCCCGAATGTGCTGATCTGGGAATAGCACTCTCCGACTGCCAAACTGCTGTGGGGTGCGTGCCACATGTCAAATATTGCAGCAGAAACTGATGTGATGGATGGCCCCCGGATAGCTGAGTGCCAGGGGTGGCCCGGTCCGGTCCGACCTCGCAGCCGACGTTACGAACATTACTGTGATGGTGGCCTCGTATCGGCGGCCCTCTGGATTCTGACGCCGAAGACCGACGCTTTCGTCAGCCCCTGAGGAGCGCCGCACCCGAGCACCGTCACCACCTAGGGTAAGCAACTACTTGCCAGTGATCTCGCTTGAGCTTCGCGTTCTCCTCGCGCAGCTGTCTGAGCTCGCGCAGCTCGCTCAGTACCAAGCCCACGTACTTCTTCTTCCACTCGTAGTAGGTGGCCTCGCTAGTACCGGGCCGCGGCAGATATGCTGATCCTCGTGCCGCCTTCCGCCTGGTGCAACGCCCGCACAATCTGCTCTTCAGTCTGACAGTCGCCTCGACATCCTGCTCTTCCATCCTCCCACTCAGAGGACCACACCAAACGCCGATGCCTCAACTTATCGTTGTCCTACTTTTCGGGTTTCGGTTTTTCTTTTTCAGGACAACAGAAAACGGTTGCGTTGGCTCCACAGGACTCGTTAGTAGTGAGTTTGGGTACCCCTGCCACATTCCCAGCGGCACGGAGCAACACGTCATCGGTCACGTCGTCGGCAAAATTCAGGGTTGCCTCGGCACGTTCGTTCGATTGATCCCGCTCGCTCTGCTCCATCGGCTTATCCCTCTTAATTATTCTGGGCGATGTTGCACTTTCCGCGCGGCCCACTTGGCTCTGCTATCCGCCGGTTTATATAGCAGGTTCCATCATCTGCGACAATCAGCAACGGACGACGCGCAAATGAGAACGATGCTGCACGCATAGAAATGCGCTGGATTCTCAAAAGAGGTCGAACTGATACCTGTGGGGCCCGCAAAAACTCAACGACCCTCATGCAGCGCGGGCCAAGAGATTGTACTCGTGGTGAAGTCCGTTGAATACAGGACGCGCTACAACTCGGCTT
>CAAGKR010042457.1_pt1 | contig 14798 bp, 18 predicted proteins | sample 2556971 | NCBI WGS metagenome assembly CAAGKR01 (sample SAMEA5207829, study PRJEB30636) | soil metagenome | biome: forest; feature: boreal; material: soil | place: USA | collected 2011-09 | depth 1 m | reverse complement strand
ATGTAAACGATGTGCTGTCGGCTACACGCTCAGCCCGTGTAAACGATGTGCTGTCGGCTCGAAGTAAACGATGTGCTGTCGGCCGTCACTTAGCGTCGGGTTTCCGAACGTTGAAGCGTTGATCGCCGACGTTGAGAAGGAGACCCGAGAACCGCTGGACGAGATCGAGAAGGAGGTGGACCGCCTCGCGGACGAGGCCCCTGGGCAGGTTGACGAGTGGAAGAAGAAGCTCGCCGATCAGCGTGATTTCATTGCCAGGGAGCTTGAAACCCTGAGGCAAAGAGTAGCGCGGGCGCGTCCCGGCTTTCGCAGGTACAAGTTGCTGATGCGCATCTACGCCGTTCTAACCGCGACCGTTCTCATAATGGGCGAGGTGTCAGCCTTGAATACTGTAGCCCAGGGTAGCTACAAGCATGCCAAAGCGGGCTGGGCCTTCGGCGCAGTCGTTCTCGGTCTAGTTGCAGTGACTCTTGCGGCTATCCGCCGCACCCGGCCCGAATTTTAGTCGCTGCAAGCGGCAACCACCCTGCCGATGGTGACGCAGCCTCAGTTCCGAAGATCCACTAGCGCCCGCCGCAAAGCCTCCACCCGGGCTCGACGGTTTAGTCTTAGCCCGCCCCCGTCCACTTGAGAAATGCCTGCTAATTGGGGGTCAATTGCATGTTCTGTGGGTTATGCGCCTTCGGCTGGGAGGGGTGGGCAGAGCCCGCGGCAGACCCAACCACACGATGTCCGGAAAGCATGCGGCGCTACGGCAAGACCGAGACGCTGACCCTCTGCGTCATCGACTGCCTATGGAGACCGCTCGGCCCCGATACCCCGGCACGCGTGATCCTCGTCAAGGACACCCCAAAACCCTCCGGGTATCAGCTCGCGCCGATCACTACGAACCTCACCGCCACCCCCGGCCAGCTCGTCGAACTCTACTCAGAGCGCTGGTCGACATGCTCGCCAAGCTACGCCGCGTGATCATCGCCTCGCAATATCACCCACGTCACCAACCACACCCCTACACCACAAGAAATCACGCAAGTCCAACACGCATGGGCCCGCCGGACCATGAAACCGCGAAAGACGAGTAACTTACGCCGGCGTATGTTATTGGCGCCGCAGCAGTAGAAACGTGTCGGCGAGGCGGCCCGAATCGCTCGCGTCGTGGGGCGGCGAGAAGAGCGACACGTGCAAGGGCAGCCCGTTGAACGTCAACGGCAGCTCAGGACCGTCGAGGCCGCCGGCTGGGGCAGTCACCGGGTAGGCATCCGCTGGATCGCAATCGCTTATCTCATCCAGGAGACGCGTGAGCCAGTCGTGGAGGAGCGCCCTCGACGCGAACGTGGGACCGGAGATCACATAGCCGTCGAGCCGCTCCCAGGGGGCCGCCTTCGTGAAGAGCGTGAGGTCGGCGACGATAGTTTGCACGTTCGATGCGAAGGACTCCGAGGACCACTCCGCGCTGCCCCACAGGCGCGCGCGCTCGAGATCGAGCTCGGCGGACGCGGCATTACGATTGGGACCAGCGGCAGCGGGCTCGGCACTCGCGGCGTGGAGCGCGCGAAACCGCTCCGACGACGCGGCCGTGCTCGGGTCGTGCGCGCCCGCGCCGAAGCGGCCGGAGTCAAGTGCCGGGATCGCGTCGAGCTTCGTGTTGACAGCCTCGACCATGTCGACCTCGTGCGCGCACGCCACGTCGGCAAGCGCTCGATGAAACCGCGCGACGGCCTCGCTCAGCGAGATCCAGCCCTCGAACGTGCGCGGGGTCTTCGGCCCGTCGTAGTAGTTGACAATCCTCGCGATCCGCCCCGCCGCGACGACGACTCCTCCCAGCGGCTCGCCTGCTGGGCGCCCTCCGCCGCCCTGGTCGGTGCCATCCTCCGGCAGGCGGCCGGCCAGGTCGGGCTCGGCGACGGCGCCGAGGAACTGGTCGGCGAGCGCGGTCGTGATGATCCATAGGTCGGCGAGCTCGCTGCCCAATTGCTCGGCGTCCCGAGTCGAGCGCCCGGAGGGCCCGGCAACGTCGGAGCCCGGCGCGATCTCGCACAGCTCCGCCAGCTCGCCGATCTCCTCTAGCAGCCGCGCGACGGCGGCCAGCGGGCGCCAGTAGCCGCCCACCTGCCCGATCGTCGCCCGCACCCGCTCGCGCGTCGGTTCGTGCCCGCGCGCCTGCTCGTCGGCGCCTGACTTACCCGTCGTCATGTGCTCCACGCGAGGCCTTCTCACGCCACCTGCACGACCTCGACGCCGGCCGCCGCCAAGACATCCTCGCCGTCGAGCACCGCGTAGCCGGTACGGAAGTAGAGCTTCGCGATGCCCGCACCGGCGATCAGCTTCGCGCAGGGGGGGCAGGGGAAGTCGGTGACATACATGACCGCCCCCTCCGTCGAGGTCCCGGTGCGCGCTGCCTCGGCGATCAGCCGCGCCTCGGCGTGGGTGGCGGTGGACAGCTCGAGGTGAACCCCCTGGGAGAAGTTGGCGCGTGGGTCCCCCACCGTGTAGGGGCTCAGGGGATGCGGACTGTGCTCGTTGACGGCCGCGGCGATCGTCCCGTCGGAAAAGCGGATCGCCGCGCCCACCTGGCGCCACCAGTCGACGCTGCCCGCCGCCTGCTCCTGCGCGTGGGCGGCCAGATCCGCGAATGCCGCGTCGTCAGACGCACCCGTTGCCTTGACCGGCTCCGCAAGCGACTCGCCAGGCGATCCCGCGGTTGCAGGCTCGGTGAGATGCGCGCCACCTTGCACCTTCCTCGCGGCGACCGGCACGAGCATCCGCGCGCTGCGCGTCTTGTCCCACCTCAAGAACACGGTGTCGTAATGAACGGGACAGCGGCTGAACCAGCGGTCCACCACCCGGTAGCTGACGTCCTCGGCCGGCAGCGTGATCGTGGGCGCCTCCTCGGCCAGGCGCTCGGCGCCCCGCTCGTCGAGCACGCTCACCTCCGAGCAGATGCCCCACGCCCCGACCGACGCGGCCACGAGCCGCGCGTCGAGACAGCGGATGTCCTTCGCAAGCGGTCGGTAGTCGCTGTACAGCTCTGGGCCGATCAGGAAGAGCGGGCGTCGGCTCGCGTGGGCCTCCACGAAGCGCCGATACCCCTCGTGCAGGACCGGGATATATGCGACCGCAACCTCACTCATCTGGAGACGAGGATAGGGACGGCCGCGATCCTTCTCATCCGCGAACGGGGCTCTGGGCGCTCGCCAAGTCGCTCATCCGCGCTTGAGGATGCTGTCGATCAACCCGGGCAAGACCTCGGCGAGCTTCGGCCCGAGGCGCTCCCCCAGGTGCATGTACATCTGGCGGATGCGCTCGCTCGTGGTGACCGAGGTCTGGCGCTCGATCACCTCGATCCTCCCGCACAGCTCGGCCAAACCCCGCAAGTCCTGCTCGCTGTAGGAGTGATCGGCGGTCAGCACGAGCACATCGGGCCGCACCGCCTTGACCAGGGCCCAGCGCGCTTCGCCGTCCTGCTTCAGGTAGATCAGGTCGACGGGGCGCTGGTGGGCGAGCAGCTCCAGGCGCTCTCCCTCGGGCACCATCGGGCGGTCCTCGCCCTTGCGCCGGCGGATCTTCGCGTCGCCGTCCACCCCCACCGCGAGCACGTCGCCGAGCTGCTTTGCGCGCGCGAGGTACTTGACGTGGCCGAGGTGGATCAGGTCGAAGGAGCCCGATGTCAAGACGACCCGGTAGCCGAGGCCCTTGAGATGGGTGACGGTGCGCGTCATGTCCTCGAGCGTCCCGATCAAGCGCTCGTCGAAGTTCACCTCGGGGCCGAGGATGCCGCTGCTGGCTGCCATGCGAGCAAGACCTTATCGCCGCCCGCGGCCACGGAGGGGCCATATAAGGTGGGTCCTCGAGCGATCGCAAGCGTCGCCGGTCCGTCTGCGGCGCCGATCAGACTCCATTGCTCGCGAATCGCAAGCCACAGACCCATCGATGCCCAACTATCTCCCTTACTCAGACCGCACCCCGAGCACCGCCTACAGCGACATGCTGCGCGCGATCCGAGACGGCGGCGTGCGCGTGGAGACAAAGCAGGGCGAGCAGGCGCTGGCGCTTGCGGGGCACTGCATGCGCTTCCCGATGGCCCACGGGGCCGCGGTCATCACCGAGCGCTCGATCGAGGGCTTCGTGGGCAAGGGGGTCGGCGAGTTGTGCGCGTTTATCAACGGCGCGCGCACGCTTGATGAGCTTGCCGAGTTTGGCTGCGACTGGTGGGATGCGTGGGCTACGCCCGAGAAGTGCGAAGCGCGCGGCCTGGAGCCAGGCGACCTCGGCCCCGGCTCATACGGGCACGCGTTCAAGAACTTCACGACCGACCTCGACGGCGAGGACCCGGGCTTCGACCAGCTCCCTCATCTCGTCAAGAAGCTGAAGGACCTCCCGCTCGACCGCACGGCGGTTATGAGCCCGTGGATTCCGAACGCCAACCACCGCGAGCGGGGCGTGCGCTCGCGCAACACGATCGCCCCGTGCCACGGCTGGATCCACGCGCTCGTGTTTGGGAAGCAGCTCCACCTCGTCCACAACCAGCGCTCGGGCGACACGCCGATCGGGGTGCCCTCAAACATGGCGCAGTACACGGCGCTCGGACTGATGCTGGAGCAGCTGACCGGATATGAGTTCGCGGAGTATGTGCACTGGATTCAGTACGCCCACATCTACGCCAACCAGCTTCCAGCCGTCGAGGAGATGGTTACGCGCGAGCCGCGCGCGCTGCCAACGCTGCGGCTGACCGAGGCGGGGCGGCGGGTAGGCGACATCCACGACTTCAGGGCCGAGCACTTCGAGCTGTCCGATTACCACCCCCACCCGGCGATCGCCGGCATCCCGGTGGCTACGTAGTGGGAGCGGGCCCCTCCACGGCGCCTCCCCGTGCCCACCCTACGGCGGCACGCTTACGCGAGGCCGTCGCGACGCCGGCGGGCCCCTCAGGCGGCATGAGCGAATTGCCGTGATCTCGCTCGTCGTCGCCCGCGCCGCCAACGGCACGATCGGCCGCGGAGGCGAGCTACCGTGGCACCTGCCCTCGGACATGCGCCACTTCCGCGAGCTCACCATCGGGCACACGGTGCTGATGGGCCGCAAGACATTCGAGTCGATCCCGTCGAAGTACCGCCCGCTGCCCGAGCGGCGCAACCTCGTGCTCAGCTCCAGCGCCGAGCTGGAGCTGAGTGGCGCCGAGGTCTTCCACGACCTGCCGAGCGCGCTTGAGGCATGCGAGAGCGAGTGCTTCGTGATCGGCGGAGGGACTGTCTACGACGAGACGCTGCCCTTCGCCGACAGGGTGTATGCGACGGAGGTGGAACACGATTTGGATGGGGACACGTTCTTTCCGAGCATCGACTCCCCCGAATGGCAGCTCGCCGAGCGATCCGCATCGATCGAGGAGAACGGCCTGACGTTCAGCTTCGCGGTGTATGAGAGGGCGACGGGGCGGGTCGTGAGCGGGCGGGGCCCGGCAGCCGGCATGAAGTCCATCCCTGTCCCGCCGACGATGAAGGGTAGGGCGGCGTGAGTCGGCGCGCGAGTCCGCTGTACGACCTCGCGGCGGCGCGCAGCGAAACCCAACGCCGGCGCATGGAGGAGCTCGAAGCCGCCGGTATCTGCGTGTTCTGCGAAGAGCACGTCGCCGAGCACCAGCCCGAGCCGGTCGAGCACACGGGCGAGCACTGGTATGTGACGAGGAACCGCTACCCATATGAGGGCACCGCGGCCCACCACCTGATCGTCGCGCGCCGGCACGTGACCTCGTTCGACGAGCTCCCCGACGAGGCCGGCGCCGAGCTGTGGTCGATCAAGCGCACGCTCAAGGCCCAGCTCGAACCGGCAGCGGTGGCGACCGTCGAGCGCAGCGGCAACATGCTCTACAACGGCGGCTCCGTCGCCCACCTGCACGTCCATCTCGTCGCGCTCGAGCCTTCGCCCTCGGCGACCGTGCGATTTCGGGTGAGCGCGTACGGAGTTGACGACAGCGCCGGCCAGTAGCCTGCACGCTTCGCCGCGACCGTCGGCGCCAACTCGATTGCATCGTCAGCGCCGACCCGATTACGCTCGCGCATTGCCAGTCATTTGAGTGATTCCGACCTTTCATCTTGCTTCCCAACGATCTGTTGGATAGGATCCGGCCAATGCCGAACCGAGCGACAGCAAATCTGGTGGCGGTGGTGACCTTCTTCGCCGTGCTGGTCGTCGGGGCCTGGGTGGTCGGCAGGGATCACGGCGTCGAGCATCCGAAGACAACGACGGTTGTGACCAAGTCAGCTGTCGCGGCCGGCAACACCTCGCAGAAATCCACACAAGTCGTCCTTGATGCGAGGGGAAGAACAAAGACCAGTACGAAAACGACGACCACGACCGCGACTCCCGCCGGCCCGGCGAGCACGGAGACCACGTCCGTGGACGGAGGTCGTTCCTTCATCGAACGGGTGCTCGGAGACAACGGCGTAGTCTTCCTTCAGTTCGGCGTTGTCCTCCTCGCCGCCTTCATCGCGGGCGCGGCCATCCAACGGGTGCTCGTCGGTCAATTCGGTGGCTTCAAGGTGGGTATGTTCGAGATCGCCGAACTCGCGGGCTCATCCGCCGAGAGCGTCCTAAAGCTGGAAGATGCCCTCGCGAAATCCCAGCAAGAATCCTCAATGAAGCTTCACGAGATCCAGACAGAGCTGGCCAAGATAAGTAAGGAAAGCAGTGCGCTAGACTCGAAGCTCAGCGGTGACCTCGCTTTGGTCGCGTCGCATCTGGCTGGTGTCGAGGCGAAACTTACGGAGCATGAAAATGACTGAACCAAAGACTGACCTGAGTGTGCTTGCCGAACAGCTCAATGAGCAGGCTCAAAGGCTGGCTTCGAACGCCCACAAGGCTGAGCACGAGATCGAGTTCCTCGAAGCTAAGCCGACGTCGCGGACCGCACTCGACCCCAACTTTGCCGAGAATCTCAGGAAGTCGCTTGCCGAGCCTCGGCAGCGCCTTCAAGCCATCGCGAAGTCGGCCAAGTAGTAGTTGTCGCCGGCGATCCTCGCCGGCCGCTCAAGCCCGCAGATGCTCGGGATTGGACTGCTTGCGCTGCTTCTGCACGCCCGGGAACACGGTGTTGAATTCGCGGAACAGCGCCTTGTAGTTCTCAGGCATCCTGTACTCCTTCTTCTGGTAGGCGTCGGGAAGCTCCTCAAGCTGCTCCACCTCGGCCCAACCGCCGGCCAGCGCGTAGGCGTAGTAGGGGTACGCGCGCGGAACACCTCGCGCGATCACGACAGAGATCGGCAGGTCGAGCGACCTTGCGGCCGACACGCGATGCAGCCCGTCGTTGACCAGCAGCACAGTGCTGCCATCGGGCTCCAGCGACTCCTCCACGATCGGCGGGACGATCGGGATCGCCTCGTCGGGATTCTCGGAAGTGTGGACATGAGCGCCCCCGTCGAGCGCGAACGGGTCGACGTCGTGCTCGAGCAGCGCCGTGCGAAGCTCGAGCAACTTGCGCACCGTCGGCTCGAGCACGTAGCGCTGGGCGGGAGTGAGCGAGTCGGTGTCGGTGGCGGGGGCGAGCTCCAGCGTCGCGTCCGCATAGAGCCGTGCTTTGTCGAAGCCACGCAGCGGAGTCTCACGCAGCGACGCCAGCAACTCGTCGCGACCGAAGCGCGTGACCGAGAGAATCCTCACGCGGCGATCATGCCACGCCCACCAAGGAGATCGTTCTGCCCAGGCGATAGGTGCCACGCCCACCAGGGAGATCGTTCTGCCCGGGCCGATCATGCCCGCCCACCAAGGAGGTCATCTACCCAGGCGATCACGCCACCCCGGCGATGCCATCCAGGATCGTCTCGTTGCGCGCCAGCTCGCGGCCAAGCCACAGCGCGTGCGATACAAGGCTCACCGCCATATCGCCGCCGATCTCGTTCGCAAGCGCGTCGGCATGACGGCCGCTGTAGCGCTTGACCAGAACACCACCGAAGCGGTGCTCGACAACTATGCGGCGCCCGCGCTCGTCGACGCTCACGACGAAGTAGCCATGGGGATCCTCCCGCAGCGAGTACTTGCCCGTCTCATGGTCCCTGTCGTCGTCCCGCCGCCAGCCCTCGCTCAAGCTGCGTGCGACTCCGAAGCGCGGGCTCATCGGGTCGATGCCAAGGGAGTGACTGACTACCGCGATCGAGCCGATCTCCATCCCGCACCGCTCGGCGACGTGACGCTGGATTGCCATCAATCCATACACGTTCCTCAGCCATGCGGTGAGCAGGTTGTGGGCGCGATAGGTGGCGCTCAGCGACAGCTCGTCGCCGACACCGCGGAAGAAGAGCGTCGTCAGGCAGGGAGAGCCGGCCCCCGCTGACGGGTCCTGGGTCGCCCCCGTCGAATCGCCGGCTTCTCCGTTTCGCTCCCCCGCGAGGTCAAGCGCGTTGTCCCACAGCGAGACGTACGCGTGGCGCGTCTCCGGATTGGCGCGCAATCTGTCGATCGCCGCACTCAGCGTGTCGATTGGGCCGGAGTGGCCCTGGAAGTGCTTGCGCATGCGATTTCCGTACGTATATGAGGTGTCCTCGGGAAGCTCCGCCTCGAGCATCTTCGCCTCGTAGTCGAGCAGACTCTGGAGCTTGAATCCGTAGCGCTCGAGCGCCTGCTCCGACTCGCGCGCAGGCTCGGTTATCACCGCCTTCGCATTGAGGAGCTCGAGACGAGGACCGTTGCTGAGCGTGACCGGGCGCCCGAACCGAACCGCCCGCACGACCAGCTCCTCCCAGCAGTCCAGCGGCCGGCGCCGCACCACCTGGTGGGCCGCAAGCTCCGAAGGTCTGCGCAGGCCGGTGTCTGCCGCGTCGATCTCCACGCGCACGCGCTCGGGCACGGAGTCTCCAGGCTCCGCGCTCGGCAGCTTGCTCATGCGCCCCAACAACTCGGACGGAAGGCTCTCGCTCGAGAGCTTGCCCAGATAGGCGAAGCTGAGGCGCTCGCGCAATCGCCGCTCCTCGAACCCGGTGCCCGCGGGAAACACCCGGTCCGTCCCGCGAATCCGCTTCACGGACGCGCCGAGCATCGTCGCATCCTCGAGCCCGTGCTCCAGAAACGCCTCCAGCTCCTCGCACGTCGGCAGGCCGAGATCCTGGCCGATTGCGATCAGGTGGCGCACCTGCGGGTTGTAGAGCAGGTTGCACAACATTGCATACATCCCATCCCCATACAGGTTCGAGATGACCGCGACCCGGCTGCGAGCGGGGTCGAGCAGCTCCGCGGAGATCTCCGCCAGGCGCCGTCTCGCCGAGCGAAGCGGCGACCACAGTGTCACGATGCCAACGTCGCCCGCGGGATTGACCATGTGGAGGCGCTCCGCGTGGTACAGCGCCTCGAACGTGTCGTTCATTCAATATCCAACCCTACAAGCTCCACACCGATGAGTTTCCCCGCACAAGCGGTCAAAGCTTTCAGAATCGGCTACATACGCCCCATACCAATAGGAGGACCGAAGATGAGCGATACAGGCACCGCCACCCGCATCACCCAGCTCGCGACAGTGATGGTCCCGGTCACCGACCAGGACCGAGCGATCGACTTCTACGTCGAGAAGCTCGGCTTCGAGAAGTGCGCCGACATCCCGTTCGGCGATGGTGACCGTTGGGTGGAAGTCGTTCCGCCGGGCGCCGTCACCTCGCTCGCGCTCGTCACCCCGCGCGAGGGCGAAGCGGTCGGGATCGAGACCCGCATCGGCCTCAAGACCGAGGACGCCGACGCCGACCACGCCGAGCTGCTCGCCCGGGACGTCGACGTCGACGAGGAGGTCATGCACATGGGCGCGCCCGTCCCGCCGATGTTCTTCTTTCGCGACCTCGACGGCAACAAACTGATGGTGGTCCAGACCGGCTGACCTTTGCCCACGAGCCGCCGCGGCGATCTCGTCGCGGCGGCCGCTACGTTCAGGAGCGCCCGCAGAGTCCCCGCGGCATGCCCACGATGCTCATGAGAACTCAGTCACCGCATACACGGGGCGCCCTACGCGCACAGCATCGCCCGTCCCGTCACCGGCGGTGTGCACTACAAATGCCTCTTCGCGCCCATGGTCGAGAATCGCGGCCACAACGTCGCTTCCCTGAGACATCTGCCGACCGACCTCTATCTCGCAGTCGCGCCCGTCGAAGCGGCAGCTCAGCTTGAAGATGCGCCGCGATCGCGCCGGGCTGCCAACGACCGTCTGGGAACGCTCACGCAACTCGCTGTAAGCCGCCTCCGCGAGCTTTCCCTGGCCTTCGACGCCGGCGACAAAGAACGCGGTCATTTGCCCCGCGCCCGCGCCCTTGCCGGTCTCGGGGCGTAGCGCTTGCGCTCCGCCGCCGTCATCTTCCGGATCGTCAGCGAGCCGTCCTTTAGCTGCGACTGGATCTCCTCCAGCTTCGCGCGGCGGCGCTCGGCCGCGCGATCTGCCTGCGTGAGCATAGCTTTACGTTAGCGGGTCGGCCAAGTCGAGGCTTAGGATGCTTTGGCGCCAAGTACTTCGGTGGTTGAGATCGAGAGGCCTGGGAGGGAGACCGACGGGACGCTGGGGACGCTAGGGACGCTGGGGAGTGTCACGGGCGGGCTGGTCGGTAGTGCTGGGAGTGTCGGGGTTTTTTCGACGGGGGGTGCGGACGGCGTAGGTGGAGGCGTGGGCAGTTTGGCCGTCGGCGAGCTTGTTGTGGCTGGTGCTGTGGGCGCGGCGGCGACAGGCCCGCGCGCCCCGGTACCGCCACCGGCGGGGGTGTCCGGTGTGCTTGCACTCGGGTTCCTTGATACCGGTGTGCTGAGAGGGGCGCGCACCGGGACGTGCATGGTCCTGTGGGTTCGACGATGTTCGGGTTGCGTCAGCTGGATGCTTGCTGTCTGCCTTGTGTGGCGTCGCACCGCATTTGTAGTTGGGATCGCCGAGACGGCCAGCCGGTGGGGCTGCGTTGCCGCGGGTTGGCGGTACGTGTTCCGTTCGATTGCCGTGCCGTGACGGAAAGCAGGCCACAGAGTGAGCAGACCCGCTGCACCTAGAGCTGGGAGTATCGAGGTGATCGCTACCGTGCTGGCGCCAATGTTTGGCGAGGCTGCTTGTAGCGCCGCAAATATACGTTGGGGTACTACTGTCGCGAACGCGAACCACGCAACGGAGCGGCGAGCGGAGTAGCGGCTGAGGAAGGCCGCGACCGCGGGGCCGTCGAGTTGTGAGCCGGCCTGCTCGGAGAGGATGTCCAGCGCCCTCTTGTGGGTGCCCACCGGTCGGTAGGGACGGTTGGAGACGATGGCATCGAAAGTGTCGGCGACGGCGATGATTCGAGCGCCGAGCGGGATGTTCGAGCCAGCCAAACCATCGGGATAGCCGTGGCCGTCCACTCGCTCGTGGTGATGGCGAACCATGGTCGCGATCTCGGGATCCCCGACGGCCGCCAGCATGTCCGCGCCGTCACAGGCGTGGAGCTTTACGATTGCGTATTCCCGATCGGTGAGTCGCCCGGGGTTGTTGAGGATCTCTCTCGGGGTGTAGATCTTGCCCACGTCATGAACCGTGGCTGCTGTGCGGATCTTGACGAGCTGAGTCGGAGAGAGGTGCATTGCGCGGGCGATGCGCTCCGCGTGGCGTGCGACCCGCTGATCGTGTCCGTGGGTGTAGGCGTCGCGTGCCTCGAGTCGCTTGCTCAGACCTTCCAGCAGCTCGATGCTCACTGTCAGACCGGCCTTCGTGGCCGAGTCGTATAGAGTTTGCGCTTGGGCTAGACGTCGCTCCGCCAAGCATCTGCGCAGCCATCCCCACAGCATCAGGTCGGCGAAGACGAGGTCGCGCGATCCGGACCGCCGGGTCCACAATGCGGCCTCGGCGCTCGCAATGGCGACCGAGACAACTACAGCCGACGCTGTGGAGGCAACCATTAGCAACGAGCCGCCCCTGGGCACGAACGCCGCCACGAGCGCCGCCGGCAGGACAACCACCGAAGCAGTTGTGAACAGGACCAGCGGCAGATATCGCAGCAAGCGTGTAGGCGCCGACCCATCGCGCCCGACGATCGCCTCAGCCGGCCGTTTCCACCGGCTCGATGACGATAGTTCGAATGATGAGAACATCGCTCAGTAATGATCGACCAAGATCGTCACTTGCGGAGCGACGTGGACGTATGTTCTATTCGCACGCCAGAGCGTGTAAGTCGAGGTGGTTCCACCAAGCAAACCACGCGTGCGACCAGCGAGCACGGTCCCCGCCAACCTCACGAACCAGGCGGAGACACTGCTCACAGTGGCGGATTCTGCGGCTTGGCTGCGTCCAACAGTCCAGTTCAGCCGGGGGTGGCGAGCTCGCCGAGGATCGCTTGGGATTCGGTGAGGCTGGAGTTAAGAATTTGGCGGGCGACTTCGAGGAGTTGGAAGATTCGGGGATCGCGAACGCTGTAGTAGACGCTCGTGCCCTCGCGACGACTATCGAGGACGCCCTGCTTGCGCAGAACTCCGAGGTGCTGGGAGGTTCCACTTGAGTCCATTTGCAGTTGTCGCTGTAGGTCGCCGACTGTGCGCTCGCCGTCTCTGAGGAGCTCCAATATGCGCACCCGCACGGGGTGGCCGAGAATGCGAAAGAACTCGGCCTTCATCTGGTAGACGGGGCGGCGTTGTACGGCCTCGGACGACGCGTCGCCTCGTGAACGCGGACTCGCGCTAGGGCTCTTTCGTCTCGGGCTGGGTGTCATTGATTTAGCAAGGACGGGAGAAATGGGTTTGCGCCGTGAGTGTGGCGCACCAGACGGCACGATCCATAACCTTCGTGGTAGACAATCTTATAAGAGTACAACGTAAGCATCCCTTATTGGGGATGCTCCGCACGCTCGCGCATGAAGTGGAGTAGCGCGTCCGCGATCTGCTGGGGAGTGGGCGGACAGCCGGGGATGCGTAGGTCGACCGGAAGAATCTTTTCGAGCGGTCCGGCGAGCTGGCCGGGGTCTCCTGGTCCTTGGCAGGCGATCGCGCAATCGCCGAGCGCGGCGACGAGGCGTGGTTCGGGCATCGACTCGTATGCGCGGCGCAGGGGGTCGACCATGCGTGTTGTGATCTGGCCGGTGACGAGCAGCACGTCGGCGTGGCGAGGCGAGGCAACCACGTTGAGCCCGTAGCGCTGTAGGTCGTAGTAGGGGTTGGCGGTTGCGGCCAGCTCGTGCTCGCAGCCGTTGCATGAGCCGGCGTCGACGTGACGCACCGCAAGCGTTCCTGGTCGGTTGCGCGCGGGTAGCGCGATCTCGCGGCGTGTGCGCTGTAGGTGTCTGAGCAGCACGAACATGCTCAGCGGTCCACGCAGGCGTAGCAGAGCTCGAAGCTCTTGTTGATGAGGGGAAAGTCGGGCAGTAGGTTCTCGCGGCAGGCGTGCGCGAGGACGGGCCAGTTGGCGTAGGACCCTGTGCGCAGATGCAGGCGCTCGACCGTGTGCCCGTCGGTCTGCACGGCGCACACCGTCTCGCCGCGTGGGCTCTCCACCCGGGCGACGCCGAGGCCTGTGGGTAGTGCGATCAGCGGCTTTACGCCGCCTGGTGCGATGCGGCCGGCGAGCAGTTCGTCGAGGATCGCGAAGGTCCGATCGAGTTCGACTTGGCGGATGCTCAGGCGAGCGCTCACGTCGCCGGTCGCGTGTTCGAGGGTGGCGGGCGCGAAGGAGCGGTAGGCCAGGCGCGGGCTTTCGCTGCGCGTGTCGTGGCGCACGCCTGCGGCGCGCGCGACTGGGCCGACTGCACCGAGGCGCTCAGCGTCTGCCCGGGTGAGCAGTCCGACGCCGTCGAGGCGATCCTGCAGCGAGCCGGCGAACTGCAGCTCGCGCCAGACGCGGCGCCATTCTGTGTCCAGCGCCTGCAGTTCCTCGCGGGCCGTGTGGGCGGCGGCTTGACCGATGCGCAGCCTGCCGGCGGCGAGAGCGATCGTGTCGAACAGGAAGCGGTGGCCCGCCAGGCGCTGGTTGAGTTGTTGTGCGCGCTCCTTGAAAGCGGCGAAGGCCATCGCGCCAGGTGCGAAGCCGACGCCGGCGCAGATCGCGGAGATGTCGTTCAGGTGGTTGTAGAGCCGCTCGAGCTCGAGCAGCAGCGTGCGAGCGTGGCGTAGCTGCCGGTCGGGTGCGATCCCAAGCGCCGACTCGCACGCCTGGGCGTAGGCGACCGTGTTGGTCACCGCGCACGCCGCGCAAGCACGCTGCGCATAGCGCAACCCGTCGGCCAACGACCGCTTCTCGGCGGCGACCTGCAGACCCCGGTGCTTGTAGAAGAGGCGCAGGTCGAGGTGAAGGATCCGCTCACCCACGACCGTGAAGCGGAAGTGCCCTGACTCGATTACCCCGGCATGTATCGGGCCAACCGCGACCCGATAGGCCTCGTGACCGTGGATCGGAACCGTCCACACCTCCGGCTGGTCGGAATGGTCGATCAGTGGCCGCAATGGCTTGTGTCCGTCGAAGCGCAGGCCATAGGAATCGTGCGCCTCGCGCTCATCCCACTCGGCCGCGGCGAACAGGTCGATCAGAGTGTCGATCTCCCCGGCGGGTGCGCGCGCACGGACAACGTGGTCCTGGCCGGCGTGGGCGAACACGCAATTGGCCTGCAAGCCCTCCGGACTCCCGCCGGCGAACAGTCCGCAGAAACGCCCGCCGGCCTGCGCCTGGCGTTCACACGCCGCGCGCCATTCCTGTGCGGTCACGTGCTCGACCGCCGGCGGCGCGAGGCCCGCCACGATGGATAGCCGCTGTGCGCTCACGCAATGCCTCCCATGAGAGTTGAGCCGGCATGCGAGGCGACGAGCAGATATGCGCCCGCCGACAGCGCGAGCAGGCCGAGCGCGAT
>CAAGKR010197424.1_pt1 | contig 14799 bp, 9 predicted proteins | sample 2556971 | NCBI WGS metagenome assembly CAAGKR01 (sample SAMEA5207829, study PRJEB30636) | soil metagenome | biome: forest; feature: boreal; material: soil | place: USA | collected 2011-09 | depth 1 m | reverse complement strand
GGTGAGCAATATCCAGGAGGTGCGGGCGCGGGATGCGCGGGTGATTGTGGTGGCGACTGAGGGCGATGTGGGTATCAAGCGTCATGCCGATGATGTGCTGTACGTGCCTGAGACGCTGGAGATGTTCAGTCCACTTTTGGCGAGTGTGCCGCTGCAGTTGTTCGCGTATCACGCGGCGGTGGCGCGGGGGTGTAACGTGGATCAGCCGAGGAATCTGGCGAAGTCGGTGACGGTGGAGTAGAGAGGGGAGTGGGGATGACTCTAATTGTGGGAGATAAATAAAGCCGTTCCCATGTGAATAAAGTCATTCCCATTTCGGATAAAAGGGAGGTACATAAGCACAATGGAAGTGCTTATGTACCTCCCCTTTCATCTTGTCAAGTGTAGACGTAAAAATAAAGTTTTACACCAGACACGCTGGCGCTACCGATCATCTTCGGTGGTCGCCAGACCTTATTACTCGTAGCTAAGCAGCTTGGACGGGGCCACAGGCCGCAGGAAGAAATCGGTCATACTGCCCCTGGTTGAACGCACCATGCAACACTATCACATAGCCGGTCAGCGGTGTGATACTGGCTAGCTCATCTGGATCAAGGGTAAAGGTTTGCGTCAGATTCAGCCTTCCCTGCGCACCTGTCAGGGGATAAGGCTGTAAGTCAAAGGCGAGGGGGCCAATGTTCGTCAGGGCTTCGGAGAGGGTCACGCCCCCCTTGGCATCCGTGGCTGTGGGGCAGGTGGCTGTGCCGTTCCCATGAATATGTTGAAAATGTTTCTGGTTGGGTACCAGACCGGTCACATTCATCTTGACTACCAAGACCTTGCCAGTGACTTGAAAGCCCACCGTGCCAGAGACGCCAGAGGAGTTGAGCGCGCTTAGGCTGGCGGTGTAATGGCTGGTCAGCACCTGGGTCACTGTGGGTGTGGGCGCCGTGCCGGGGGTCCCGCAAGCACTCCATGCCAATGAGAGCAGTACCAACAGAACAACGATGAGGCGTTTCATAAATTCCTCCCTGGCGGAGAGCCAGCATGAGCAGCATCAGTTGACTGGGGCATAGTGCTGCAAAAATTGCCGCAGAGCAGACAGCAAATCAGGACCGGAAGTCCCCTGGAAGAGGGCGAGCCCATGTCTTCTGCCAGGATAGATTCGCTCTTCTTTGGGCTGAGGCGTTACATCGAACATATGGTAGGTGTCGCTGGTATACGGGTCATTCTGGTCACTGGTCACAAACAACTTGGGCGTGGTGATGCGCTGTAATTGGGTGTCACTGAGTTGCACGTCCTCAAACGCAACCGGAGCGGAAATTGGCACCAGAGCATCAAAGTGCTCTGCGGTTGCTTCTTTTAGGCTAATGAGCCCGCCCAGACTGGACCCCATGAGAGTAATCCCAGTAACATGGTGGGTGTGTATGAAGGTGATGGCGGCGCGCAAATCCCTAAGCCCCTGTGATGGGAGGCCATTCGCCCTATCCACCTGGGGGCGATAGGAATAGCCGAGGACCAGATAGCCCAAGATAGCAAGCTGTTGGGCCTGAGGAACCCAGGCGAACGAATTGTTATCGCCCTCGTTCGAGAGAATGATCGCCCGCGTCCCTTGCCCGTACAGGGTGCCCAAGAGAGTTACCCCGTCTGACGTCACAAAACTCACTTGCTGTGTAATTATCACTGGTGTGGCTGTTGGCAATGGAGTCGGCGTGGCAGCAATCCTGGTGGGAGCAGCTCCTGGCGAGGTGCCACAGCCGGAGAGGAGCGTCAAGAGGACGAGCAGGAACAAAATAGGAGAAGCCCTGTGTCGTGGGAAGTGACCAAGCCAAAAGCGCTTGTGCAAAACATCCTCCTCTCGGTATCCTCTCCGATGGCAAGGCATCGATCCCGTCTCCTCAAAGTATCTCTCATGACCCTGTGCAGGCTACTTGGGATATCCGTTCTAAATAAGAGAGAAATGAGCAATGCGGAAAACCTTGCTCGTTATGTGGATAAAGAGGAAAAGATTTGAGTAGAGCTCATCGTCAGCGCACAATTATTGGAACGGATATCCGAAGTAGCCTGCACAAAGAACCTCCGTCCATTGACCTGGTGAGAAAAGCTCAGTTTTACAGCAGAGCGCGGCTCACTATGCTCTTGTTATTTACAAGACAGGAGAGCATCAAAATACGGATCAGCCAAAAATGGAATATACCTTAAAGCGCAGGCAGGAGAAAATCTGGAATCAGGTCCGACGTAACATATTCTTTTATGAAATAAACCATGTATGCTGCTTAGACTCTCGATGCGTATTCATGATAATCATCATTCTTTTCATAATCAGCATAGTCACACACGCCCTTGACTACTAGTGAGTGTAGGCCAGGAAAGTTGGCTACAGTACTGTAAAAGCTCGCTGCGCTGGCTACGTAGCCTATCCGTTCTAATGTTAGAGAGTAAACTTCATGTGGGAAACCCTAACGTCATCTATCTGATGGATAGATAGCAAAGAAAAAGAACCGGTAGAGCCAACATGAGCGCTCTTTTTAGAACGGATAGGCTACGTAGCCAGCACAAGCCTTTCCCCTTGCCACGACTGGACATTATCCTATTATCTACCACTTTTTCCCCATTGTTCATCAGGCTGATTTATTGTGAGACATAGATAGTCTTCAACGTTACATCACATTTCCATCGGTTTCGCACATTTCCTCACGAGCCTCTTCATGTTGCACACAAACTATGATATACTCTTCCTACTCTTAAGAAGGGTTGTAATTATGGCGCACATGAGGAGCTTGAAATGAGCAAAGTCGTGGTCTTCACGAATCTGACGCTCGACGGGGTCATGCAGGCGCCGGGACGCCGCGACGAGGACCTCCGTGGTGGCTTCCAGCACGGCGGCTGGGCGACGCCCTACGCTGCAATGACGAGTAGTGAGGCCGGAGAGAGCATACCCAATTTCGGTGCCCTGCTGCTGGGGAGACGGACCTACGAGGACTTTTACGCTTACTGGCCCAAACAAACCGACAATCCCTTCACGGAAGTACTCAACAACATGCAGAAGTACGTTGCCTCCACGACGCTGGAGGAGCCGCTGGCGTGGAGCAACTCGACCCTGCTGAAGGGTGACGTGCCGGAGGCGGTGGCCGGGCTCAAAGCACAGCTGGGTAAGGACTTAGTGGTGATGGGCAGCGGCGAGCTTCATCCAGACACTCATGAAGCACAACCTCGTCGACCGGTACGTGCTCCTGATCCACCCGCTAGTTCTGGGATCGGGTCGCCATCTCTTCACTGGCGGCGGTGCATTCGCTGCGCTCCATCTCGTCAGCGCCAAAGCGACACCCAACGTCGTGGTGGTCGCGACCTACGAGCCGGCTGAATCGATGGTGGGGAAGCCCACCTAGGTCCGGCATGTCTCCCGGATATTGCCCGCAAGGTTGCGCAGTATTCCAAGAATCCGCACGGCTCCCAGACCTTTGCTGCCTTCGCCGGTCGGAGCCTATATCGGTGCGTTTTTCGAGCTGACTGTGCTCATTGTGCTCTATGCCAACGAATTCTGATACAATTGATGTGTTATGAGAAAACATCCCTTTAAGGAGAGAATAAACGATGGGCAATAATCCTAAGCCACAACTCCTACTGACAAGCCTCAAATTTGGCGAATCACCTAGGTGGCACTCTGGTCGCTTGTGGGTTTCCGACTGGGGAACCCGGGAACTCATTGCCGCCAGCCCAGAAGGTAAGATTGAAGTCATGGTAAAGCTAGACTTTCCATCGTTTCAGCCCATCTGCATGGATTGGCTGCCAGATCGGCGTCTGTTGATAGTATCGTCAGGAGATGGGCGCCTTTTGTGCAGACAACCTGACGGGTCGCTCACGACTTATGCTGAGCTGAGTAAGTTATCTGACAAAGGCTGGAACGAGATCGTTGTTGATGGCCGTGGCAATACCTACGTAAATGGTGAAGTCATGGCGCTCGTCACGCCAGACGGCTCGGTTCGGCGGGTGGCTACCAACTTCGCCTTTCCTAACGGCATGGTTATAACGCCCGACAATTCGACGTTGGTTATTGCTGAGTCCCATGGCAAGCAACTCACAGCCTTCGACATTTCCATCGATGGCAATCTGTCTAACCGCCGAGTATGGGCCAACCTAGGCGACGGCGTCCCCGATGGCATCTGTCTCGATGCTGAGGGCGCCATTTGGTATGCCGACGTCCCAAACAAGCGCTGCGTGCGCGTCCGCGAAGGTGGCGAGGTGTTGCAGACTATTGTGTTAGACCGTGGATGCTTCGCTTGTATGCTCGGTGGCTCAGACAGGAAGATGTTGTTTATGGTGACAAGAGAGTGGCAAGGCATGGAGAGTGCGGCCGATGAGACACGGACAGGCCAGGTGCTGACCATAGAAGCCCCGGCGGCGGGTGCCGGCTGGCCATAAATGGTTCGCAATATTTCAGACCAATTTATGAAAAGCAACGGGCGGAATTACTCTCGGCTGTTGATTACCTCATAGTAAGTGCCTCTTATGTCGTACATTCGCATCAGCTTGTTGAAAAAAGGTAAAAGTCCCGTCAAGTTGGTCTGCTAGCAAAAATTTGAGCGTGAGTAAAGGACTTATAAAGGGACTAGGCTCATCCATTAAGGAGTTTTTCAACAGTGTGCTGGCTTGTACTGGCTACTTGGTGCATCCGTTCTAAAATTAGACGCTTTCTGAGAACGGATGTACCAAGTAGCCAGTATAGGTCAAAAAAAGTTACTGCTGGCATCTCTGCTTTTCGGGCCTGAGCGAACGAAAAACTTCTACTCAGCCATATATAGCCAATTGGGTTACCAGCAGAAACACGCTTTACTGCAGTTCAATATGAAACTGAACTACTGGTCCAGAGCCTCGTCTACCTTTCGCTCAACCTTGCCGCCCTTGGATTGTACTTTGCCGCCAAGCTCACGTGCCTTACCTTTAGCCTCCATGTCTTTCTTGCCAAGCGCCTTGCCTACGTTTTTCTGAACCTTGCCTGCTGCCTCCTTGGTCTTACCAGCAACTGTATCTTCTACTCCCTGGGTTCCAAGGTCCTTCTTTGTGTCTTGATCTGCCATAAACGTATTCTCCTCCTTGAGTTGTAACAATATTTCTTGAACGTCTCTGCCTTACGCCAGACAGAAGGAATAAGCGTTGCTTTCCCTTTACATTATACGCGAAATAGCCTATCAACGTATACAAAGTCCGTGAATAATTCATAAGCCCAGCAGCCGCGAGTGTCAGAGAAACTGTTCAGACTTGAGCTGTGCTGGCTACTTGGGACATCCGTTTGCAAAAGAGCCGTTTTCATTAGTACGAATTTCCTCTCCTCTCACTGTGCGTTTGTGAAAGAAATAAAGCTTCGCGTTACATCGAGAACAGCTCTTCCTGTCCACAGGAACCATGCATGATGAGGCCTCGATGACCAGACAAATACGAAGGGAGATAACCCAAAAATATGAGACGACCCTGCACCATCACGTTGCTCCACCGAGTATCCCACTCTCATCCACTGCTGAACACGCTTTTCAGCGCTTATGCTGCCCTTCGATAGTCATGATGCAACCCTCCTAAAATGTCAACTGAGATGAAGTTGTCATGCTGGTTCTGGAGAGCAAGAACCTCCTTTGTCGGCTCTGGAAGCTGCTGCTGGATACCCTGGTGTGGTCGGGCCTGGTTGAAGTACAGGACATAGGCCTTGAGGAGGCGGTGGAGCTGTTTCTCGTGCAAGATCAGGAAATGATCCAGGCATTCTCGCCTCACGCTCCCTAAAAAGAGTTCACAGATGGCATTCGCCTGTGGCGTTCGATACGGAGTTCGAAGCACCTTGTCGCCACTCGTGCGAAATTCTGGCCACATTTTCTCTCATTATCGCGAATCAGATATGTTGGTGTGTGTCCATACGGAGCCGCTTCCCGCAGCGGTACGCGCAACCCAAGGATCGGTAGGAGATCGTGTCACATTCATATGAATGACCTTGCGCGACGCGCAACTCGATGAGAAAGAAAGCAAAGAGCGGACGGAAGAAAAGGTCAGGGATCTGGAGGAAATAGCAGGCCCTCACCCCCGACACCTCTGCCGCATGATTGCGCAAGAAAGTCCTCCAGCTCTGTCCACGAGCTCGAAATGGCGCGAATCTGCTTCATCTACTTCTGCATGGTCCGTTTGACTTCTCCGAATATCTCGTGTGAGGAGCTCTCCGCGGATGCGCTCCGCTCCCCAGAGTCGATTGTTTGCCGCCATCTCCTTGATCAAGACGATCGTCTCGGGCGAGAGCTTCGGCTCGCTCGAGCGCACCTTCGATTTGCGTTTCCAGAACAAACGGAAGAGCCCACGCGGCCAGCGCAGAAGTGTCTCCGGCTGGACAATGAAGAGGGCCTGTTTCCAGTTCCGAATCACCCTGGCCAGCAGCACCAGGAGAAACCGATCTGCTGGAAGGCAGATCGGTCGTTTGACTTGCCGACGTAGGATAATGAGTTGCTGCCGTAACAACGCGTTTTCGACAAGCAGTTCGGACTTCCCTTTGGCAAGGTCTGTGATCGTTCCAAGCAGAAAAGAGGTGGAGCGCGGTTTCATCCAACGAACCATGCCATCGTGGAGCGCGTGAAAGCTCAGAGCTATTCGTTGCCTGTGAGGGATGAGAACAGGGAACATAGCATTCTCCTTTGCGCAGAAAAAGGCATCAACGTATGAAATACATGCATGCTCTCTGATTCTACCTGTGCCGCTTCTCTCCCGTAAACAGAATGGGACCACTAGATCGCTCTCAAGCTGCTTTTTTCAGAACGGATGTCCCAAGTAGCCAGCACACCTCCTGCACCTCCCAAAACTAACAAAGCAAGCCTAATGCGCGGCCTGCTGAAGCTCTCGCTGTATCCCTCGTTCCAGCGCATCGATGAGATAGGGGCGAAGAGCTGCCGGCGAGATCACGTGATCGATGGAACCGACGCGCTGAGCCCGCTGCACGTTATGAGTATGATCAAATTCGCTCGCTACCTCGCCCACCTTCTCGGAGTGCACCACTGCGGTGACCTCGTTCAACTTGACCTGCAGGGCTGCCTTTCGTTCTGGCTGAGCGGAGCTAGACGCGGCAGCATCGTTGCCGGAACGGATAAGAGCTGACTTCTGTGTCCCATTCGCCTGAGCTAACTGCTCCTGCAACTCCTTCACGCGAGGGTCGGCCTTCGTCCGCGTATCGACTTCACGAGCGAAGACGACGGCGGCAGCCGGTACTCCGCCGATAACCGAAGCGTATGATCCCTCCACGGCAGCTACCTCAAGGTTTTCGTTCAGCGCCTTCGAGAAGACGACGAAAGAGCCGCCGTGGTAACGCGAGACCACGCAGAAGACGATGGGCCCCTTGAAGTTGGTGACTGCCCGCCCAATCTCAGCCCCGTACTCAAGCTCGAAGTTGCGCATTGACTCAGGTGAGCCATCGAAACCTGAAAGGTTGGCTATCACGACAAGTGGACGGTTGCCGCTTACCGAGTTGACGGTTCGCGCCACCTTCTTCGATGACATTGGGAAGAGCGTCCCTGCCGTCCACTGCTCCGGTCCATCACCTGGTATAAAGCCATGCCTGGGAATGGGCCGGGACTCGATGCCGAGCATGGCTACTGGATAGCCGCCGATGTGAGCATCCCATACAACGACAGTGCCTGCATCGCGCATGTCGCTCCAACGCTCAAGCGGCCGGTGGTCAACATCGATCAGGGCTGTCATGACCGTGCGGATGTCGAACGCCCGCTTGCGACCAGCATTCCTCTCAGCGGAGAACAGGTCGCCTATGCGGGTGAGATCACTGTCCTCGGGCCGCGTGCTGAAATAGGGGAAGTCCTGAACATCGCGTGTTGCTGGATCGCTGGTCTGCGCACGGCGTGGGAAGCGTTCACCAGGCATGACGTAGGTATGCTCGTAGTGACGCATCAAGATCTGGCAGGCGGCACTGAGGTCGGGAGCAAAGTACTGCGCCTGGCCGTTGGGACCCATAATGCGCTCGTAGCCGCCGATGCCGTAGTTATCCTCCGCCGAGACGCCGCCGGAGTAGTCAAGGGACTGCTTGCCGGTCAGAACCATCGCGCCGTTAGGGGTCATAATAAGGATGCCGCGTGTGTGCATGAGCATGGTGGATTCGGCGTTCCAATACGGCTGAGCGCCAACATTGATGCCATTGACGATAATGTTGATCTCGCCGCCGGCCTGTGTGAACTCGATGATGCGCCGCAGTGCCCTGGCGACCCAGTCCATGTTCTCAGTGCCACTATCCATCGAAATCTTAGCCCCGGCTGAAAGAGTAATCCATTCGAGCGGCACTTGAAGTCGCTCAGCCAGGTTGAGTGCCTCGTTGATGCGCCGGCATTCCGGCTCTGCGACCGACCCCATGCTGCGACTTGGATCGCCGAGTAGGATCACACGGGTCATTCCCTGCGGGTACTTGGTTGTGTAATTGCGGATGACTCCAACCACGATGCCCGCTTTGTTTTTCCCGTAGGGACGGTCAATGGGTGCCAGCCGGTTGTCCTCATCCAGGTCATACTCAGCGAAGTCCCCGGGCGGTAGGAGGGGGTGCGTGCCCTCAGACTTAAGAGTGAGCATTTCTATTAGTTCATAGGGGTAGACAAGCCCGCGCTGGCGCAAGTGAACGACCTTCTGCCGGTACTCACTCAACGTGGCAATGGGCGTTTCAATCGGTGCGCTTACTCTGAGCGCCAGTTTGCGACCGCCGGGGTTCGAGATGTGCAGCATGCAGTCGCGCAGTTCACCAGTTCCTGCTTCTGTAATCTTCGCATGAAGCACAATCCTCTCCAGGCCAAGCCCTTCGGTAGCAGGCCAGAGCTTGCGCATGATTTCCAGGAGGTTCTCTGCTTGTAGGCCCAGTGGCGGCCAGACGTAGAGCAGCACCCGGTTCCAGAATAGGCGTTTATGAACAGGCATGTGAACCTGGTACAGGCGAATGCTCTCCAGCGCTTCCAGCAACATGCGTTCAAGGTGAGGAATCTGGACAATCTTGCCTATCTCATCCCGCAGTGGTGTCACATCGCGCACCTCAGCGAGCGCAAACAGTCGCCCGTCCTTGGGGTTGTCACGGGCTATCGCGTGGAAGAGGTAGACATCCTCTGTTGAAGGCAGCCGCTTGATCGAGAAGTTCGCGAGCCGCCAGATGTGGAGCCTCTTTCCCATCATAGGATGAAGCCCTCGATAGAGCCGTTCCTCCTGGTAGCCGTTTTCACCTGGCCGATAGGTGAAATGCTGGGTACTCGCCATACCAAGGCTCCTACCTGGAGCGCTTATAGCAACGACGATACGGTGGAGGCGGCGAGTGAAGTTGGTTTTATCGAGCAGGGTACGTATCTCCTGCTCTGTTGCCTCAACCTCTGTCAAGAGGTTCGAGCGCCAGACATAGAAATCGACGACGACATCGTTCTCACGCGGGAAGCGCATGACGAAGCGGGACATGGCCTCGGCCGCAGCGGCGAGGTCTTCATACCTGGCGAACATTGTCGCAACCGCGATATGCGCTCCTTCGTAATCATAGGCTGCCTGGGCAAATACTTGCCCGTCAAGCGCCGTGCATGCGAAGTCCTCCAGCCAGCGGATACGGTAGTAGCGGCTCATAAGAACCTCGAGCATGAGCTGGCGCGCCTCGTCATCCGACTGAGGGAAGCGGCTCGTGAGCAGGTTCTGTAAGGGCTGGGGGCAGGCTACCAGGGCGCTAATCCGCTCGCCGCGATCCGCTGCAGTGGGATGCGCAGCGAGATACGTGAGGTGCGCTCGCATGGCATCGTAGACCTGGTTCCTGGCTTGCTCGAACAATGGCTCGTCGAAGTAACGGAAGCGAACCTCGCGCGCGAGGTCGTTGACAGCCGGGTAGCGTACTTGCGTCGCCAGGAATAGCCGGTCGAGGAGATTATGCATCTCTCCGCCCGCTGATAGAACTAACCTGTCAATATGCTCAAGGCGCCTTTCGAGAATGGTTATGATCGCAGCCAGTTGTCGATCGACATGCAGGTGCGACTTATAAATCAAGAGCAGGCTTTCATCGATTTCGGTTGAAGGGTCCAGGCTCTTGACGCCGTAGTGTGCAAGTGTTTTTTGCAGGTTATCTCGGAATGTAACCGGCAGTTGCTCCCCTTGAATATCGCGGGAGCGCAGGTAGCTGAGCAGGTCCTGCTCGGCGCTATGAACCTGTTCGCCCTGCCTCTCGGCCTCGGCCGGCTCGATCTCGTGGCCAAACAGTGAGCAGATATCGGCAAAGATCGAGAGGATCTCGTCCTCCTCACGCAGCAGTTCCTGGTCGTCCGCTGCCATGACTTGGTAGACCGTATTCTGCTCATCGAGAAGCTGCCTGGCATCATGCGCGTCAATGTCATAACCGAGCATTTGGCAGCGTAACGCCTCGAGTACCCAGCGGTAGCGGAGCTGGGGGTCGTCTTCGTTCTCCTTTCGTCTTGCCTGAGCAGAGCTAGACGACTCCATATAACTCTCCTGACCGTCAGGTAGACGCGACTGTGGCGGCAATCCTGCCTGGGGGGCAGGTAAAGTCGAGTCGAGTAAGCTAGCACCGACCTCCCCGGGGGACTGCAGATGGATAGGCACCGAGTGATCTGTCGTTTGCCCGCTAGGGCCGAAGCGAACCTCCTCCGAACCGGCCAGCTTATTATCCCAGCTTAAGGGTTCTATTTTTACAAGAGGCGCTCCCACGTCGACCTGGACATTACTGGTAACGAATACGCGGGCCGCTCTACCCTCGAATGGCGCAGTGATCGCCATCTCCATCTTCATGGTCTCGACAAGGGCGAGCCGGTCTCCTACGGCTACGTGGTCACCTGGAGCTACAGCAACCGAGACCACAACAGCAGGGGTTGGAGATCTGACAATGCCTCCTTCCTCGTGTACCATGCGGTGGGGGATTCTCTCGACCTCTACATAGTAGTTCGGACCGTCTATAACTGCGAGCACCCGGTAACGCCGCCCGGAGCATGTGACCCGGCGTTCGAATGGCCCCAGTCGCTCAACACCCACATCGATTCTTTGCTCACTGGTTGTCACTCGATATTGCTGAGGACCCAGGCGGAAGACCCCAAACCGATAGACTTGTCCGAGGTAGCGGAAGTCGGTGGGCACACTGTTATCGAGACGCGCCCTGGGTCGTCCACGGGCGGCGCTCGCGTAGAACTGAGCCTGTTCCACGAGTTGCTCTGCGTTGTAGGCCTCGACCGCTGCCTGCAACAAGGCCACGTCAGCATGCTGGCGTGGCTGACGGACCTCTTCCATTACAAGGCGGTCGAGGTGGGCGATTGCATTGGTGTCGAGTTCGGGACGGTTCAAGAGATCAAGCAGAAATATCTTATTGCTCATTCCTCCGCGGATGACGATTGCACTCTCATTCAGTGCCCGGTTCAAGCGTGCAAGCGCCTCCTGGCGATCATGTCCCCAGGCTATGAACCTGGCAAGCGCCGGATCAAACTCGGCATGAATGATGTCACCCTCCTCATAGCCGGTATCAATGCGCAGGCCAGGCCCGTATGCAAGGCGGAACAGTTCGAGTCTACCCGGACTGGGTATCAAGTCCTTATCGGGGTCCTGGGCGTACAAGTGGACCTCGACGGCGCTGCCGCTGGAGATAGGAGGCTCACCCTCAAGGCGGCCGCCGCGAGCCAGGACCAGCTGCAATTTGACCAGATCCAGATCCGTAGTGATCTCCGCGAGCGGATGCGCGGCGCTAAGGCGTGAGTGAGCCTCCAAGAACCAGAACTTATGCTGGCCGGGGTCGTAGAGGAATTCAACGGTTGCGGCGCTCTGGCAGCCTGCCAGTTGGCATAAGCGCACTGCGGCTTCACGAAGTTCGCGTTCCTGCTCTGGCAACAGCACTGAAGAGCCAGATTCCTCGAATATCCCCTGGCCGTGACGCTGCACGGTGCAGTTACACATGCCGACGGCCCAGGTCGTCCGATAGTTATCGGCGATGAGCTGCACCTCAATATGCTGCGCGCCATCGACCACACGTTCAAGGAACACGCTTGGATCGCCAAATAGGCGGCGAGCCTCGTCACGGGTGCTCTCGAATGCGCTTGCAAGTTCAGATGGTGATGAGACCCGGCGAATGCCCGCTTCCCCAGAGCTTGCCACCGGCTTGACCATGAGCGGGTAGCCAAGCTGATCGGCGTGCTGCCGCGCTTCTGTCTCCGTCTCGACCGGTGCGCCGCTCCAGGGCGCGAGCGGAACGTTGGCCTGCTGAGCAAGCTGCCTGACGGTGATCTTATTGTCCAGCGTGCGCAGGACCGCGGCATCCGGCCCAACAAACACGATAGCGAGCCGCTCGCAGAGGTCTGCGAACCAGGGCTCCTCAGCGAGGATACCCCAGCTGACCCAGGCTGCATCGGCGCGTCCATTTATCAGCGCCCGCTCGATCCATGCGCGATTTTGGTAGCTGCTTCTAAGTTGCCCGTCTCGCGGGTCGACGAACGTCGCCGGGCCAATGCACAGCGCATCATCAGCTTTGCGTACAAACATGGCCTGGCGGTCGGGTTCGGTGAACAATGCTACTGTTGATAGCCTCAAATGCCGTTCCCGGTTTAGTTCGTTTACGGTGCGAATCAGGCGCATAGCCGCCTCACCACGGTCGAGAATGGCAATTCGCTCGAACTGCCGCTCCATCAAGCCATCTCTATCGCTGTGTCCAAGCGAATGCGCATAGATGTTTGCATTTGTCATTGTTTTCGACCCTTTCATATCGACTTCGGCAAGGCCGGGATATCGACCTGCTCATGCCTCTCTACATATTCAACTAAGTGGGTCAACTCGCAATTAGATTGCTATAGTAAAACGGCTTGTTAGGCTCAATGAGTGCTAAATCACTGGCAAATTATTTGCCAGTTGACCCACTAAGCGGAAATCAGTAGTTGGCAATCTCCTGGCCTGTAAAAGTCAAAGTAGCCGTGTTTAATGCTTGGAGTATTGCCATAATTATCATACAATATAGAATTATCCTGCCCGCTGATAAATGAGGATAAGACGAGGCGCTTCGCATCCTACCGTCTGCTTACAGTGGCCTTGTGACCCAGCCGTGAGGTAAGTTATTGCCCCCGTGATAATGCTGTGAGGTGGTAAACGTATATTTTTGCTGGGAACGCATGACTTGCAGCGCGTAGTGATGTTCTGACCAGGTTTTCTAGCAATTGGAAACGTCATTAACATATGAAAATAACGACAGGAATATCGAAGGGAGCAAAAGAATGTTCCGGCGGATTTTAGTGCCCCTGGATGGATCAGAGCGTGCAGCGTGCGCGCTACCTGTTGCTGCGCGCCTGGCGCAGGCCTCTGGTGGGTCTATCACATTACTGCGCGTAGTCAGCTCTCCCATCGAGTTCACCCAGCAGACAGCGGGGCCGCCAGCGTTGATGCAAGAAGCCTCAGGCGCGGATCGAATTCGAGCTGCCGACTATCTTGCGCGCATGGGCGCTGCGGATGTGCTGGCTGGGGTGGCTACGACAACGGAGATTTTCAAGGGCGCACCGGCAGAGATCATTCTCACGACTGCTCGTTCCCAACGAGTAGATATAATCATCATGTGCAGCCATGGATATACGGGCATGACGCGCCGAGTACTGGGCAGTGTAACGGAGAGAGTGGCATTTCATACCCCAGTTCCGGTACTTGTCCTGCGCGAAGGCGGCCCTGTACCTGTTGGCCCTCATCCAGACGCAGCGCGTCCACTGCGCGTGCTGGTTGCGCTGGATGGTTCCGCGCGGGCAGAGGCGGCCATAGGACCTGCTGCATCTTTGATCGCCGCGTTAGCTGCTTCAGCACAAGGCAGCCTGCACCTGACGCAGGTGGTGAAAGCAGCGACTGCGAAAAGCGAGGAAAAAGACCTCGATGAAAGCAGCACGCACAAGGCCAAAGAGTATCTCAGCTCTACCGCAGATCAGCTTCGTGAAGGCCACATAGCCCCCGCTGTGCTAGACCTCAAACTGCCTATCACCTGGTCAGTTGCGCTTGATACTGATGTGGCTGCTGCGCTCGTCAGGCTGGCAGAGAGCGGAGAAGGGGCAGGAGAGCCAGGAGTGCCCGCTGGCTGCGATATAATTGCTATGGCCACTCACGGGTTGAGCAGCGTGCAGCACTGGCCGATAGGCAGTATCACCGGGCGTGTTCTCAAAGCCACCAGGCTGCCATTGTTGGTTGTCCGACCGCTGGACATGATGGAGAGAAGCAATTTCACATGGGATAATACAAACCTGCCAGCCATATAGGCTCTCCACTATTTCGTGCAAAAGCATAGCTCATCTGTCAATGCGAGCGGGCCCCAAGCCACTCATCAATTTGAGGCCATGTACGCTTCAGCGCACCACTTCCCGCCATCATGCCAATATGGCCTCCATTCACCTTCACCAGGAACTGATCCTTGCTGCTGACCTTCGCCATAATGCTTTCCGACTGGCATGGCGGCGAGATATGATCGGCGAGGGCGATCACATTGAGCAGGCTGGCGCGGATACGGCTCAGATCCACCAGCTCGCCGCGAATGATCAACGTCCCCTCAATAAGCCGGTTCTCCTGGTAGAACTCCTTAATGAGCTGTCGGTAGGTTGCCCCGGCCATGGGGATGAGATCGGTTACCCAGGTGTTCATGGCGTGCCACGCTTCGACGATGCGCGGGTTATCCAGGTTGTCCCACAGCGTCAGGTAGGAACCGATATAGTTCTCGACCGGTTTGAGGGCCTTGGCTCCGTAGTCGATCATTTCGCCCGGTACGTTGCCGAAGGCGTCGGTAATCTTATCGGGATCGAAGCATTGGTCGTTCACCCAGCGCACAAAGCC
>CAAGKR010021386.1_pt1 | contig 14805 bp, 15 predicted proteins | sample 2556971 | NCBI WGS metagenome assembly CAAGKR01 (sample SAMEA5207829, study PRJEB30636) | soil metagenome | biome: forest; feature: boreal; material: soil | place: USA | collected 2011-09 | depth 1 m | reverse complement strand
AGTCCCAGGGCATCCCGAGGAGGAGACGATGGCGATGATCGTCAACGGCTTCATCGAGCCGTTCACGTAGGCGCTGCCGATGGAGTACGCCGTCGAGCTGAACCGGCTGATCGTGCTCCACACCAATGGCAGCGCCGACTACAGATGGCTCTGCGGCTGATCCTTGGCCTCGGCGGTCTGTAGGCTTTTCCCGTGGCCGAAGACGAGCCCAACCTGATGAGTGCAGCTGCCGAGGCCTCGCACCCCAAGACGCGAGTCCTCGCGCTTGACCACTTCTTCGGACAGGATCTGGCCGCACTGGCTGCCCACCCGGATCTCGATGTGCGTTGGATCCCGTATCAACGGCTGCGTCTCAGGGCAGTCAGGATGTTGGGGGAGGAGGTCGGGACCGGCTTGAAGGAATTCACCCGTCCCAGTCGAGCGGGGGCGCGGGAGCGCTACGCGCGATGGCTGGTCGAAGAGGTGCGTCGGCTCTACCTGGAGCGCAGCTTCGATGTGTTCGTTCTCCCGTCGGACAGCTTCTTTTATGTGCGCGATCTGCCGGCCGCCGCCCATGCCATCGGCGTCCCGGTGGTCGTGGTGCAGAAGGAGACCACCATCTCTCCGGACACTATGGAGGACCACAGCCTGCTGGTCGGCGAGTTTGCCCCCTTCATTTCTGATCTGATGACCGTTTGCAGCGGACGCCACCGGGAGTTCTGGCTGCGGGCGGGGGCGGATGAGAGCCGAGTCGTGGTCACCGGCCAGCCGCGCTTCGATGTGTACGCCGACACGATGGCTCGTCCGGTTTCCGGGGTCCATACCTTGCTCTTTCTCAGCTATTTCCTCGACGCGTATCAGCCTGGCGTCGGAGGCGGACTGGGACTGCGGACGTGGGAACCGCTGCGGGCCGCTACGGAGTCAGCGCTCGTGAGTGCCGCTACGACGGGGCGGTTCCGGCTGGTCGTGAAGCGCCACCCGCAGCAGCCCCAGGACGGCGAGGAGCAATTTCTCCGGGAGCTTGCCGGAAGCCGGTGGGGCGAACGCGTGACCCTGGCCGATCCCGAGGCGGACACCCGCGAGCTGATACGCGACGCCGACGTTGTCGTCGGGTTCCAGACCACCGCCCTGTACGAGGCGGTGGCCGCCGGCCGCCGTGTCGTCTACGCTGCCTGGGGGGGCGCGTACGAGCGGGCTAAATCTGCCCTGATCCCCTTCGAGGCGACTCCCGCGGGCTGCATCGAGCACGCGCGGAGCGCCAAGGAGCTGCTCGATCTACTGGCTGCTGGCAGGAGCGCATCGGAGGGGGCCTGCAACGCCTGGGTAGAGGAGGCGCTGGGGCCCATCGACGGCAGGGCCACCGAGCGCACTGCCGCGGAGCTGAAGAGGATCGCCGGATCGTGGCCTCCGGGAGCCACACGCTCCGAGTTGGATAGGACCCGCGCCCGCTTCTCGGCGGTGGCGCTACTGCGCTCGACTGCGGCAGAGTTGGCCTGGACTGTCGCCGGGCTGCCGGCGATCGTGGCCGGGCAGGAGCGACGGGTCAAAGCCCGCCAGCGGTGGGCTCGGAACCAGCGCCGGATGGCGATCGAAGGCCTTCGCGCCACGCGGCCGGGCTCATAGGCACAACATGGCCGAGCGTCCGACCAAGCTGCCCAACCCGCCATCGCGTACACCCCGGGGGGGCAGGAAGAACGGCCTTCCGCAACACCCTGGTCAAACGGCTTCGGCCTGTTTTTCACCCTGGCCGTTGGGTTCGCCCTTTGGTCTGCGCCGGCAGACGGCTGGCGGTAGTCTGATAGCCATGGGCGCTCGAACGTACGGTGCGGCGGAATTCAGCATCGGCGACAGGCCGGTTGGAACGGGCCACCCCTGCTATGTGATCGCAGAGGTGGGGGCGAACCACAATCGCGACCTGCCCACCGCGGTGGCGCTCATCGACGCAGCGGCGGCGGCTGGGGCGGACGCGGTCAAGTTCCAGACCTACACCGCCGAGGGGCTCTACTCGCGGCATACGCCGACCATGAGCTACCTCAAAGACGGTGGCCTGACAAAGGACGACGAGTCCATATGGGACCTGATCAAGCGGGTTGAGATCCCCTGGGAGTGGCACCAGGAGCTGAGCGACCAGAGCCGTCGGGCGGGCATCACCTTCCTCTCCACCCCCTTCGATGAGAGCGCGGTGGACGCGCTCGAAGAGGTGCGGGTCCCGGCGTACAAGATAGCGTCGTATGAGGTCACGCACTACCCCTTGATCACGCGCGTGGCCGCCACCGGCAAACCGCTGCTGCTCTCCACGGGGATGGCGTCGCTGGGCGACATCGAGATGGCCCTCGACGTCGCCAACGCAGCTGGGGCGACCGAGATCGCCCTTCTTCACTGCGCGATCAACTATCCGCCACGGTTCGAGGACCTGAACCTCAACGCCATCAGGACCCTGGCCTCCGCCTTTGGCCTCCCCGTGGGCTGGTCGGATCACACCCTTGGCCACACCGCCGACGTGGTCGCGGTGGCGCTCGGAGCTGTGATGGTGGAAAAGCACTTCACCCTCAGCCGCGAGATGACCGGCCCCGACCACCCGTTCGCGCTCGAGCCCTACGAGCTGCGTGCCATGGTGGGCGCCATCCGCGAGGCCGAAGCCTCAACCGGATCCTCGATCAAGCGCGTCACCGACGCGGAGCAGGAGATGTACCGGCTGGGTCGGCGCAGCCTTACTGCGGCCAGGCCGATCGCCGCTGGCAGTGTCATCAGCCGTGAGGACCTCGCCGTCAAGCGACCGGGCTTCGGCATTCCTGTGGCGGAGATGGAGCATGTCGTGGGGCGGCGAACTGCGACCGATGTGGCTGACGACGAGGTCCTCACTTGGGACCACTTGGCGTGAGCCTCGAGGACGCCGGGCCTCGATGATCGCCCTCGCTCCGCCTCAGTGGCAGGGGATGATCAGGACCCATACTGACCCGAGGGACGAAAGTTTCATGGGATCCTGATCGAGCACCCCGGGGGCCAAGCCTGGTCATCCATTTCAGCGCCTTCTTCGGCGAGTGCGGTGACGCCAAGCCATATCGCGCCACGTTCCAGGGGTATTTCCGCCGCCTGCGCATGTTTGGCGACGTCCAGGACCACAACTGGCTCCTCCTCTGCGACGAGTAGGTTCCGACAAGAACGGCACCTACTACATCGGCGAGAAGGGTGATTTCTTCGTGGAGCGGGCGACAGCCGAGATCATCGCGGCGGTGACGCGCCGTCTGGACATCCCGGACCGGGTCGTAACGATGGGGTCGTCGATGGGGGCCACCGCCGCGCTCAAGTTCGGCCTGGCTGGAACGTCGGCGGGATCGTCGCCATCGCGCCCCACATCGACCTCGACATCTGCGCCGAAAAGCAGGACCGGATGCGCCATGTCAGCTTCATCTGCCCGGATGGCGACGCCCTCAGCCCCGCCAACCATCGGTACACGCAGCCGGTCAGGGAGGCGCTTCGCGGTCGAAGCGCGCCGCCGCCGCCGCTGTTCGTTCAGTCATGCAACGACGACCATGGTGTCTATCGTGAGCAAGTCCTGACTCTGCGCGAGGAATGGGGCGCGGCGGGCGGCCGGGTGGATCTTGACGTTCGTAAGCATGGCGGACACACCAGCGAGTACGCAGCTAAGCTAAGCCGCTGCTCCTCAAGGTTGTAATGAGCCTGCTCGCCCACCGAGGCGATCGATGTCCAAGCTCAATCGATGCGCGAGTACGCTCCACCAGAGCCACCTCTGTACCGCCCCTGGCCCGTTGCGCCTGGCCGGGAAAGCACGGCGCAAGTTGCTGGCCATCGCCAGCCGCGGCTGAGGTGCGTTCGGCCGAGTCAGCTGGCGCCATCGCCGATGTCGCCGGTGGCATAGACGCCACCCCTGGGCTTGTATAGGAGCGCGAAGCCGACCCGGTCCTCGTCGGGAACATCCTCGGCCGGCACCCCCGCGGAGTGGCTGCCGGTGAGAGACACGACGACCTCGTACAGCCCGGACGCTGTGAACAGTGCGGGGTAGTCCTGCTTATAAGTGAAGGCTTGGCCGTCGGGTAGGTGATGGTATTTGGTTCGTGTCGGCGTGGCGGGAAGAAAGTCACCAATTACGAGGTGGCCCTCGGATGCAACCAGTCGATCGATCTCCGCTACCGCTGGAAGCAGCCGCGAGCGGTCGACCCAGTGGAGGACAAAGTTGACGATGACGAAGTCGAAGGCCTCATCCACTGCCACGGAGTCGATCCGGCCCTGGTGAAACTCGACGTTGGGATATCGGTGCCTGCCGTCTGCGATCGCCTCCGCAGACGGCTCGACGGCGACGCCGCGGCAGCCGGTGGCGGCAACAATGGCGGCAACGCGGTAGCCGTTGGCGGCTCCGATCTCGAGCACCGTGGCGGGCGCAGGTTGGACCCTGGCAAGCAGATGCATCGGGGTGTCGGTGGCGGGTTCCCAGCGGTCCAGGGCCCCCCGGTTGCGCTCGAACCATCGATCTCCCTCGAGGTTGGCGAAGAGGTCACCCTGCCGGTCTAGACTCATCTGACTGTATGGAAGGAGCCAGCGACCAGCCCGGACCTGCCCTGCGGCTGCGCCCCGCCGCCGACGACGACGCCGAACTCGTGATGTCCTGGCGGAACGACCCCGTAACGGTGCGCTTTAGCGGCACCGGCCGACCGGTCACGCGCGAGGCGCACGACCGCTGGATGGCGGAGCAGCTCAGCGAACCCAACCCGGGGCTGTTCGTAGCGGAGGTCGATGGCGATCCTGTGGGGCAGATCCGCCTGCAACGCGATGGGGATTCCGGTGAGGTCCACATCGCGGTGGCGCCGGAGAGCCGCGGTCACGGTTACGCCCATGCCATGATCCGCGCGCTCCAGGACGACTTGGCGCTGCTCCGGGGGCTGCGACGCCTCACTGCGCAGGTCCACGTCGACAACCAGGCCTCGCTCCGGCTGTTTGCTGCACGGGGCTTCAAACGGACGCACGTGGTCGGCGACTTCATCCAGCTCGAGTGGCTGCAGTGAGTCTTGCCGAAGGGCTGTCAATCCCGTTGCCTCCATAACGCTCACCGCTGCGCGACAAGCCTCTTGGACATGAACCCAACCACGCCCTGCCTTTCGGCGGCGGTCATTGCAAAGAAGGCAATTCCGATCGAGTAGACGAGTCCGGCCGGTACGCCGGTAGCAGCAACAAGGGCCAGATTTCGTGGATTGACCAGTCGATCAGTCAGCAGGAGCACAAACGCGAAAAGGACGGCCCACGGCAGGATCGGAAATATCGCCCGTGAAACGAATTCACTGAGGCTCGTATCGAGCTCCTTGAGCACCAAGCGGATATAGAGGGGGGCAGTGATCCCGTATCCGACGAGCGTGCCCAGGATCACGCCGTAGATGCCCAAGAAGGGAGCCAGCGCAATCGAGATGACCAGATTGACCGCTGCTGCCACGATTGCGTACGTGCTGACTGCCCTGACGCGCCCCAAGCCTATGAGCATGGTCGCCGGGATGGTGGAAGCGCTCACCAGTAGCTGGTATGCGAGGAACAGTTGTGTCGCTCGATCAAAGTCGGCCAGCCCGGGGCCAACCCAGCTGATGATTAGTGGACGAGCCAGGATCATTGCGCCGATCGTCATCGGGAGGGAGACTGCGGCGGCGTACCTCGTGCCGCGCAGCAGCAAGTTCCTCAACTGGGGCGTCGATCCCCTCGCGGCGAGGGTCGCTGTCGTGGGCACGATCGCCGATGCCGTGAACGAGAGTGCGAAGGCTGCAGCCGCCTGGATCTTCGACGCCACTTCGTAGCCGGCGAGGATGGAGGTGGTGAGAAAGAAGGCGAGGATGACCTTGTCCATCTGTCTCCAGACAACGCTCGAGATACGTTGCACGAACACCCATGCGCTGAAATTGGCGAGCGGGCGCAACGCCGCCAGACTCATATGCCTCGGGGATAGTGAAAGAGCTGGAAAGAACGTCTTGGCCGCTATCCCATAGCTGCACGCCGCGAGGATACTTCCTGCGGTCAGAGCGGCGCCGTAGCCAACAACGCCCCCACCGAGGGATAAGACAATGATTGCCAGGATCAGGTTGACAAGCTGCCGGGCAGCATCGATGCCGCGAATCCAGGTGTAGTGCTGGAGACCCTCAAGAAGCCCAATGAAGGCCAGCGCCGGGAGACCGAACAGGGCCTCAGCTCCGAGCACCACGAATAGAACAGAAAGTGCCGTCCGGAGGGACTGGGGCACGGAGAAGATGTGCGGGGCTAAGAGCGCCAGGCCCAGGAACACCGTTACCGCAGCCATGCTCAAAGCCAGCAGAACGGCGACCGCAGAGTTGACTATGGGGTTGATCTGATCGCGCCTACCAGCGCCTTCGGCGTCCGCTACAAACTTGACGATCCCTTGCTGAAGCCCCAGGTCGGCGATGCTCAGGTAGCCCGCCGATACCGAGAACGAAAACGCCAGGACCCAAACGCCGTAACTCGCTGTTCCGAGGTGGCGGAGGGCGAACGCTATGAGGACGAAGTTCAACCCCATTGCGGCCACTCCCCCGATCCCGTTGAACAGGGTGTTCCTGAAGAGCCGTCGACCGTCGCCCCCGTCTCGGGAGCCCGCCCCTGCCTCGGCGGGGGCGGGATCCACCTCGGTCATACAGCTGGGGGGGTGACGACCGGAGACCCAAACATGATCGATGCGCTAATCCGGTCGAGCGCCGCGTCGCGCCCGGGCATCAACTCAGCGACGTCTTCGTAGCCTAGGCGCGGATGGTGCCGACTGGTCTCATGGACGAGCGGGAATTCCTGCATGAAACGCATGAAGAACAAGAAAGCGTAGCGGCGCGCCAGCTCTCGCATCGCTGCTACGTCCGAGTCGCTGGGGGTCTCAGCAAGCCGCGCCACGATGGCGAAATACTCGTCCGGATTCCCCGCGTCATAAGTGAACCCACGGGCCCGATAGTGCGTCTCCGCTGCAACCACAACGGGCTTCCCGCGGGTGGCCATCTCCAATCCGACCGTGGAGGTGTACACGAGGCCTACGGAAGCCATCGACATCAACGAATAGGAACTGATTTCACTGGCCGGGCCTAACACCCTGACATTGGATGGGAGAGTCGGAATGTGAGCACTGATAACGTCGGTGAGCTGCTCGTCCGTGTGGTGATAGCGCAGTTTCACCTCGGCTGGATGTATCCGGACCACCAGGTCGATCAGGGGCATCGAGGCGAACCAGGCGATAGTTTCTGTAACCCATTGACCCATGCTGTCGAAGGCCAGATCCTTACCTTGCACCGCGCTGTCCCATATCACGTTGCTGTACAAGACAACCAGTGGCCGACCTAACCCAAGGCTCAACTCGCTGCGAATACGTTGAGGGTCGCTGGTGCCCCGCTCGCCAAGACGATCCGCCAGCCTCTCACCCAACTCCCGATCGGCGAGATACCTCTCGAGGGCAGCGTCTTCCTGCGGTGTCAGCGGGTTTCTCGAGGCAGATTCCCAGGACTCGTCATCAACAAGGAGCTCTGCGGCCGGCCTATCGGGAGTCACCACCAGGGTTTCTTGATTGAAGCCATTTTCGTATGTCGTCATGCCCAGTCCGCGCGTGCGAGCCAATTCCCCCAGGATCTTCTCTGCGAATAAGGTTCCGTTCAAGAATGTCACCCTTTCCGGGGCAACTCGATCCAGCATCGCCTCGAATGCCCGACGTAACACCTGGCCGCTGATCAGAAAGCCCCTATACGACTCCACAATCTCGGGTGTATCTGGCAAGGTCCCTCGCGATAAGAACCAGGCGACGGAAACCCGGACCAACTGCCCTAGGACGAGACCGCCGTCTTCAAAGCGCTCCATCTCAGCCACGCCGCGCAGGTGCGCTACGCGGGCGCGAGCCCCGCGAACTTCAGCTCCGACATTGATCAGCTCGGATATCCGAATCGGAGGATATCCAGCGAGGGTAAGCTCCTGTATCGCGTACTCGGAGCAAGAGGTACACGGCATCGGTGGTGCAGTCCACCGCGTAGCGGCGTCGCAGACAGGGAGCCTCCCTCCACACGTCGCGAAGATTGGAATGGCACCGCGGAGCCGGGCAGCGTGGGCCAGGGTGGTCTCTGTAAGGAGGTGGTTGGACCATCCGCGCATGCTGAGGAAGAGGATCCGTGGGCCTCGTCCCTCTTCCAACCCAGCGATGGCGCGCGGCATGGTGGCCGCCACCTTTCGCAGGTCTCCAAACTCAGCTGGTTCAAGAGCTCGTGAAACACCAGCTTTGCGAGCCAGCCGGTGGGTCATTCCCCAGGCCTCTCTGAATGCCGCTCGGCCACGAGGCGGCAGCAGCTGCTCACGCCGCAACCAATCCCTGACGCCCACAACCCCGTGAGGATATCGGATCGGGGACCGGCCACGATCCATTCGCGGACGGCTCACCTATCCTCTGAGGCATGTCGCAGGCCCGGGCACCGCTCACTGTCGCGCTATGTGTCATTACTCATGAGCGCCCAACCGAACTGGCCACTGCGCTGCAATCAGCACAAGGTGATAACTGGGACGAGATCGTGGTCCTGGATATGGCATCTAATCCGCCGATCAAGGCACCCGCCGGGGTGAGGTTGCTGCGGTCGGAAGCCAACGTCGGCGCCCCTGCCGGACGAAACCGGATCGCCGAGGCCGTCACCAGCGACATCATGGTCTTCATTGATGACGATGCCGTTTTCAACACGACGGCCGCCGACCTGGTGCGTCGTCAGTTTTCGCTTGACGACGGCCTGGGGCTAATCGCCTTCCGGGTGGTCCGCTCCGGAGGGCGCATCGTCTCTATGGAATTCCCTTTCCGCGGGCCAGTCCGCGAACCACGGGTGGCGCGACCGTGCGCGTATTTCCTGGCGGGCGCCTACGCCTGCCGGAAGTGCGCCGTCGACGATGCCGGCGGTTACGACGAGAGGTTCTTCATCTACTCTGAGGAGCTCGACCTGTCCTACCGCCTCCTCGCGCGGGGATGGAAGCTTTGGTACGAGCCGACGATCGCCGTCGAACACCGACCATCGTCACTCGGGCGGAGCGTCAGCCGGCCGAGCCAGTATGTCCAGAATCGGTGGATCACGATGCGCCGGTTCTTGCCGTGGCCCCTGGTCGGGCTGCACATGGCCATCTGGACTGCGATCACCGCGGCCCAGGCAGCCAAGGGCGGCGGCTTGTCGCAGTGGGCGCGCGGTTGGCTCACTGGGATCCGGACACCGGTTTCGCGGCAACCGTTGAAGCTGCGCCGGCTTTGGGAGATTCACCGAGTCGGCGGCCGGGTGATCTGGTAGCTACCCCAACCTAACTCCGGGGTGATCAGGTCCGCCGGAAGACTTCCCCGGGAGCCAAACCCCTTAGGCGCTTGGAAGCGGTGCCGTCACGCAATGCGGCGCCAACGACTGCGAGGGCCTGTTCGAACGCGTCGACGGTGAGGCCGATTGCTTCGTCATCGTGCGCCAGTGAGATGAAATGGGCGTTTCCGAGCAGCAGGCCACGGTCCAGGCACTCCTGCCAGATCAGGCCTTTGAGGACGGTTGGTCCCAGGCCTTCAACTGGCTGAACCTCGAGCACCCGGCGCGGCGCCAAGCCGACCATGCGTGCGGGCACATCGTGCTCATCGGCGGCGGCGTTGAAGCCCTCCAGGAGGCGCCTGCCCATCTCCCAAAGGTGGGGGATGACCCCTCCCGCCCGGATCCGTCCCATGGTCTCCTTGGCGGCTGCGAGGGAGAGCGTCTCCCCGCCGAAGGTGCTCGAGATGAAGGTAGTGGTCGCGATCAGCTCCATCAGGTCGCGTCTGCCGGCGACGGCCGCCAGCGGCAGCCCGTTGGCCATCGCCTTGCCAAAGGCGGCCAGGTCCGGGGTCACGCCGAAGTGCTCCTGGGCGCCCCCCGGGCTGAGACGGAAGCCGGTGATCACCTCGTCGAAGATCAGCACTGCCCCGTGCTTGGTGACGAGGTCGCGCACACCCTGCAGGAAACCTTCCTCGGGGGCGACCACGCCGATGGGTTCCATCACAACGGCGGCGACATCGTGGGTCTCCAGCAGCATCTCCAGCGACCCGATGTTGTTGTACTCCCACTGGTGCGTCAGCTCGTAAACCGCCTTGGGGACGCCGGCGTTGCGGGCGGTGTGCCCGATGGCCCAGTCGTGCCAGCCGTGATACCCGCACATCGCCACGTGATCGCGGCCGGTGGCAGCCCTGCCGATCCGGACAGCGGCGGTAGTCGCCTCGGAGCCGGTTTTGAAGAAGCGGACGCCTTCGGCACATGGCACCATCTCAACCAGCAGCTCAGCCGTCTCGACCTCAAGCCGGTGCCCTAGCGAGAATACGGACCCCCCGCGCATGGCCTCTGCGACGGCCGCGTCGACCCCCGGGTCTCCATATCCGAGCACCATCGGTCCCAGCGCCCCCGGGTAGTCGATGTACCGATTCCCGTCGAGGTCCCAGACGTAGCAGCCCTGGCCGCGCTCCAGGAAGATTGGGTAGACGCCCTCGACCTGCTGATCCGGTCCCTTGCTGTAGGTCTGGGTCACCCCTGGCAGGATCTTGCGGGCCCGCTCCAGGAGATCCCGGTCCCTGTCGCCGGTTTGGTGCGGCCTCGACTCAGTCACCCTCTGCCATCCGCTGGGCGATGTACTTCTCGTCCCTGACCGTGGAGGCGGCGCCCTCGAGCAAGCCGGGGTGGCGAGAGAGGACTCCCAGGACTGCGCCCAGCCCGGGAAGCGCCCCATCTGGAAAGTGGTCGAGGATGCGATCGATCCGATCCAGGTCGGCCGGTGTGTCCACCGTCAGCCGAATCCTCGACAGGTCCCGGCGGCAGGCAACAGCAGCCTGTCGGTAGCTTTCCGGGTGTTCCCTGGCGCGGGCGGTCACGTGCTCGCGCTCATATTCTCGGGCAGCCTCCCTGTCCAAGCGGATGAGACAGGCCACCGTGAGGGCCTCGACGTCATATCCATCAGGATACGTGGGGGGGGCCACGTTGCCTGCGTACTCCGACCCGCTCTCCAGCAGCGCTCGGACGACGCGGTCGATCATGCGGGGATCAAGCAGCGGGCAGTCGCCAGTGAGGCGGACGACCACGTCGGCGTCGACCGAGGCAGCAGCCATGACGAAGCGCTGCAGCACGTCCTCCTCGGGGCCGCGGAAGACGACCACCCCCGCGCGTTCGCCGAGGTCGGCCACTGCGTCGTCACCCATCGCCGTGGTGGTCGCCAGGACCACGGCATCGGCGCATCGCGCCGCCCCGGCTCTGTCCAGCACGTGTTCAAGCAGGGCCCGCCCGTGCAGCGTGGCGAGGACCTTGCCGGGAAAGCGCGTCGAACCGGCGCGCGCCTGGACCACAGCCGCCACTCTCATCGTGGCGCGCCACGCTCTAGCGCTGTGAGGGCAACGTCCAGCACCGCAGCGGCGTTCCCGGTGGAGTTGACGGTCGCCCCGCCGGACTGAACCGCGGCTACGAAATGCGCCATCTCGGCGACGTACATCGCGTTGACGTCCGGGTCTGCATCCTTAAGGAGCACCTCTGACTGGGTTGAGCCGACTGTCCATCGCTCGACCCGGTGCTCGGCGAAGTCCCACAGCAGCGTTCCGTCTTGCCCGGTAACGCGACAGGAGCGGGTGTAGCGCGGTTGGAGGTAGTCGAGGTGGAGCGAGCTGATGGCGCCGCCGGCGTGGCGCAGCGTCAGCTCGGCTACTTCCTCGACGTCGATCCCGAGCGTCACCCCGGGCCTCCACATGGCGTCGACGTCGGTCACTGGCCCGGCTAGGGCGAGGACGTAGTCGATCTCGTGGATGGCATCGAGGATCACGCCGCCACCCTGGTCGCGGTGGGCGCTGTAGCCGGCTCGGTAGTCCTGCTCGGGCCGCCAGTTGGGCAGGTACCAGCCGAAATCCGCGCTCACGGCAACGATCTGCCCGATCGAGCTGAGGTGCTCCATTAGAGTGCGGAACCCGTCGGTGAAGCGCATGTTGCAGGCAACCATCACCACCCGGTCGGGGTGGGCGAGGCCGAGCTGGACGCCGCGGGCGAGGTCGGCCCGGGTGGCGCCCAGCGGCTTCTCGACGAAGGCGTGCGAACCGCGCCGCAGCGTCCACTCGAGGTCGGCGGCATGGCGGTGGGTGGGGGTTGCAATCACGGTGATCTCGATGCCGGCGGCTTGCTCAGGGTCTGTGGCCACGGTGATCCCCGGCGTCTCACCGAGGGCCACGGCCCGGGGCGCATCAGGATCGTGGACGACCACGTCGACCCCAAGACCGACCAAGTTCTTGGCATGCCTGGTTCCCACCGACCCGCAGCCCAGCACCAACGCCCTCATGAGGTGCTGCGGGTTGCCGCCAGTTCCATGATGGCCCGCGCGACGCGCTCGGTCCCCCGGCCGTCGACGGCACGGCGCCCGGCGGCGGACATTGCCTCGGCGCGGTCCGGGTCCGCGAGCAGCGCTCGCACCGGCTCCACCACCGCTGACCGGTTCGCTCCCATCGGGATGGCCACCGCGCACCCGGCCAGCGCCAGAGCGGCAGCCTGGTCGACCTGGTTGTCCACGACCGGGATGACCACTGCAGGAACGCCAACGCATGCCGCCTGGACAGCGCTGCCGCCGGCGCTTCCGACGTACAGTGCGGAAGCGGCCAGTAGCCCTGCCAGGGTTGGCGGCGAGCGGTGGACGACGAGCCCCTCGGCGGCGTCGGGCGCGGAAGCCCGCGGTCCGACGGCGACGTGCAGTATGGCCCCGGGCGCCGCTCCACGGAGCGCCCCCACGAGCTCGGACTGCAAGTCGCCAAAGTTGGCTCCGCCGGTGACAACCGCGATCGAATCCTTGTCGACGCCCCCGCGTTCCCTCACTGCACGCGCCTCCAGGTAGTCCGAGGCGAGCAGGGCGTAGGCGGCCCCCGCGAGCACCTGGGCAACACCATCGGGAGGGGCCAGGCGGTCGCCACCAGGGGCGGGGTTGACCAGCAGGTCGCAATCGCAGGGACCGTTGGTGTCGTCGACCACGACGAGCCTGCCGCGTCGCCGCAGCGCGGTCTGGGCTCCCGGCGCCATCTCATAGCCGTCGACGACGGTCACCACCGCGCCCACCGCATTACTCGCTGCCAGGGCGCGATCAGGCCACGCGTCATCACTGGCCCATGTGACATGGCCCCGTGCCGCGACCCGCTCAGCCTCGGGGCCGTCGCTTCCGGTGACGACGACTGGGTCGGCCCTGCCAAGCAGGGCGTCGGCCAGCGCCAGGATGCGCTCGAGGTGACCCAGCCCGACCCCGGGCCCAGTGTTGGGAGCCAGCAAGATGACCGGGGCCATCGTCGCTTAGCCGGCCTGGCTGGCGGGCCACCCGGCGAGACGGGTCAGCGCCGCGACGACGTCGTCCTGGTCGCTGAACTGCATGGCGGGGAACAACGGGAGGGTGAGCAACCGGTCGCAAAGGCCCTCGGCGATCGGCGCGAGGCCGTCCGAGTACCCGCGATCGCGATAGAGCTTGAGGCGATGCACGGCGGGATAGTGGAGGGTGGCCTGGATGTTCTCGGCCCGGAGGCCGTCGATGACCTCGTCGCGGGACCAGCCAAACTCGTCGCCGTCGATCTCGACCGCGTAGAGGTGCCAGGCCGACCGCGCCCCGGCGCGGCGGGACGGCAGAACTATCCCCGGGATGCCGCTGAGGAGCTGGTCGTAGCGATCCGCAAGTTCGTTGCGGCGCTCGACGACGGCCTCGAGGCGGCTGAGCTGAGTCAGTCCCAGCGCCGCCTGCATCTCCGTGAGTCGGTAGTTGTACCCGAGTCGGTCAATGTCGTACTGCCAATGTGTCCCCGTGCGCTCGGCGGCCGCGCTGGTCATGCCGTGGTTGCGGAGCCGGCGCATGTCGTGGGCCAGGCCGGCGTCGTCGGTGAGGCAGGCGCCGCCCTCCCCGGTGGTGATCTGCTTCACGGGGTGGAAGCTCAGCGTGGTGATGTCGCCGAAGCTGCCCACTGGGCGGCCGTCGACGCTCCCGCCCAATGAGTGGGCGGCGTCGACCACGATGCGGACGTTGTTTGGGAGCTCGCGGCGCAGGTTGGCGATATCAGCGGGCAAGCCGGCGTAGTCGACGGCAACCACTGCTGCCGTTGACGGCGCCAGTGACGCCGCGACGGCGCCCGGATCGATGCATCGATCCTCGCCCACGTCCGCGAACACCGGCGTGGCGCCGAGGTAGAGCGCCGCGTTGGCGCTGGCCACGAAGGTCAGAGGTGTGGTTATGACGCTGTCACCGGGGCCGACCCCGATCGCGTCGAGAGCGACGTGCAGGGCGGCGGTGCCGTTCGCCACCGCGACCGCGTGCCCGACCTGGCAGCGCTCGGCCAGGGCCCTCTCGAAGCGCTCGATCCCGGCACCGCCCGTGAGGCTGCCCGAACGAAGGCTGGCGACGACGGCCTCGATGTCCTCTTCTTTAAGCTGATGCCTGCCGTAGGGGAGGGGAACGCTCCGGATCGGTGCGCCGCCGCGTACGGCCGGCGCCCCCGCGGTTGTCATGCCAGCGCGGTTCGGGGCTGCTCGACCAGGTCCGGGTCTCCGATCAGCTTGCGCAGCGCAGGAACGTCCAGCCAGTGGTCATTGCCGTCGCTGGTGTACTCGAAGCCCTCGGCAACGGGGGTACCTCCCGCGGGTCGGCGCTCGTCCCAAAAAGCATGTTCGGGCTGCACCACAAGGTGGTCGCCGAAGTCCATCGTGTGCCTGGACTCCGCCCGGGTCAGCATCGATTCGTGCAGCTTCTCGCCGGAGCGGATGCCGGTGAACTTCACAGGTACTCCGGGGGCGATAGCTTCGGCCAGGTCGATGATCTTCATGCTCGGTATCT
>CAAGKR010437783.1_pt1 | contig 14809 bp, 13 predicted proteins | sample 2556971 | NCBI WGS metagenome assembly CAAGKR01 (sample SAMEA5207829, study PRJEB30636) | soil metagenome | biome: forest; feature: boreal; material: soil | place: USA | collected 2011-09 | depth 1 m | reverse complement strand
GCTCGAACTGACCGGGCCACTCTCAGTGCCGGGTTTTGGGATCACTGTGAATGCCAACAACTTCGTCTCCTTGGTGGTTCAGCACGACATTGCCGGAGACGCCGTGCACAAGGCGATCCTCAGTGCCATTGCCGGTCCCCTCATGGACCGCGTGTCGACTCTCCCGCCTGACCGCTGGCCGGCCCTCATCGGCGCGCTGAACGACGTCGCCGCCGCGCGCCACCTTCAAGCCTATTTCAATAACGACACCGTCGAGCAGGAGATCGACCGGGTCGGCTGGTCGGGAACTCTGCACCCGACGGTTGGGCTGGAGTACATGATGGAGGTTGAAAGCAATCTTGGAGCCACCAAGGCGAACTACTTTGTCACCCGCCACTTCACTGTGGAGCTCATGCGCCAAGGCGGCATCTTGCACCACAAGGTGACAGTGGACCTCGTCAACAACATGCCCCGTCCCGGCGGTAACTTCTACCGCCCCTATGTCAGCCTCTACGTCGCCGACACACCTTCGTCAACCTCGGACAACCTGAGACCCGGGAAATACCCGGATCCTGCTCCACCCGCAGGTACCCAACTGCTCGCTGGCTGGCTGCCGGAGGTCCCGGGCAACGGCGGCCACGGTCAGGCCGTGTTCGAATACGACACGCCATGGCCCGTGGCCGACAAAGGCCAGGACCAGATCTACTGGCAGAAGCAGCCGGGCACGCTCAACGACAAGGTTGATGTGACTTGGAACGACGGCAACGGCCACATATATAAGGTAAGCGGGGACCTGGGCCAGGATCGGGTCATCAGCCTGACACCCACCGGCGTCACCCTAACTCCAGGCCGACCGGCTCAAGCTCAGCTGCCCAGTCTGAGCCTGGGCTGATCAGTCCAGGCCGATCCATTCCCAGATTCACAGGGCAGGTAAACCAATGGACAATGAAACCGACGCAGGTGCCTCCCGACGCAAACCCTCTGACCTCACAGGACAACGCCGGAGCGGCCCGAGGTTCGTCGGACGACAGCTCAGCCGACACCGAGAAGCTCGCGGCGCAACCACCCGCGCCTCTGGAGCCACGTGCGACTGGGGCCGTCGCCTTGGAACCGGATGCGTCGCCTTCGGGGCAGAGTCCAGGGGCGACGGCCTACTGAGCCTTTCTGAAGGACCGCCAACTACGTCCATCCGAGAGGAGACCGGCCGGCCGACGGCACCGGGGGGAGTACCTCGATGAACGCATGGGTGGCGCCATTGGCGCCATGGCACGAGTTGTAGTCGTCCATGATCACGAATCCAGCCGGCAACATATGGTCGTAGACAGCCGAAAGGCAGGTATTGGTGGACTCAGACCGGGACCGTCGATGCGCAGGACGCCAATCTCGGTCAACTCGCTCCGGGCTGGGACCACCGTGTCCTCTAACCAACCCTGGGCCGAGAAGCAGCCAAGGCCCTGTCCGGTCTTGGCAATGCGTACGGCACGTTTGGCAAGGAAAGCCGCCGCGTGAGGATATGGATCGTCAATCACTACGCCGATCCCCCAGATGGGCTGTCCACTCGAAGTTTCGACCTCGCCCGGCGAATGACTGAAAAGGGCCATCGCGTCACCATCTTCACGTCCTCGTTCAGCCATTACCACTTCCATCACATGCGCCGGATCCCCTTTCCGCGCCTCTGGCTGACGGAGGTCATCGAGGGCGTCGACTTCGTCTGGATCAAGACATTTCCGGGTTACCGTCAGAACAATCTCCGCCGGATGCTCAACATGCTGAGCTTCGGCGTGCTGGCAATGCTCGCCGGAATCTTCGACCGCGAGCGGCCGGACATCGTTAGCGGCGTGACCGTTCATCCGCTTGCCGCCCTCGCCGGCTGGGCGTTGGCGCGCCTCAAAGGAGCGCGGTACATCATTGAGGTGACCGACCTCTGGCCCCAGAGCCTGATCGATCTCGGCGTCTTGTCCGCCGGGTCCCCGGTCGCGAAGGGGATGCGAGCCCTTGAGCGGTTCCTCTACCAGCGGGCGGAGCGGATCGTCATGCTCTGGCGGAACACGGCGGGTTACGTCGAGTCGTTGGGTGTCTCGGCGTCGAAGATCGTTTGGCTGCCGCACGGCGTCGAGCCTGCCCGCTATGCCGACATGAGCGTCTACACGGGCGCGCTGTCCAAGCCGATGCGCGTCATGTATCTCGGCGCGTTCGTGCATTCGATGGCTCTCGAAAACATCGTCGACGCGGCCGCGATCCTGAAGAGGAGGGGGCGAGCCGACATAGCGCTCGAATTGATCGGTGCTGGTGTCTTTCGCGACGAGATCGTGCAGCGCGCGGCAAGTCTCGGACTTGACAACATCTCGTTTCCTGCCGCGGTGCCGAAGTCGCACGTCGCTCGGGTGATGAACGGTGCCGACGCATTCATCTTCGGGGTTCGCGACCTGCCTCTCTATCGGTACGGCATGAGCCTCAACAAGCTGACCGACTACCTGATGGGCGGCCGGCCCATCATCTACTACGGACGCTCGACCTACGACCCGGTTTCGGAGGCGAACGCGGGTTTCACCGTTCCGCCGGACGATCCTGATGCGCTCGCCGGCGCCATCGAGCGCTTGGCCGACCTTACCGAGGACGAGAGGGCGGAGATGGGCCGCAACGGACGGCAATGGGCTCTCGAGCACCACAACATCCCAAGGCTCGCCGATCGCCTGCTGGCGGAGATCGGTGCGCTGTGAGACGCGCCTACACATTTACCTTCGGCACCGTCGCGATCGTGATGCTCGCCTACCTCGCCACCTTTCGACTCGCCGGGTCCTACTTCGGTGCGGACGGATTCGGTGAGTACGCGCTGGCCCGTCGCACGCTCTCGCTGTTGGCGCCGATTGGCCTGCTCGGTTCGGACTACGCGACGGCTCGGTTCGTCGCTTTTCTGGGCGACCGGGATCGGCACCTGTCGAGGAGCTATTACCCTGCCGCGCTGGCTGTGATGTTGCTCGGCGCGACCGCCGTTTCGATCCCTCTCGTCCTCTACGACCGATTCCTCGCATCGGTCCTGTTCGGCTCGCCGATCTATGCCGCGACGACCTCGGCGATGCCCTGGGCGGTGTTCGGCATCGGTCTTCACTCGATCACTTATAACTACCTGCGTGGGGATCATCGGTTCAGCGCCGCGAACCTGCTTATGGCGCTCAACTACGGACTGGTGCCGTTGATCGCCATCCGGGAGGCACCATCGGTCCCCCTGATGCTGGTCTGGATGGGGATTGGACAGGGGCTTACCGCGCTCGCCTTCATTCCCCGTCTGCGGGCCCGCTTCACGCTGTCCCTGCTTCGGATGCGCGAGATCGCTCGCTACGGACTGCCCCGCGTACCAGGTGACGTACTCCTGCTTCTTCTCTTCGCGCTTCCCAGCATCATCGCGGCTCACCTGGCCGATATCGCATCAGCGGGCTTTGTGGCCCTCGGCACGGCCGCGCTGGGAGTCGTCGGTTCGGCGCTCTCGCCGATCAGCATGATCCTGCTGCCCACGTCCGCCCGTAACATCGCTAACAACCGGCTGGAGCGCGTCCGCGTCGACGTCGTCCGTATCGTCGCCGTGGTCCTGGTCTGTGTCATACCCGGCACCATCGTCTGTGAGCTGTTCCTGGATCCGATCGTGGGCTTATATCTCGGTCCGAATCTGACTGGCGGCCTCGATGTCATCCGGGTTCTCATCCTGGCCGGCCTACCAATGAGTCTATTCACGGTTCTCCGGAGCGTCATCGACGCGCAGCATGTGCGGGCGGTCAATACTCGCAACATAGCGATCTCCACCGTGGTCTTCGGCGCTGGCACGATGTCCGTGCACGCTATCCTGCCCGGCATCGTGCCGGTGCTCCTTGTCTTCGACGCCGCCATCACCGTCCTCGGCGTGTTGACAGTCGTGGAGGTCTATCGCATCGTTCGCCGGCGCCAACCCAACGCCGGTGGTGACCCGTCCGGGCCATCAGGCGATGAGATCGAGATGTCGCTGGCAGTAGCGTTGGGCGAGCAGCTATGACGCCTGCGAACCTCCTGCCCGCGCTGGCGCTGGTCGCTCTGGCCATGCTCGCCCGTAGGCACCTTGGAAGCTGGTTTGCCCCGGGGGCATTTTTTGCACTCTTCTGGACGGTTGCGGTTTGGGTTCCGCTCTTGTTCGCTCCAGACACCCAGGTGATGCCCAGTGGCCTCTGGTGGATCTTCGCAAGCGCGTTGGCCGTGTATTTGGGGACCGCGGCGGGGGTGGCACTCTTTGGCCGCCGGCCCGAGCGGCCTCAGGTCGACTTCAGGTGGCCAGGTCTGAGAACCGCCGTCGCCTGCTTCTCGATCGCAGGGTTTGGTGCCCCGATCTCGATCCTGGCAAGTCGCGGTTACTCGGTCCTGGTCTTCCTGTCGCCGACGAAGTTGGCGGACGTCGAGAGGGAGTTCTCCGTCGCTCGTTATATCCAGGGAGAGACAGAGCCGACAATTGAGCGGGCATTTCTCGTCAGCATCTACCTGGCGGCTCTGCTCGGGGGCCTGCTCCTGGCCGACAGGCGCGCCGGAAGATGGCGGTGGTTGGCACTGTTGCCACTTCTCCCGGGTACGGCGGTGGCGGCCGTGGAGACGACGCGATCCTCCATCTACTTTCCGATCGTACTCATGGCCTGTTCCTTCCTTGTGGCGGAACTCCTCTTGCGACGGCGTCTCACGGTATTGTTGACGCCAAGGCGTGTCGTTGGGGCGATCCTTCTTGGAGTGGTTGTGGTCCCGGTCTCGCTCTGGTTGCAGCTGTCTCGCTACGGATACGACATCAACAACGGCTACCAGGTGCAGGACGTGGTTGATCGATTCCGGCTCGGCAGCTTCGGCTATCTTTCAGTGTTCACTAATTGGTTTGACGCGGCGGGCCTTAGTTCGCATGACCTGAGCTATGGAGCGCTGTCATTCGCCGGCGTGTTTGACGCGCTCGGTATTCAGCAGCGGCTGGTAGGACTCTATTCACAGTCGCTGTTCGTGGGTGACAGCGGCGGAGCATCCAACATCTACACGATCTTCAGGGGTCTGATCGAAGACTTCAGCCCGAGCGGGTCGCTTGTACTGTTGGTGATGATCGGGATCGTCGCGGGCTTCGCTTATGCTGGCGTCCAACGAGGCGACCTGCCACTCGCTCCCTTTCTCGCGGCCTTTTACGCCGCGACGGCCTGGAGCTTCGTTGTCGATATCTTCGTCTACAACACCATCCTCTTGGGCGGTTTCCTTTTCGCCGTTTACATCGTCGCAGTCGCGCACCGGGCGACACATGTTGATGCTGCGACCGGCTACGACGGCGTGATGCCAGAACACCAGCCGAATGTTGTCGTTACAACCTGAGTCCGCTGCGGCCAGCGGTACGTGCTTCATCTGCGGAGGAGTTTTGCTGCGGCGCTATGAACGCGTAACCGACGTTCGGTACTCGACGCCAGGGGAATGGTCCGTAGACCGGTGTGAGGGGTGTGGTCTTCATAGCCTCGAACCGCCGCCCGCGCCAGAAGTGCTGACCGAGGCCTATCGCGACTACTACACCCATGACGCTGCCTACGAGAGCGTGAGATCCTCGAGCGCCGCTCGATGGAGGCGTTGGTACGAGACGGAACGGCACGGGGCAGATCCGAGCCTGCAGGGAGCCTGCCTCTCGAGGCTGTGCGAGTGGATTCATCCCGGAGGCTGGGCCGAGCTTGGGCGAGACGTTCTGAACGTTTCGGTTATTAAGGGCGCTGGCTTGGCGGTCGATGTCGGCGCCGGTGACGGCACCGTGGTGGCAGCTCTCCGTAGACTTGGCTGGCAGGCCGAGGGAGTGGAAGTCGACCGGTCTGCTGTTGATTCCGCCGTCAGCCGAGGGCTGCCGGTTCGCCGGGGATCATTGCAGGACGCCGGATACCAGGATTCGGTCGCGGATCTGGTGACAATGAGACATGTTATCGAGCATGTCGATAATCCTGCAGGGCTGTTGCACGAGGCCGCCCGAATTTTGCGCCCGGGAGGGCGCATGGTGATCGTCACCCCGAATGCCCTGAGCCTGGGCCACCGGTGCTTCGGCAAGGACTGGTTTGCGCTGGACCCCCCCCGGCATCTCAACCTCTTCACGGTTGCGGCTCTCAGTAGATTGGTTCAGGGTCTGTTCGCTGAGGTGCGGATTGCAACTACTGCCCAGGGTGCCCGTGGGATCTGGGCGCAAAGCCGGAGCATCCGCCGCACTGGACGTGTGGTGGCAGTGCCCTCGCGGACTTCGATCATCTCTGCGATATCCTTCCAGCTCGGAGAGAGATTACTTACCGCTTTCGGGCTGGAGGCTGGTGAGGAGCTCTGGCTCGAAGCGGTAGCGCCACTGAATCGGCCTGGCGAGGGGTCCTAACGTCGCGGTCTCGCGACGGTGAAGCAGGCCATCCATGCTTGGCGGCGGAGACCAGGTACGGCCAGGAGAATCCTGTCGCAGACGTCGAGCATGCGCCGCAGCGGGCCAAACAGGCGTGTGTTGCGAAGTGGAACTGCAAGCAGGACCAGGAGGTGGAAGAATCGAACACTGGTCTCTTCAAAGTGTTCTTGCATGAACGTTGCGCTACTTCCGCTCAGTAGGTGGTCTACCTCCCATGCGGTTCTCAGGTGCGGGGTGCGGCGTCGGTAAAGCTGGAAGATCGGATTATCTGAGAGGGCTTCGAGCATGATCGCCTTTCCATCGTTCTTCAGAACACGGGCGATCTCCGCCAGCGCCTTGTCCAAGTCCATGTGATGCAGGACACCGGAACTGATGACGAGGTCGAAGGAACGGTCCTCGAAGCGCATCGCCTCGGCGTCCATAACCTGAAATGAAGTGCTCTCGGCCCACCCCGCGGACCTTGCGCGGTCAGAGGCAAGTCGAACGGCCTCTTTCGAGATGTCGATTCCGGTGACACTTTTCGCAACCGCCGCGGCAGCGACTGAAAGCTGGCCCGACCCGCAACCGAAGTCGAGAACCACCTTGCCTGCGGCGTTGGTCCTCACCCAGTCGAGGTAGTAGTCGGAGCTGGACTGGGTGACCGAATAGAACCTTTGGTTGGATGTGTACTGCGCATAGAGCTCGGGATCCTTTTCATACAGACCCCGGAGCCTGTCGTGGAACTCGGCCTCTTCCGCCTTGCGCGTCTCGAGTTCGTCCGTCAACTCGGTACGGACCTAGGAGCGGCGGCCTGCGGCGGGCTAAGTTGCCCGCCGACCTCGCCCTCGAATATCCACTTGAAGGCAATTGATCGTGCCCAGTCATGCTTCAGCAGTCTGCGATCCGCGCGGGCGGCGGACCCTTGATAGGACGCTCTCAAGCGCCCTGGAAACGGTCGTAGGAAGACGCCGAAGAGGGTGAGGCAGTCGAACAGAGTCAAGCGGCTGGCCGGAAAGACTGCCGCAAGATCCGCGAGCTGTGAGGTGCCCAACAGGCGCTCCAGCGTCTGCCGATCGCGATCGCCGCGCAATGCTGCCCTGATCCGGCGCGCGACAGCCATCAGCCGGTTGCCGCCGTTGGTTTCGATGGCCAGAAAGTGGCCGCCAGGAAGCAAGCGCAGTGGCACCGTTCTGCACACGGACGCGAGGTCGAGGTAGTAGAGGCTCCCCGAGATCAGGATGCAATCGAACCTCTCTCCGTCGACGGCCAGGAAGCGGATGCCGTCGTTCACCTCGAACCGGCACCTGTCGGCGAGTCCATTCACCTCAGCCAGCCACCTGGCGGCCTCGATGGATCCCGGTGAGATATCAACCCCGGTGACGCTGAAGCCAAGGCTCGCCGCGGCAACCGAATGCACCCCGACGCCGCAGCACAGGTCAAGCAGGCTGGTGGCGCCGGCGGCGCGGTACTGCCGCAGTCTAGCCTCCGCAAAGCGGTAGGGGGCCGAGACGTGCAGCGGCATCCGCTGGCTTCCGTAGGTAGCGGCATCCGCGTCCGCAAGGGCGTTTTCCGCGCGGCGGTCATAGGTAGCGGCGAGCTCTCCCATGTCGGGTTCTGCTTCGCCCTTCAAGCCCTTGCTTTCGCCTCGTCTCCAACACGATTGCGGAGGGGGACGAGAAGGGTTGCGGTCAGGATCCGGAAGTCGTCCAGCAGCGTCCAGTGCTGCGCGTACTCCATCGCCAGGCGCATCTTCTCCGGCCGGATCAGCTGCGCGTAGGCCAGGCCGGGATCGGCGTGGCCGCTCAGGATCTCGCCCTCGTTGTGGAAGCGGAGAGACGCCCAGTCGGTGATGCCGGGGCGCACCGAGAGCACGATCCGCTCTTCGGCGCTGTAGTCCGCGACCTCTTCGGGCACCTGGGGCCGTGGGCCGACCAGGCTCATGTCACCGGTCAGGACGTTGACGAGCTGAGGCAGCTCGTCCAGCTTGTAGCGCCTCAACCGCCGGCCGGTGGCGGTGACGCGGTCGTCGCCATCCGGGGTGTTCGCGCCGCCTACCCTCTCGGCGTCGAGGGTCATGGTCCGGAACTTGAGCATCCTGAACTCCATGCCGTCGAGGCCGGTGCGCACGCCTCGATAGAGGGCCGGTCCGTCGCGATCGAGCCGGATCCGGAGCCAGATGGCGAGGACCAGTGGCGACGTGACGACGAGACCGAGAAGCGCGAGGACGACATCGATGGCCCTCTTGGCGGCCGCCGACCGGTTCATGAATAGAAGTCGCGGATGGCCTGGGACACCTCGAGCGGCTGGTGCTCCTCGAGTTCGGTCGTCAGGGGAAGTGAGATGACGACATGCGCCAACCGTTCCGTTTTGGGCAGGTGATACTCGGAGAGACCGATCGGCTGGTGGTGCATCGGGACCGGCCAGGAGATGAGCGTCTCGATCCCCCGGTCCGTCAGGAACCTGAACAGGTCGTTGCGCCGCTCCGCCTCGATCACGTAGTTCTGGTAGACGTCGAAGTACTCGGGGCTGTCGTCCGGCGCTTTCGGCCGACGCACCTGGGGAAGCCCTTCGAGCGCCTCGTCGTAGATCGCCGCCAGTTGCCGGCGGCGGGCGATCCAGCCTGGAATCCGCTTCAGCTTGAGGTCCAGCAGCGCTGCCTGGAGGTTGTCCAAGCGGCAGTTCCAGCCCCAGCCGTTGAGCTCCGTCTTCGAGACCCGGCCGTGGTCGCGAAGGGCTCTGAGCTTCAGGGCGAGATCTGGATCGGAGGTCACGATCGCGCCCGCATCGCCGTAGGCGCCCAGCAGCTTGGCGGGATAGAAGGAGAAGACACCGGCGATTCCCCAGTTGCCTCCCTTCACGCCTGCGAACGAGCCGCCGAGGGCCTGCGCGGTGTCCTCGACGACGTGCAGGGAATGGGCACGCGCGATCTCCATCAGCCGATCCATCCGGCAGAGACGGCCGTTGAGGTGGACCGGCATTATTGCCTTCGTCCTTGGGCTGATCGCGGCCTCGACCAGGTCGACGTCCAGGTTGTGGTCGTCACCAACGTCGACCAGCACCGGTGTGGCGCCGACGTGATGGATAGCCGCCATCGTCGCGACGAAGGTGTGCGCGACCGTGATGACCTCGTCGCCGGGACCGATTCCGAGTGCCTCGAGCGTCAACCTGAGGCCGTCGGTGCAGTTGCTGACGCCGATCGCATCGCCCGTCCCGACGAATTCAGCCAGGTTGCGCTCGAAGGTCAGCATCTGCTCGCGCATGATCAGGTCGCCGCCAGCGAGGACCTCGCGGATGGTGGTCATCAGCTCGGTCTCCATTTCGGCGAACGCGCGGGGGAAGTCGACGAACCTAACGGACCAGTCCATATCCCTTCCGGACCGTGGTCTCCATCCGCGCGGCGACGCTGTCCGCGTCGAGCCCGTGGCGCGCGCGAAGGTGGTCGGGCGTGCCGACGAGGCGGTTGAACTCCGATGGCAGGCCGATGCGGGTGAGCGAGGCGTGGGGCTGGTCGAGCTCGGCAATGACCTCCGCCACGGCGCTCCCGAGTCCGCCCACGATGCTGTGCTCCTCGAGTGTGAAGATCGCCCTGCTACCCATTGCGGCGGCGACGACGGCGTCGTTGTCGAGTGGCCGCAGCGTGTGCATGCTCGCCACCCCGACCTCGATGCCGCGACAGGCGAGAAGGTCGGCAGCCTGGACGGCCGTCGGCAGCATGGTGCCGATCGAGAAGATGGTGGCGTCGGCACCCGGGCGGAGCCAGGCCGCTTTACCCAGCTCGAGCTCCGGCTGTTCCGCGTGGACGCGTACTTCGCCGGCCTTGCCAAGCCGCAGGTAGGCCGGCCCGTCCTTGCGGGCGACCGCTCGCGTCGCCCACCGGGCCTCGGCCGGGTCGCCGGGCGCCACGACGAGCATCTCCGGCAGCGCCCGCATCACCGCCAGGTCCTCGGTGGCATGGTGGCTCGCCCCCAGGGTGCCGTAGGAGACACCGCCACCGACGGCGACGACCTTGACCGATGCCTGGTGATAGCAGACGTCGTTGCGGATCTGTTCCAGGCAGCGGAGCGTCGGAAAGTTGCCGATCGAGTAGACGAACACGATGTGGCCCGAAAGGGCCATCCCCGCCGCGAGTCCGATCATGTTCTGCTCGGCGACGCCGGCATTCACGAACTGCTTCGGAAAGCTGGTGCAGAAGCGGTCGATGACCGAGAAGCCGAGGTCGCCCACGATTAGGACGACGCGCTTGTCCTCCTCGGCGAGTTGGAAGAGCTCGTCCATGAAGGCCGTCCTCACAGGCTGCGCTCCAGCTGGTCGAGCGCCGCCTGCAATTCCTCGTCGTTCGGCGAGCGGTAGTGCCAGAGGACCTGGCCGGCCATGAAGTCGACCCCCATCCCCTTGACCGTTCGAGCGACGATCGCCGTTGGCTTGCCGGGCCTCGCCGGCAGGACTCGGAGAGCTTCGCGAAGAGACGAGATGTCGTGGCCGTCGAGCTCGATCGCCGACCAGCCGAACGCCTCCAGCTTTTCGGGTAGCGGCTCCAGGCCGAGCGTATCCTCGACCTGCGCCAGGCTCTGGATTCCATTGCAATCGATGATCGCGACCAGGTTGTCGAGGTGATGGTGGCCGGCGAAGAGGAACGCCTCCCATGTCGAACCCTCGTCGCATTCACCGTCACTCAGGACCGCGAAGACGCGCCAGGCTTCCTCGCGCCGCTTGGCGGAGAGCGCCATTCCGGTGGCGACCGGCAGGCCGTGGCCCAAGGAGCCGGTCGAGAGCTCGACGCCGGGCGTCTTGCCACGGGTCACGTGGCCCCAGAGTTCGCCGTCGTTTGCACAGAACCCGGACAGCTCCGCCGGGTCGAAGAAGCCCGCGCGGGCCAGTGCCGCGTAGGCGAGGGCGGCGGCGTGACCCTTGCTCATGATCAGTCGGTCACGGCCGGGCCAACTGGGATTGTCAGAGCGTAGACGCAGAACCTCTCCGTAGAGGACGGCGAAGATGTCGGCTGCCGAGAGGCAGGATCCGATGTGAGAGGAGCGCGCTCGATGCACCATCCGGAGGCAGTCAGCCCGCAGCGTTGCGGCAAGTTGCTCGAGCCGTCGGGTCGCTACCGGCTCAATGTCCGCGGCGTGGGCGAACGTCACTGGATGAGCGCGTACGCGATGTACGGATCGAAGTTCAGGCGACGAAGTTCGAGCTTGCCGATGCCGACGGTTTCGAGCAATGCCAACGTCTCACCCGGCCACTTCGGGTTGTCGAGCTCGTCGAACGCGATGATTGCGCCCTTTGGCATCCGCGGGACGAATTCCTCGATCGCTGCGCGGGTGGGTTCGTAGAGGTCGAAGTCGAGGAAGAGCAGGCTCACCACCAGGTGCGGCCGTTCGGCGACGAACTGCGGGATCGATTCGGCTGCATTGCCCTCGATCAGCTCGACCTTTCCAACATGCCCCAGGAATCGATCCTGGTCGTAGAGGCCGACAAGATGCTCGAGCTCGGCGGCAGAATTCGAAGCGAGGAGGCCCTGCTTCGCCACCCTGAATTCGTCGAGGTGCACGGCATCTTTGGCGTCGACACGCGGAAAACCGGTGAACGTGTCGAACCCGTAAATGCGCCGGGTGAAGTTGACCGGCTCCAGGATCGCGCTCAATTTCGCCCAGGTCATCAGGCCGAAGCCTCGATTGACCCCGCATTCGATGATCGAACCCTTGATCGGCAGCGCGAGCTTGAAGAGCTCGTAGAGAACTAGAAAGCGGGTGAGGCTCTGCCGCCTGACGTACTTCGGAAAATTGTCCAGCCGCACGCCAATCGAGTCCGCGGAGGCTTCGAAGAGATGAACCACTTCTTCGGCGGCAGAGGTCTCAGCCGCCGTTCGCATTGGTTTTGGATCAGCCGAATTCATTCGGTTCCGCGGTTACCGGCCATGGGACAACAAGGGAATGGGCCACAGATAGGTACAGCTTAGAGACGTCGCCGATTAGGGTCAAGGCGAGGTGGGCCCCAGCGAGGGCTAGAATGGCGACGCCTTGCAGATCGGGGAGACTCTCGTCGAACCATTCACCGAGGCCCGCCTAACCGAGGTCGTGCGAGTCTGCCTCGCCGCCTCGACGTGGACCTTCACGTTCGGCATCGGCCCAACCTACCTGCGGGAATACTTCAGGACCTTCGTGGGGTACTCGGGCGGATGCGGGTTCGTCTGCACCGGTTCGGACGGGAAGATTCTCGGCTACGTCGTAGGGACGGAGTCGCTCGGCGCGTTCTACCGGAGCCTGGCAAGGCGGCTCCCGAGAATGCTTCCAGCACTCGCGGCGGCACCGTTCAGAAGGGGGATGCTCTGGGGAATCCTCAGGCGTGCGCCACGGCTGCTTTCGCTTCTTCGCGAGCGGCCGGCTTCGGGCAACAGTCGCTCGCATGAGGGCACTCTTATGAACATCGCCGTGCTGCCCGAGGGCCGTCGAACTGGGATCGCGGCCAGTCTCATGACCGCGTTCGAGGCCGAGATGCAGCGCAGGGGTCTACGCCGCCTGAACCTGATGGTCCGCGAATCGAACCACCCGGCCCGGCGGCTCTACGAAACCTTCGGCTGGCAGTCCGAGGAAAGCGTTTCCGACTATGCCGGCACCACGCTCCTCTACACCAAAGATTTCACGCGCGCGTCCCGGCCGAGCCGAGTCGCGCACCAAGATGCCGGTCGGATCCTGGTCATGGTCGTCAACTACTACTGCGAGCCCGAGGTGCGCGCGTTCGTTCGAGGCGTATTGTGCCAGCGTTTCGAGGGCGCGCTTCACATCACGGTCGTCGACAACAGTCCGGGTCCGGATGGCAATCCCGCGCTCGACGATCTGCCAGATGGCGGTCAGGTCGAGGTCGTCCGCGCGCCGAGTAATCTCGGCTACTTCGGCGGAGCGCGACTCGCACTTGACCGCTGGCTGGAGTCGAATCCGATGCCGGATTGGATCGTCCTCTCGAATCCGGATGTCGTGTTTGCCAACGCGCGGTTCTTCGACTGTCTCGCGCGGCTTTACCGGGACGATCCACCAGCGCTGGTGGTGCCGAGCATTCTGAACAGAAACTCCGACTCGGGCAGGTTCCTCATGCGAAGGCCGAGCCCGCGCCGCATGCGCTTCTACAAGCGGGTGTTCTCTCGCCCGACAACAAGCGTCGCGTATCACCTGATATCAAGCGCCTGGAGGATGCTCATCAGAGCCTTTAACAGATTGGCTCCGCCGCTCGCGAAGCGGCGCCAATCAAGCCATCGGCGGGTTCCGATCTACGCTCCGCATGGATCCTTCATGATCTTCAACCGCCTCTATTTCGAGAGGGGCGGCACTCTGAACCACGGGGCGTTCATGTTCGGGGAGGAGGTCTTCGTCGCTGAGACGGCCCGCCGCCTGGACCTTGAAATCACTCTCGACCCGCGCCTGGTCGTCCTTCACCGAGGCAAGACGACGACTCGCATTCTTCGCAACCCCCAGGTGCTCGGCTACATGAGGGACGCGTCCGCCTACCTGGCCGACGAACTTTTCGCTAGCGGGTCCTGACGCGGTCAGGATCGGTTCACGCAGCCGGTTCGCCGACCGCGATCACGCGGGGATCGGCCGAGTTTCCAGCTAGTGTTCGTCATGAGGATCAACTCCTCGTCGTCGACCTGCTGGAGCCGCTGCGTATCCTTAATCGGCCACGCCGCATAGTAGTGCTGGATTACGTAGTGGGGAGCCCTCTTGCCCGGCCTGTCGACGGCCACGTCGAGGCCGGTTCTACTGTGATCGAGGCGGCGGCCGAACATGATCGGCGGCCCGTACTGGGCGTGGGCATGTACGAAAGATCGGCCACTGTCTCCAAGCCACGGCAACCCTGGGTAGTGGGCCGCCCGACCTGGAATTGGTGCCGCAGCAGTAGGATCTCGACCACCGATGTCGTGCCGTCTGCGAAAGAGCCTGGCCAGTCGGATCAACCCTCCATCTTCGTGGCGCAAGTTCTGCCGTCCTTCAACGGGCCGGGGCCGGCGCAGCAAGCTATGCCACGCTGGCGTTCAAACGTCAGGAAGGGGCTTGCTGCTCCTTGACGGCCTCGTTGCGACGAGAGATCTGGGGCTCCTCCACAGCTGTGGCAGCCGGAGACCAAACAGACTGCTTCAGCACACGCGTGAGCTCCGAAGATTTCTGCTCTTTAGCGAGTTCACTCAAGCGCTGGATCGTCCACTCGAGGTCCTCAGCCTTGGCTGGGATCTGGGTCACGACTTCGCGGATCGAAGGGTAAGCGGTCTGCCTCCAGCCCTCCCCTGGACCTAACAGGTCCTCGACCAGGCGCTCACCGTGCCTGAGGCCAGTGAACACGATCTGGATATCCTTTCCTGGCTGGAGGCCCCGCGATCGAATGAGCGCATTGGCAAGGTCCAGGATCTTGACCGGCTCGCCCATGTCGAGCATGTAAAGGTGGCCGGATGGCAGTCTGAGGGTACTG
>CAAGKR010235895.1_pt1 | contig 14809 bp, 17 predicted proteins | sample 2556971 | NCBI WGS metagenome assembly CAAGKR01 (sample SAMEA5207829, study PRJEB30636) | soil metagenome | biome: forest; feature: boreal; material: soil | place: USA | collected 2011-09 | depth 1 m | reverse complement strand
GACCATCCCGCCATATTCGGCGATGAAGAAGAGCGAGAACTTCATCGCGCTGTATTCGGTGTGATATCCCGCAATCAGCTCCGATTCCGCTTCCGGAAGGTCGAACGGAAGCCGGTTCGTCTCGGCGAAGGCGGACACCATGAAGATAAAAAAGGCGATCGTGAGGTTCACGACGTTCCAGCCGCCCCACGCTTGCTGGTTGATGATGCTGTTGAGGCTGACGTTCCCGGCGAGCAGGATAACCGGGATCGTGGACATCCCCATCGATATTTCGTAGGAGATCATCTGGGCACTCGAGCGAAGTCCGCCGAGGAGCGAGTACTTGTTGTTCGAGGACCAGCCGGCGAGCACGATCCCGTAAACTCCGAGCGATGTCAGCGCCAGAATGAAGAGAAATCCAACCGGAAGATCCGCGACGACCATGTCGATTCTTCCCCAGCGCGTTGGCAGCGGCGCGCCGAATGGTATGACACACCACGCTGTGAGTGCCGGGATGAACGACAGAATCGGCGCGAGCACGAAGAGCGGCTTGTTCACACCTTCGGGCATCGTCTCTTCCTTCATGAAGTTCTTGAGCCCATCGGCGGCCGGCTGGAGCCACCCCTTCCCAACTCTGTTCGGGCCGTGCCGATCCTGAATCCAGGCCGAGATCTTTCTTTCGGCGAGTGTCAGCATCGCGATCCCGACCATGTAGATAGTGAAGATGATGAATATCTTGGCGATCGTGGCGATGAAGAACACCATCCCGCTCACTGGCGGAAGATCGGGATTCGCTGCTTGCAGCAGCGCGGGGAATCCGTGCAGGATGCTCATGCCGCGCCTATCGCAACCGGGGTACCTGGCCCGGTCGAGGGAGCGTCCGCCAGCGGCAAGCCCTTAAAGCCGATCGAGTCGTAGCTCAGCCCGGCGAACGCGTTGTTCGATGACGCGAGCTGGGCAAAGACCTCGGACGGAAGGAAGAAATTGCTCTGCTTTCCCATGGCGCCGAGCAGGTCGCCGAGCACGAGCCAGCTCGGACGAGTGTCGCCTGGAGCCTGGCGCGCCTGAGTGAACCGCTGCACCCGGCCGCGAAGATTCGTGACGGTCCCCTCTTCCTCGGCAAAGTTGGTGATCGGAAGGACAACCGATGCCTTGCTCGCGGCTTCAGGGAGGACCGAGCTGACCACGATTACTTCGCTCGCGCGCGCCACTGCCGCGGCGTCGATGCCGGCGAGATCCTCGCCCGCGACCAGGAGCACATCTCCCTGTTTGAGTCCGCCGAGAAGATCCTTCGTCTTGTTGAAGCCGAGCGCTTGAGCGCCGTGCACGTTGGCCGCGCGCTCGCGGCGCAGCGCGAGATCCTTAACACCGGGGAGCGGAGCCTCATCACCTTCCGTGACGCGAAACGCGCCGGTGCCGCCCTGCATGATCTGGGTCAGCAGGAAGAGCGCCTCGTTGGACAACATTGGAGACGCGGCGACGAAGACCTTCTTCCCACTCAGCGCGCGCGCGGCGGCGGTGATTGCGATCTCCCAGCTCGTTGGAGCGAGCGCCTTCGCACGACCGACCATGGGCTGCTCCACACGATTCTTTTCATTCATCCAGCGGTAGTTGAGCCGGCCCCAGTCGCACATGAAGAACTGATTCACGTTCTCGTTGGGACGGGGACGCATGCGCACCAGCTGATTCTCGCGGGTCTCCATGATCACGTTGCAGCCCTGCGTGCAATTCGGGCAAATCGAAGCCGTGCGGTCCAGCTCCCACGCGCGGGCCTTGTTGAGGAAATCCTTGGACAGCAGCGCACCGACCGGACACAGGTCGACGACGTTGGATGCCCACGGGTGGGTCAGATCCTTTCCTTCGAATTTCCCGATCAACGCACGGTCGCCACGCTCGCTGACATTGAGAACGGGATCGTGCGCGACGTCGTCCATGAAGCGAACACAGCGCGTGCAGAGGATGCAGCGGTTCGGGACGTAGATCACGTCACCGCCAAAATCCTCGGCGGGATTGAAGCGCTTGGGCTCGCGATAGCGCGAATCCTCGCGGCCTTCCTGGTACGTGTAGTCCTGGAGCTCGCACTCGCCGGACTGATCGCAGATCGGGCAATCCAGCGGGTGATTGATGAGAAGCATCTCGAGTACGCCTTTGCGCGCGTCGAGCGATTTGTCGGAATGGACGTGAACAACCTGCCCCTCCGCGACGGTCGTCGCGCAGGACGGAGCGAGCTTGGGCGCCTTCTCGACTTCGACGAGACACATGCGGCACACGCCGGCGATTGGAAGTCCGGGGTGATAGCAGTAGTGCGGAATCAGGATGCCCGCCGTCTTGGCCGCCTCGAGAATCGTGGTGCCGTCGGGGACGCTGACCGGGCGTCCTTCGATCGTGAGGTTGACCATCTTGGTCTCCGCCATCAGGCGACCGCCGCGATGACGGGGTGGAAGCGCCTGCCCTGGATCAGCGCCTCGAACTCGCTCCGGAACTTGTTGATTCCCGAGACGACCGGGACCGCGCACGAATCGCTGAGCACGCAGATCGTCTTCCCGGTCATCTGCTCGGCGATGTCAAGCAGGGTATCCATGTCTTCGATCGTTCCCTGACCGTCGCGGATGCGCTCCATGATCTTGGTCGTCCAGGCTGTGCCTTCGCGACACTGCGTACACTGGGCGCAGCTCTCGTGGGCAAAGAAGCGGGCGATTCGCGCGATGACCGACACCATCGACTGCGCGTCGTCGATTACGATGACTCCGCCTGAGCCTAGCATGGAGCCCTGCGCAACGAATCCCTCGTAATCCATCAGCGTTGCTTCCGCCTCTTCCATAGTCTGAATCGGAACGGACGCACCGCCAGGAATGACAGCCTTGAATTTTCTTCCGTGCGGCGGACCGCCGCACAAGTCATACAGGAATTCCTTGAAGGGAAATCCCATCACAACCTCGTAGGTCCCCGGCCGCTGCACGTTTCCGCACACCGAGAAGAGCTTGGTGCCGGTACTCTTCGGATTCGACAACGACATCTTCTTGTACCAGTCCGCGCCGTTCATCAGAATCGGAGCGGCCGCGATGAGCGTCTCGACGTTATTGATGGTGGTTGGCATGCCGAACACGCCCGACACCGCCGGAAATGGAGGCTTGATTCGGGGATTGCCGCGACGGCCCTCGAGCGATTCCATGAGCGCGGTCTCTTCCCCGCAGATGTACGCGCCAGCTCCCTTGTGAACGTGCACGTCGATTCGCTTGCCGGTGCCCATCGCGTTCTTGCCGAGGATGCCGGCCGCGTAAGCTTCCTTCACCGCCTGCTCCATGAAGTAGAGCGGCTCGGTGAACTCGCCACGGATGTAGACGTACGCCGTCTCCGCGCCGATAGCGTACGCCCCGATCGCGCACCCTTCGACGAGCGCGTGCGGCGTCCACCGCATCAGCTCACGATCCTTGAACGTGCCTGGCTCCGACTCGTCGGCGTTGCAGCAGAGATAGTGGGGCTTACCGTCGCCGGGCTTCATGAACGACCACTTCACGCCCGTTGGAAATCCGGCGCCGCCGCGGCCTCGCAAGCCGGATTCCTTCACGACATTCACGATGTCGGCTGGTGCCATTCCCAACGCCTTCTCGAGCGCCTTGTAGCCACCGCGCTTTCTCCAGCCGTCGAGCGTTCGCGCCTCGGCGTCGCCGAAGTAGCGGGAAAGTACCGTCGTTTCTCTTTGATGCGGCTGCTGCGGGTAGCCCATTTATGCGAGTCGTGCGAGTAGGTCCGGAACTTTTTCCGGCGTAACCGATTCGATGAACTCCTCGTTCACCATCACCGGGGTGGCAAATCCACAGGCGCCAAGACACTCGACTTCGATGACGGTAAAACGGCCATCGGGTGAGGTGAGTCCCAGCTCGCCGGCGTTCGTGTGACGGAGAAACGCTTTCACAACATCTTCAGCGCCACAGATTCCGCACGGCGACGTCGTGCACACCTGAATGAAATACTTTCCCACCGGGTGCTGGTGGTACATCGTATAAAATGTTACGACGCCCTTCACATACGCCGGCGTGAGCTCGAGAAGCTCGGCCACCTCCACCATTCCCTCCTCGCTCACCCAGCCGCGCTCGCGCTGTACGATCCAGAGGGCCGGTAGAAGGGCCGCCATCTTGGTCGGATAGCGAGTGAGCAGCTCGTCGAGCTCGCGCTCCACATCGCCGGTGAAGACAGGCACATAGGGCTCGTGCGCGGCACGATCGTGTGACGCGTAGTCGGGTGATTCCAGTCCGCCAACGAGATCAGGAGTCAACGATCGATCTCTCCCATGACTATGTCGATGCTGGCATTGATGGCGATGACGTCGGAAAGCAGATGCCCCTCCACCATTTTCGGAATGGCGGCCAGGTTCACGAACGACGGAGGGCGGATCCTCCACCGCACCGGCTTCGCCGTCCCGTCGGATACCATATAGTAGCCCTTTTCGCCTTTCGGGCTCTCGACCGCGAAATACGACTCGCCGATCGGCGGACGCGGGCCCTCCATCACGTTCTTGAAGTGATGGATCATCGACTCCATCTCGCTCGTGGCTTTCGACTTGGGTGGCAGAATGATGCGCGGATCATCAATGTTCACGGGGCCGTCGGGCAACCGGTCGGCCGCCTGTTGCAGAATGCGCACTGACTGACGCAGCTCCTCGAATCTGACCAGGTACCGATCGTATACGTCGCCGTTCGTGCCGACGGGCACCTCGAAATCGTAGGTCTCGTAATCCAGATATGGGAAATCCTTCCGTACGTCGTAGTCGACGCCCGATGCGCGAAGCATTGGCCCGGAGAGTCCCCAGTTGATCGCCTCGTCGGGCGTCATCACGCCGAGCCCGACTGTGCGGCCGACCCAGATTGCGTTCTTCGTAAGCACACGATCGATCTCGTCGAGAGTGCTCGGGAATGTGCGGATGAATTGACGAAGGCCATCCATCCATCCGTTCGGGATGTCTGCCGCCATCCCGCCGACCCGGGTCGCTGACGTCGTGAGACGCGCGCCAACCCACTTCTCGATGAGACGGTAGATCTCTTCGCGGCGCTGGAATGCCCACAGAAATGGCGTGAACGCGCCGATGTCTATGCAGAAGGTGCCGAGCCACACGAGGTGCGACATGATGCGCGACAGCTCGGACGCGATGACGCGGAGAACCTTGCACCGCTCCGTGATCTCGATCCCGAACAACCGCTCGGCGCCAAGCGCGAAGGCGACGTTGTTGCCGATGGAGTTGAGGTAGTCCTCGCGATCGGTCCAGCAGATTATCTGGTTATACTGACGGTACTCACCGATCTTCTCGAACCCGCAGTGCAGATAGCCGATGTGCGGGATGCAGCGAACGACGGTCTCGCCATCGAGCTCCAGCACGAGACGGAGAACGCCGTGCGTGGCTGGATGTTGCGGCCCGATGTTGATGAGCATGTGCTCACCTTCGAGATCCGGCTCGACACTCGGCGGTGCCTCGACGGCGACCGCGGTGCCGCCGTCGTTCGTGACGAGGGGCACGCGTTGCGGGCGGCCCTGTGAATCGAGTCCCGAGGTGGAGAGCTCTACTTCGATCGTGCGCCTGGACATCTACTCGCCCGTCCTCTCGCCCTTGTTCAGCCTCTGTCGCATGTCATCCGGCAGCTCAGAGAACGCGTCGGCGATGGTGAGCTCCTCCATCGAATAGCGCGCCTCCGGATTCTGCGCGAGCGCCTGACGCAATTGCTCAGACCGGCTGAACCGTCCGCGAAGAGGAAAATCCTTGCGCAGCGGATAACCTTCCTTGTACGACTCCCACATCAGGAGGCGGCGCAGATCGGGGTGCCCGCGAAAACGAATTCCGAACATGTCGTAGCACTCGCGCTCGAGCCAATCAGCGGAGTGGTAGATGTCATACACGCTGTCGATCTCCAGCGGCGCGCCTTTAGGGATCTGGGCCTTGATGCGGAGAAAGCGCCGGTACGGAAGCGAGCGCAGATGCCAGACCATCTCGATTGGCACTTCGGCATCGCGGTATTCGACGGCGGTGACGTCGCTCAGAAAATCGTATTGCTGCGACGGCTCGTCGTGGAGCCAGCGGATCACCTGCTTGACCGACGCGGCGTCGACATATACGACCGTCTCACCCCAGATCACTTCGATGCGCTTGATCGCCGAGGAGAACTTCTCCTGGAGTGATTTCGCGGATGGATTGGCCGGCTCGCCCCGGTGCGAAACGTTCTTCTGCGTGGCCGGCTGGCTGTCGGGCGCGCTCGCGCCGGTGCGAACGACCTCGAATCGGTTCACGGGGCGGACCTCGTCTGATTCACCGAGTTACCGAATGGCTCGCCGAGCTCGTCGATCACGGACGGCGGAATGTAGAGCTGGCTGGATGGGTCCGGCTCCATCTCGTCACGAATTCCCTTATCGGACGCACGCTCGTTCTTGACCTTCTCCTGGAGCATGCGAATGCCGTAGATGAGTCCTTCCGGGCGAGGTGGGCAGCCCGGAACATAGACGTCCACTGGAATGATCGTGTCGATTCCCTGCACGACAGCGTAGTTGTCGAACATTCCGCCGGTGGAAGCGCACGCGCCCATCGAGATGCTCCACTTGGGCTGCGGCATTTGCTGCCAGATGCGGCGAATGATCGGTGCGAGCTTGAAGGGAACTCGGCCGGCACAGATGAGCACGTCGGCCTGCCGCGGGGAGAAGCTCATCCGTTCCATGCCAAAGCGCGCGAGGTCGAAATCACTCGCGGCGGTCGCCATGAACTCGATCGCGCAGCAAGCGGTGCCGAAGGGCATCGGCCACAGGGAGTTCGCGCGTCCCCAGTTGACGAGGAAGTCCAGGCGCGTCGCGACCCAGCCTTCCTGCGACTCCGGGACGTAGGAGACCGTGCGGTGATCCGAAGGAACGGTCAATCCCATTGTAGCGCTCCCTTCTTCCAGACATAGATGAAGCCGACGAGCAGAATCAGCATGAATACCAGCATCTCACTCAGCCCGAAGAGAGAGATGTTTCCCACGGGGCATGCATCGGCCACGAGGGGCACGAGGCAAGAGAGCTGTTTGTAGTAGACGGCCCACGGGATCATGAATACCGTCTCGATGTCGAAGATGATGAATAGGATCGCAATGAGGTAGAAGCGCACCGAGAATCTCTCTCGCGCGTCCCCGAGGGCCGGAACCCCCGACTCGTACGCCTGCTGCTTTACCGGGGTTGGCCGCGAGCGGATCGTGAGCGACGAGATCGCGATGATCAGGAGCCCAGTGATCACCACGACACCGAGCAGCATCAGAACCGGGAAATAAGCGCGGGCCATTGGGTTCCAGACTTCGTGAAAAATTTCACTAACGCGATTTGCAGGAATTTACCGACCGCCATCTTGTAATTCAACGGCTCCGGTTCGGTGGCGACACTAGTGCGAAATTCGTACATTCACGACGAAAGCTGCGAACAACCGGCAGCTCCCGTCGCCGACAGGCTGGCGTCCTCACCGCAATCAAATCCTCGTCAATGTCAATTCAATCGGACCGCTGGATCACCCGAATGGCCAAGGAGCACCGGATGATCGAGCCCTTCGAAAGCAATCAGGTCAGAGCAGGAGTGATTTCCTACGGCGTCAGCTCTTACGGGTACGACATGAGAGTCGCGCCCGAGTTCAAGATCTTTACGAACGTGCTCAGCTCGATCGTGGACCCGAAAAACTTCGATCCGAAATCATTCGTTGAGTTCGAAGGCGACGTCTGCATCGTTCCGCCAAACTCTTTCGCTCTTGGCCGGTCAGTGGAATATTTCCGTATCCCACGGAATGTCGTCACGATCACTGTAGGTAAATCCACCTACGCCCGGTGCGGAATCATCACCAACGTCACTCCGTTCGAGCCCGAGTGGGAGGGATTCGTCACCCTCGAGATCTCGAACACCACTCCCCTTCCCGCCAAGATCTACGCTAACGAAGGCATTGCTCAGGTGCTCTTCTTCAAGGGCGAAGAAGAGCCCGAAGTATCGTACAAGGACAAGAAGGGTAAATACCAGGGGCAGCAAGGAGTCACGCTGCCCCGGCTGTAACGTGGCCCTTGCCTTGCCGAGTGTAGTAGTAGGGACTGACCGTAATCGGAGGAAGAAAAGCTGATGCAGAACCGCGACGGAGTACAGAAAGGGCCCCAGGATCACGCTGAAGGCGAGCACGGCGCAAAGACACGCAGCAAGATTCTGGAGCAGCTGCACTCACGCAATGGCACAGTGGATCCGAATTCAGAGAACGGCGTCGAGCCCCACAAGAGCATTGCCCACCACAACGCGGCACATCGGCTCTTCGAGGAGCGTCAGCAGCACGACGAAGCCGAGAAGAACAGCGAAAAGACGCGCCTCAACCGCGAGGTTGAGCGACGTCATCTCGATCCGGAGGACATTCCGAAGATCTGATGCTCATCTGAGCATCCCAGGTCCATAGGCGAGGACGATTCCGACCGCCGTCAGGGGCGGGTGCCGAGCAGATTGGCGCGCAGAAAATCGCGATTCATGCGCGTGATGGTGTCGATGCTGATCTCCTTGGGGCAGGCTTCCTGGCATTCGCCGTGGAGGGTACAGCTCCCAAAATTCTCCAGATCCATCGCCTCCACCATTCCAAGCGCGCGGCGGTAGCGTTCCGCCTGACCCTGCGGCAAGAGGCCAAGGTGCGTGATCTTGGCCGCGGCGAAGAGTGACGCTGAGGCGTTGGGGCAAGCAGCCACACACGCCCCGCATCCGATGCAGGCAGCCGCATCCATTGCGGATTCGACGCTTTCCTTCGGGACCAGAATATTGTTCGCGTCCTGCGCGCCGCCGGTCGGTGCAGTGATGAAACCCCCGGCCTGAATGATTCTGTCCAGCGCCGAACGATCGACGACGAGATCCTTCACAACGGGAAACGCCCGCGCCCGCCAGGGCTCGATATAAATGGTATCGCCGTCCTTGAAGCTTCTCATGTGAAGCTGACACGTCGCGGTTCCTCTCATAGGCCCGTGCGCGACGCCGTTGATCATGAGACTGCACATGCCGCAGATCCCTTCCCGGCAGTCGTGATCGAACGCGATCGGGGTCTCGTCGTGCTCCGTCAATCGCTCGTTGACGACGTCGAGCATCTCCAGGAAAGACATGTCGGGGCTTATGTCGCTCGCGTCGTACCGGCCCATCTTGCCCGGCGCGTCAGGGCCCGCCTGTCGCCAAACGTGAAGGGTGAAATGCATTACTTGTAGCTCCGCTGCGACAGCTTGACGTTCTCGAACACGAGAGGCTCCTTGTTGAGAATCGGACTCTGCCTCTCACCGGCGTACTCCCACGCCGCCACGTAGGCGAAGTTTGCGTCGTCGCGAAGAGCTTCGCCGTCAGGAGTCTGGCTTTCCTCCCGGAAATGTCCGCCGCACGATTCGGTGCGATGCAGCGCGTCGAGGCACATGAGCTCGCCGAGTTCGAGAAAGTCAGCTACTCGACCAGCCTTTTCGAGCGCCTGGTTCAGCTCGACATCGCTGCCCGGCACGTTGACGTCGCGCCAGAATTCCTCGCGGAGCTCCGGGATTCTCTCCAGCGCGATCTTGAGGCCCGCGTCGTTCCGCGACATGCCGCAATAGTCCCACATGATCCTTCCGAGCTCGCGGTGAAACGACGTAACGGTGCGCTTCCCGTTGATCGACAGGAATCTGTTCGTGCGCTCTGCGACCGCGTTCACGGCATCGCGAAATGCGTCGTGAGTGCTGTCGACCTTGGCCAGTTTTTGACCGGCTAGATAGTCGCCGATGGTGTTCGGGATTATGAAGTAGCCATCAGCCAGTCCCTGCATGAGCGCGGATGCACCAAGCCGGTTCGCGCCGTGATCTGAAAAATTCGCCTCTCCGGTGACGTGAAGACCGTCGATGGTGCTCATCAGATTGTAATCGACCCAGAGGCCGCCCATCGTATAGTGAACCGCTGGGTAGATCCGCATGGGAACCTCATACGGATTCTCGTCGGTAATCCGCTGATACATCTCGAAGAGGTTTCCATAGCGCTCCTGGATGACGTCCTTTCCGAGGCGCTTTATCGCGTCGGCGAAGTCCAGGTAGACGCCGAGGCCTGTCTCGCCGACGCCCCGGCCCTCGTCGCAAACCTCCTTTGCGGCGCGCGACGCGACGTCGCGGGGCGCGAGGTTTCCGAAGCTCGGATATTTCCGCTCCAGAAAATAGTCGCGGTCGCCTTCCGATATCTGTCGCGGATCGCGCTTGTCGCCCGGCTTCTTCGGAACCCAGACCCGTCCATCGTTTCGCAGCGATTCGCTCATCAGGGTCAGCTTCGACTGATGTTCACCGCTGACGGGGATGCAGGTAGGGTGAATCTGGGTGAAGCAGGGATTCGCGAACGCCGCGCCCCGCTTGTACGCGCGCCAGATCGCGGTGGCGTTGGATCCCTGCGCGTTCGTCGAGAGATAGAAGACATTGCCATATCCGCCTGAAGCAATCACAACCGCGTCGGCGACGTGCGACTCGATCGCACCGGTGACTAGATCCCGAGTCACGATGCCTCGCGCCTTTCCATCGATGACGACGAGGTCGAGCATCTCAGTGCGCGGATACATCTTCACTCCGCCCTCTGAGATCTGCCGCTCCAGAGCCTGGTACGCGCCGAGCAGAAGCTGCTGCCCGGTTTGACCGCGAGCATAGAAAGTCCGCGACACCTGGGCTCCGCCGAACGACCGGTTGGCGAGCAGCCCACCATATTCCCGGGCGAATGGAACCCCCTGCGCCACGCACTGATCGATGATGTTCACGCTCAGCTCGGCCAATCTGTAGACGTTCCCTTCGCGCGAGCGGAAGTCTCCGCCCTTGATGGTGTCGTAGAAGAGCCTGTAAATGCTGTCGCCGTCATTTCGGTAGTTCTTGGCGGCGTTGATTCCCCCCTGAGCCGCGATGCTGTGCGCGCGGCGCGGAGAATCCTGAAAGCAGAAGCATTTCACGTTGTAGCCGAGCTCGCTCATCGTTGCGGCAGCGGCACCGCCGGCTAGCCCCGAGCCGACGATTACGACAGTGTATTTCCGCTTGTTCGCCGGACTCACGAGCTTCATCTCGAAGCGATGCTTGTCCCACTTCTGGGGCAGAGGTCCCGTGGGGATCCTTGCATCGAGCGGCAAACTCATCGGACGATTCCGGAAAGGACGGTCACGGGAATCGCCGTGAAAGCGGCCCACACCAGGACCGCGATCGCCAACGAGAGTTTTCTGTGTAGTGGCCGAGGCGAGGGCGGGCTGACGCCAATGCTTCTCACCGAGCTCCAGGCACCGTGAAAGAGGTGGAGGCCCAGCGCGATCATCGCGATCACATAAAAGAGAGCGACCCACCAGATCCTGAAGCTGGCCACTATGTTCGCATAGACATCCTCGCTGCTGAACACTCCGGCAGGTCTGATGGTCCCCGTCGTGAAATGCAGGATGTGAACGACGATGAAAACCAGGAGTAGCGCTCCGCCCCACCGCATTGTCCTCGATGGGATCGTCGCTACCTGAGCCTCGTGCTTCACATAGCCGATCGGGCGAGCCGCGCGGCTTTGCCGCGTCAGTTGGACCGCGGCAATCACGTGCAGTATCACCGCGACGATGAGCACGATTCGCAGAGTCCACAGAAGCTCACCGGTGCTCTTCAGAAAATGTGAATACGAGTTGATCGCGTCGGGGCCGCGAAAAACGAGGAGATTGCCGAGCGAGTGGAGTACTACAAAACCGATCCCGATGAGGCCGGTGATCCCCATGACGACTTTCTTGCCGACCATGGAGCCGTAAAAGGTGCGCAACCTGCCCATCAACGCGTCACAGCTTTACCGCGCTCATCGGCTCGCGGACCGCATCCGCGCTCTTCGCGAGGGCATCGCGCTCTCCTCGTGTCAGCTCCACTTCGATGATCGATTCCAGTCCGCGCCTTCCGAGCTTGCACGGAACGCCAAGGAAGAGTCCCGACATTCCGTATTCTCCCTCGAGCCACGCGGCGCAGGGAAGAATTCGCTTCTGATCCCGCACGATCGCTTCGCACATCTGCACGGCGGCCGACGAGGGCGCGTAGTACGCCGAGCCGGTCTTCAGATGCTTCACGATCTCGGCGCCACCGGTGCGGGTGCGCTCCACGATCGCATCGAGCTTCGCCTGTGGAATGAGCTGAGTAACCGGGATGCCGCTCACGGAAGTGTAGGAGATCAGCGGCACCATTGTATCACCGTGCCCACCGAGCACCATCGCCTGTATGTCGCGCACCGAAACGTCGAGTTCCTCCGCGATGAAAGCGCGATAGCGGGCCGTGTCGAGCACTCCAGCCATGCCCAGAACGCGCTCTCGCGGAAAGCCGGTGACTTTCATCGCGACGTACGACATCACGTCGAGAGGATTGGAGACCACGATCAGGATCGCGTTCGGAGATGTGGTCTTGATCTGCTGCGAGACCTGCTTGACGATTCCCGCGTTCGTGTTGAGAAGGTCGTCACGCGACATTCCCGGCTTTCGCGCGATGCCCGCGGTGATGACGACGATCTCGGAGTCGCGTGTCTCCTCGTAGCCGTTGGTCCCGATCACCCGAGAGTCGAAGCCTTCGATGGGAGCGGACTGCCACTGGTCGAGTGCCTTGCCCTGCGGGATTCCTTCCATCACGTCGACCATCACGACCGTGCGCGCGAGTTCTTTCTCGGCGAGGCGCTGCGCGGTAGTCGCACCGACGTTGCCAGCGCCGACCACCGTAATCTTGTTCACCATTTTGCTTTCTGGTTGTGGAGAGAGTAGTGCGCGAAAGTTATCGGGCTCGCGCACCGCGAGCAATCGGAGCTAGCCGCCGACTTGTGAGAGAGCGCGAAGACCGCCGACGCTCATCTGGAGGAGATGATGCTCCTTTGGTTTCGTTGACAGAGCGCCGCGAAAAAACGGCTCCAGCGGTAACCCGGATCGAAGCGGCGTGCGCAGATCGATTTCATCGTCGCCGAAGAGACAGGTGCGGAGGCGGCCGTCCGCGGTAAGTCTTACGCGGTTGCAGCTCCCGCAGTAGGTGTGCGACATCGGGGTAATTACCCCGATCGTTCCGGCCGCGTTGGCAAAGCGGTAATAGCGTGCTGGGCCATTCCCTCTCTCGGGCCCGGCAGTCGTCTCGAGATCCCCAATGGCTTCGAGGTTGCGGAGAATTTCGTCCGTCGGGACAACGTGATCCCATGTCAGCTCCCGCATCTCTCCGACTGGCATCAGCTCGATGAATCTCACGTGCCACGGATGATCAATGGTGAGGCGCGCGAAGTCGCACACCTCGTCGTCGTTGATTCCACGCATCACGACGACGTTGAGCTTGATCGGTGAGAGCCCGGCCTCCTGAGCGGCGGTGGCCGCCGCGATCGGATCGAAATCGGTGTTTCGCCTGGAGATCGCTCTGATTCGATCGGACCTCAGCGAATCAGCGCTCATGTTGACGCGATCGAGGCCTGCTCGCTTGAGGGTGGCCGCGAGCTCGGGCAATCTCACGCCGTTCGTCGAGAGAGAAATGTCTTCGATCTCGGGGATCTCTCGCAGCATGCCGATCAGGCGCTCGAGGTCCGGACGCAGAGTCGGCTCGCCTCCTGTGACGCGGAGGCGCCTCAGCCCGAGCGGGGCGAGCTCCGCAACGACGCGCGCAATCTCTTCGTACGAGAGGATATCCGCCTTGGGGAGCCACTCGAGTCCCGCCAGCGGCATGCAGTAGAGGCAGCGGAAGTTGCATCGATCGGTCACCGAGATGCGGAGGTACTCGATGCTCCGGCCAAAGCTGTCGCGCAGAGTGACGCTCATACGCTCGAGACCTGTGCGGCGCCGGTCGGATCGACCCACTCGCGCGTTCCGTCCGCGTAGTGCTCCATCTTCCAGATCGGTACGCGCTTCTTGATCTCCTCGATCACGTACCGAGTGCAATCGAGCGCAGGAGCGCGGTGCTCGTGAGCGGCGACGATTGCCACGCTCACTTCGCCCAGACCGAGCACCCCGATCCGATGCTCGACTACCAGCGCCGAGACCACAAATCTCTCTTCGGCTTCGTCGAGAATCCGCTCGAGCTCGCTCTCCGCCATCGATTTATAGGCGGAGTATTCGATCGAGTTGACGCTGCGTCCGTCGTTCACGTCGCGCACGGTGCCGATGAACACAGAGATCGCGCCAAATTGCGGCGAGCCGACCTCGCCGATGAGCGAGGCAGGATCTATCTCACGCGTGACGATCGAGGAGCGCTTCATCCTCCAGCCACTGGTGGAATCAACGCGATCTCGTCGGTCGGGGCGATGATCTGGTCGGACGCGGCGAAGCTCCTGTTCACTGCGACGCGCGGAGCGATCGGCAACGACGAGGCGCCGGGCAGCGCCCGGATGCGGGAAATGAGATCTTTTACTGTGGTGCCGGGTGTGTGGGGGAGTTCGACTGTCGGTGCGCCGAGCAAGTCGGCGTAGGAAGCAAACAATTGCACCGTCACAGTAGACATGTATTGACCTCCCTTGCCCCTTGTCTGGACCTAAGTCGTTACGCTTCCGACATCTGCGACATGTTTACCCCGGCGACCAGGGCGCGCAGCTCCTTGGAAGGCTTGAACACAGGCACTGGTCTGGCGGAAACCTCAACAGGCGAACCGGTGCGCGGGTTTCTGGCCATACGCGTCTTTCGATTTCGGATCTTGAAGGTCCCAAATCCTCTGACTTCGATGTTTTCCTGGGTTTGAAGCGATTCCTTGATCGCCTCGAGAAAAGCATCCACCACGCGCGCGCAATCCTTCTTGGAGATCATCGGCCCGGCAGTTCGTGAAATCTGGGCCGTGACACGCTCGACGAGGTCGGCTTTAGTCATTGAAAAACTCCGAATGGAGAG
>CAAGKR010109711.1_pt1 | contig 14809 bp, 16 predicted proteins | sample 2556971 | NCBI WGS metagenome assembly CAAGKR01 (sample SAMEA5207829, study PRJEB30636) | soil metagenome | biome: forest; feature: boreal; material: soil | place: USA | collected 2011-09 | depth 1 m | reverse complement strand
CCCTCCCCGCTCTTCGCCAGCGAGGTGTTGATCGTCGCCGGCGGGTTCGCCGCCGGCCGCCCCTGGGGCGCGTCGATCGCCGCGCTCCTGCTCGCCCTCGGCTTCCTCGGGCTCGCACAGGCGCTCATCCAGACGACCGCGGGCGAGTCGCCGCCGCACGACCGCGCGCTCGCACCAGGCCTGCGCCGCGTCACGCTGCTCGCCGGCGTCACGGTGGCCTGCCTGCTCGCGCTCGCGGCCGCCGCGCTCTGGCTGCCCGGCAGCGACCTCGCCCATGCCCTCGTGGAAGGAATCCGGTGACGAGCGCGTATCGCAGCACCGTCGCCCGCGCGCTCGACACCGGCTGGCAGTTCGCCGGGCTGCACGCGAGCGGAACGAGCATCCGCACCGTCCTCGCCTCGCCCGACGGCGATCTTCAGATCGAGACCGTTCCCGTCGCCGACGGGCATGTTCCCTCGATCGTCGATCTCGCGCCCGCGTCTTCGTGGGACGAGCGCGAGGCCGCCGATCTCTACGGCGTGCGCTTCGACGGGCACGAGCCGCTCCGCCCCCTCGTCGACCACGACGCCGCCCTCGACCGCTGGACGGTGCCCGTGCACAGCGACGACACGTACCAGATCGCCGTCGGTCCGATCCACGCAGGCGTGATCGAGTCCGGCCACTTCCGCTTCCACGTCGTCGGCGACAAGATCCTCCACCTCGACGCGCGGCTCTTCTACAAGCATCGCGGCCTCGAGCGTGCCGCCGAGGGACGGCCGCTGGAGGAAGGCCTCGCGTATGCGCAGCGCGCGTGTGCGGCCTGCGCGGTCACCAACACCGTCGCGTACGCACACGCCTGCGAGGACGCACTCGGCCTGCAGCCGACGGCGGAGCTTGCACGCGCGCGCACGATCCTGCTCGAGCTCGAACGGACATGGAGCCACCTCAACGACATCGCCGCCGTGTGCGCCGGCGTCGGGCTCGCTGCGGGCAATACCCACTTCGCCGCACTCACGGACCAAGCCCGCGCACTCAACGCGGCGCTGACCGGCCACCGCTTCCTCTTCGGCACGGTTCGCGTGGGCGGCAGTGCGCTCACGCTCGACGCGGGCGCGGTCGCGCACACACGCGAGGAGCTGGCAGGTCTGCGCGGCGCGGCTCACCGCGGGTGGCGCGAGCTGCTCTTCAATGCGTCGTTCCAGGACAGGCTTCCCGACGTCGGCGTCCTCACGATGGAGGACGCGCGCTCGCTCGGCACCGTCGGCCCGGCAGCGCGTGCGAGCGGGATCGCCGAGGATGTGCGCAGCTCCAGCCCGCGCCTCGCCTATGACGGCTTCGAGGCACAGGTGCCCACGGACGCCGCAGGCGACGCGCAGGCGCGTCTCGAGCAGCGCGCGCTCGAGCTGTGGCAGTCGCTCGACGTGCTCGATGCGCTCCTCGACGGGCCGGTGCTGCCTGCTGCCGCCGCACCCGGTGCGCCGCCGAGGCCGATCGGGATCGCCCGCGTCGAGAGCCCGCGCGGCGCGACGCTCTGCGTCGTCGAGCACGCGGGCGGAACGCTGGAGCGTCTCCGCCTGCGCACCGGGTCGTACGCGAACTGGCCCGCCGTCGCGCATGCCGCCGTCGGGAACCTCCTGCCCGACTTCCCGCTCATCAACAAGAGCTTCGAGCTCTGCTACGCCTGCGCGGACCGCTGATGCTGACACTGCTCCGAGATCTCCGCCGGCTCCGCAACGACCTCGACCTCCCATCGCCGGGGCGCGGCCGCAGCCTCGCCGTGCGTCACGTCGATGCGGGCTCGTGCAACGGGTGCGAGCACGAGCTCACGCTCGCCGCTGCGCCGCAGTACGATCTCCAGCGCTTCGGCTTCGGCATCGTCGCCTCTCCGCGTCACGCCGACGTGCTGCTCATCACCGGCGTGGTGACGATCCGGATGCGCGAGCCGCTGCTCACCGCCTACCGGGCGATGCCTGAGCCCCGGCTCGTCGCGGCCTTCGGCGACTGCGCGCTCGGCTGCGGGTTGCTCGGGCTCGACTCCGAGCTCGCCGGTCCCGTCGACGCGATCCTCCCGGTCGACCTGCGGATCCCCGGCTGCCCGCCGACGCCGGACACGGTCGCCGCGGCGCTCGCCGAGCTCTGCGACCGCGCAAAGCTGCGGCGTTAGCCCATTTCAATCTCGACCGGAATGCCCATCCGGCCGAGACGGCGGAGATGCCGGTGGTGCGAGCGGAGCGCGACCCAGAGCGACGGCTGCGCCGTGTAGCGGACGCCGTGCTTCGCCGCGTTGCGCTTCACGATCTCCGCGATGCGCGGGTAGTGCGTGTGCGCGACGCGCGGGAAGAGGTGGTGCTCGATCTGATAGTTGAGCCCTCCGAGCACCCACGTCAGCACCGGGTTGCGCGGGCAGAAGTCGACGGTCGTCTCGACCTCGTGCACGGCCCACGGCTTGTTCGCCGCGGCGAGCTGCTCGGCCGACGTGAACTCCGCTTCCTCGACGCAGTGCGCGAGCTGGAACGTCGTCGCGGTGACGAGGCTCGTCAGCATCGTGAACCCGGCGTAACCGACCACGACGACCCACCACGGATAGACGAGCAGCGGCGCGACGATCGCCCACCCGATGAAGATGACCTTGCCGCTGATGAGCCCCGCGAGATCCCAGCGCCGCGGCCTGCGCAGCGTGCTGTTCGCGATCCGGCCGCGGATCAGCGCTGCGATGTCGGCGCCGGTCTGCCAGCGGATCACCATCAAGCTGTACAGCGGCCAGATGTAGAGATGCTGGAGCCGGTACCACGGCTTCGGCGCCTGCGTCGGCATGAACCGCGCGAACGGCGTCTGGCTGATGTCGTCGTCGTAGCCGTCGACGTTCGTGTAGGTGTGGTGCGCAACGTTGTGCTTGACGCGCCACGCGTAGCTCGAGAAGCCGAGCATCGCGTCGGCGGTCCAGCCCATCAGATGGTTGAGCCGCCGGGCGCGGAAGTACGCGCCGTGATTCGCGTCGTGCTGGACGCAGAAGCCGATGAGCACCGTGCCGAGCACGAGGCCGCCGAGCGCGACGAGCCCGAGGGCGATCCCGGGCCGAACGACGATCAACGCCGTCCACGACACAGCCCAGACGGCGAAGGCGACGACCGTCTTCGCGTAGAGCTGCAGCCGGGCGCGCACGCGGATGCGGCGCGATGCCAGATAGAGCTCGACCTCACGGCGAGTCTCGAGGATGAAATCGCCACCCTTCTCGAAGGACAGCTTGCGGGCCACGGCGCTCAACCTTAGGACAGTAGCTGGAAAAGACCGCCGTCCACGGCCTTTCGCCGGCACGACCGGTTGAATGCGTCCCGTGCTCGCACTCGGTCTCACCGCCGCACTGCTCGCGTCCATCCTCTTCAACGTCGGGATCGCCCTGCAGGGCGTCGAGGCCCGCGCGATGCCGAAGTCGTTCAGCCTGCGCGTATCGCTGCTCGGGCGCCTGCTCCGGCGGCCGCGCTGGATCCTCGGCTGGCTGCTCGGCATCATCGGGATCGGCCCGCAGGTGCTCGCGCTCGCCTACGCGCCGTTCGTCGTCGTGCAGCCGGCACTCGCGTCCGGGCTGCTCGTCCTCCTGTTTCTCGGTGCGCGCACGTTCAAGGAGCACGTCACGCACTGGGAGATCTTTGGCGTCGTCGCGATCATCGGCGGTGTCGCTCTCGTCGCGTGGGGCGCGCCGCCGCACGTGGAGGCGCATCGCGGTGGCCTCGCGGTGATCGCCGTCTTCGCGGGTCTCTCGGCCTGCGGTCTCGTGCCGTTCGCCGTGCGCGGGACGCGCTTCGATTCCGGGATGCTCGCGATCGTCGCATCGGGCTGCGGCTTCGGCGCGACGAACATCGCGACGAAGCTGCTGAGCGACGACGTCGGGTTGCACGAGTACGGAAACGCGGCGGCGTGGGCGGCCTTCGGGCTGGTGATGGGCGTGGCCGCGACGATCACGGGGATGACGGCGTTCCAGCGGCGGCGCGCGACGACCGTCGTGCCGGTCAGCACCGCGGTGCAGACCTTCCTGCCGATCGTCCTCGAGCCGTTCTTCCTGCGCGAGCGGTGGAGCGAGGTGCCGCTCGGCGGGGCGCCGATCGCCGCCGGCCTGCTGGTCGCCCTCGTGGGGACGGTCGTCGTCTCGCGCAACGAGGGGGTCGGCCGACTGGCGGCCAGGTCGCCTCCTCGAGCGCATCCCTGAGATCAGGGAGACGACCCGGGGCCGAAAACGCCGATGGAGTACACCAGTGACGAGCGACAAGCAGTCCCGTCTGAACGCCGATCAGCTGGAGTCCGCGCTCGCCCGGAAGCGCGACTCGCTCGCTGGTCTCGAGAACGAGGAACAGCGGTCGCGGCGCGAGCAGGCGATCGAGCAATTCGGCACCTACGTCGCGATGCTCCGCGACACGACGACGGTGTCGGCGGCACGGCCGTTCTCGTTCAAGCTCGAGTTCGAGGACGGACGCTGGAATGTCGACGAGATGAGACTGGAAGCGGCACCACGCGTCGGCGACATCGTGTCGTTCGGCGACGGGCGTCCGTGGCGCATCCGTGCAACACAGCTCGTGCGTGCACGTCCCGCCCGCAAGCCCGTGCGCGAGTTCTTCGTCTGCGCACCGGCGGCCTGAGACCAGGCCGGCTGCGGCGATGCTGCTCAAAGTAGGCCAGCTCGTCAGCCTTGGCGGCCGTGTGCTGCGCGTGCTGGGTTTCGACCCGATGGGCGTCTCGGACCGGCAGGTCGAGCTCGAGGACTGCAAGACCGGCGAGCCCCGCCGCGTTCCGCTCGACCTGCTCGAGCGGGCTGCCAGCGCAGACGTCGCCGCCGCCTGAGCACTGCCTCTACGATCGCCCCGTGGCGAACAGTCGGCTCGTCTACTCCACGGACGGCGGCGACCGTCGCGGCGACGACGCCCGCGAGAAGCAGGCGGCCCGCGGCCCGCAGCTCCCAATGGACGGCGTCGTCCGCGTGTTCCGCGAGACGGGCGGCCGCCGCGGCAAGACGGTCACGGTCGTGCGCGGCGTGCCCGCAGGCGAGGTGCCCGCGGTCGCGAGCGACCTCAAACGGCACTGTGGGACAGGCGGCGCCGTCAAGGATGGCGCGGTCGAGATCCAGGGCGACCACCGCGAGAAGGTCGCAGCCCGCCTGGAATCGCAGGGTTTTCGCGTCAAGTTGGCCGGCGGCTGACGTCCTCGCCCCGCGGGGCCAGCCGGATGTTCCAATAAGCTCTGCCGTCAGTATTCGACGCGGGGCGGCCCGCTCGACCGATTCCGACAATGAAGGCTAGGTGAGGGACGATGGCAGCGCAGGCGCTTACAGCAACAGAGTTCATCGACGGCATCGCCAACCAGCTCGACGGCGCGTACTCGAAGGCGGACATCAAGAAGGTGCTCGGGGCAGTGGCGGACGAGCTTCAGGAGTGCCTGGCGAACGGGTACAAGGTCAACATCGCGGGCGTCGGCCGGTTCGAGCCGCGCGCGAAGGCCGGCCGCAAGAAGGGCGATCTGATCCGGAACCCGTTCGATCCGGACGCGCCGCCGAAGCAGGTCACGGCGGACGAGCCGACGAAGGTCGTCGTCAAGGCCTTCCCGGCCGCGGCGCTGAAGAACGGCATGCCCAACCCGGCGACGAAGAAGGGCGAGGATCTCGCGACGACCCTCCTCTCGAAGTAGGGAACGCGCGCTCCTTTGTGGAGCGGCGCATCGCAAGGTACGAAGGGGGCTCCGACTCGGAGCCCCCTTCTCGTTCCGGCGCCGATGAGTTTTCCCCGGCGGGCGGGTCCTTCTCTGGGACGTGCCCGCCCCGCAGCCGAGCTCGATCGTGTTCGCCGTCGGCGGCTCGATCAGTCGTGCCGACGTCCCTCGGCTCTGCGCAACGCTCCGCGCACTCCTCGCGGGAAGCGACGCCGAGCTGGTCGTCTGCGACGTCCGCGCGCTCGTCGACCCCGACGCGTCCGCAGTCGACGCGCTCGCCCGGCTTCAGCTCACCGCCCGGCGGCTCGGGTGCCGGATACGCCTCCGCCACGCCTCGTCCGAGCTCCGCGAGCTGATCGCCTTCATGGGGCTGCGCGCAACGATGCGTTCCGGTTCGACGACTAATCGAGGCTGAGCGGCAAGCCGAAGAGCGGAAACAGCGTCTCGGTGTCGAGGAAGAACGTGAACTCGACGATCCGGCCGTCTGACAGCTCGAGCACCTGCAGCGCCCACGGCTCGTAGCCGGCCCCGCTCGCGCTGGGCTTGTACTGCCCGAACGCCGGTGAGCCGTTCGCGGCGACGGTGGGGATAACGCGCGAGCCCCGACAGCCGATCCCCGGCCCGAACCACCAGCGCAGGATGTCGTCACGGCCGCTCAGCCACATGTCGTAGGGCGGCATCGACTGCGCCGCGTCCTCCTGGATCAGCGAGGTGAGCGCCTCGATGTCGTAGCGCTCGAACGCCTCGACATAGCGGGCGAGCAGCGCGCGGTCGGTCTCGTCCAGCGGCGGAGTCGGATCGGAGGAGCTCACCTTGCCGGCCGCGAGCGTCGACCGGGCCCGCTGCAGGGCGCTGTTGCCCGACGCGACGCTCGTTTCGAGGAGCTCCGCGACCTCGGTCGCCTGCCAGCGAAGCACCTCGCACAGGATCAGTACCGCGCGCTGGCGCGGCGGGAGGTGCTGGAGAGCCGCCACGAACGCGAGCCGGATCGTCTCGCGCGCGACGGCCACGTCCGCCGGGTCTCCCTCCGGCACGACGAGACCGTCGGGCGTCGGCTGGATCCACGTCGCCTCCGGCAGCGTGTGCAGGTTCTCGGATGAGTTTCCGGCTGCCGGTCCGTCTAACCTCTCGAAAAGCCGACGACGAACGGGAGGAGAACACGATGAGTCGACCCGAGAAGACACCGCTGCTCGCGCGCCTTGCGCACCTGATCGTGCGTCACCGGCGTGCAGTGATCGGCGTCTGGGTCGTGCTCACGCTGTTCGGCGGATTCTCCGCCGGCCAGGTCTCGAAGCGCTGGTTCGAGAGCTTCTCGATCCCCGGCTACTCCGCCTACGAGGCGAACCAGCGGACGCTCCACACGTTCGGAACCGGCGAGCAAGCGCCGCTCGTCGCCGTGTTCCACAGCACAGGCGACGTCACGAAAGCGACCGGTATCAAGAACGCGATCGCCGCCGCGGCGAAGGTCAACCCCGGCTCGCGCGTCTCGTCGTTCTGGTCGACCGGCAGCCGCGCGTACGTCTCCAAGGACGGGCATACCGCGTTCGCCGAGATCTACCCGTCCGGCACGCCCGGCTTCAGCTCGACAGTGCACATCCCGAAAGTGCGCGCGGCCCTGAAGGCGGCCACGCCCGCGGGCATTCAGTCGTCGCTGACGGGGCGCGACGCGATCTACGCCGCCACCTCCGGCGGCGGCAAGGGGCCGAGTGTGCTGACCGAGGCGCTCATCGGCGGGCTTGGCTCGCTCGTCATCCTGTTCTTCGTGTTCGGCACGCTGCCCGCCGTGCTGATGCCGATCGTGATCGCGATCGCGTCGATCCTCAACACGTTCAGCCTCGTCTGGGTGCTCACCTACATCACGAACGTGTCCGTCATCGTGCAGTTCCTGATCGCGCTCGTCGGCCTCGGTGTCGCGATCGACTACGCGCTGCTGATGATCTTCCGTTTCCGCGACGAACTGCGCGAGGGCGAGGATGTCGAGACCGCCCTCGTCGAGACGATGACGCACGCCGGCCGCTCGGTGATCGTCTCCGGCTCGACGGTCGCCGTCGGCCTGCTTTCGATGGTGATCCTCCCGCTGCCCTTCATCCGTTCGATCGGGATCGGCGGGATGCTGATTCCGGCGGTGTCCGTCGTCGCGGCGACCACGCTTCTGCCCGCGCTGCTCGCGACGCTCGGCACGCGCATCAACAGCGTGCGCCTCCTGCCGAAGCGGTTCGTCGACAGCGGCCATCCCGAGGACGGCTGGTGGGGCCGCTGGGCCTCGCTCGTCATGCGCCGGCCGGTCCCGGTCGCCATGGTCGGCCTCGCGATCGTGGGCACGCTCGTCTACTCCGGACTGCAGCTGAACCCGAGCGAGGCGCAGCTGAAGGACTTCCCCGGCAGCGGCGACGCGATCAGCGGCCGAACGACGCTGGCGGACGCGGGCATCTCGGCCGGCGTGATGAAACCGTTCGTCGTCCTCGTCGAGGGCGGACGAAGCCGGGGGCCGATCGTCGCCAAGCTGCGCGCCACGCCCGGTATCGCCGCGGCCGTCGCACCGCCCGACTGGCGCAAGGGCTCGAGCAGCCTCGTCGAGGCCTTTCCGACCATCGACTCGGCATCGAAATCGGTACGGACGACGATCACGCGCGTCCGTGCCGAGCTCACGGGCACCGGCGGCACCCTCGGCGGCGTCGCTGCCGCGGACCGCGACTTCGTGAAGGCCGTGTACTCGAACTTCCCGTACGTGCTCGCCTTCGTCGTGCTGCTCACATTCGTCCTGCTCGCGCGCGCGTTCCGCTCGCTCGTGCTGCCCCTGAAAGCCGTCATCCTCAACCTCGTCTCGCTCGCAGCGGCCTACGGGATCATCGTGTTCATCTTCCAGCAGGGGCACGGCTCCGAGTCGATCTGGGGGGTGCACGCAACCCAGGCGATCATTCCCTGGATCCCGCTGATGATCTTCGCGTTCCTGTTCGGCCTGTCGATGGACTACGAGGTCTTCATGCTGAGCCGCATGCGTGAGGCGTACGACGAGACCGGCGACACGCCGCGCGCGATCGCCCTCGGCCTGGCGCGGACCGGGAAGCTCGTCACGAGCGCCGCGCTGGTGCTGATGTTCGCGTTCTTCGTCCTCGCCTCCGGCCCGGGCGTCGACATCAAGCAGTTCGGCATCGGGCTCGCGGCGGGGATCATCTTCGACGCGACCGTGATCCGGGCGCTGCTCGTGCCGGCGCTGATGCGACTGCTCGGCAAATGGAACTGGTGGATGCCACGCGTGGCCGCACGCGCACTGTTCGTCCGCGAGCCCGAGCGTGTTCCCGACCAACCCGCAACGGAGCTCGCATGAGCTGTTCTCTTTTCCCCGATTGGAGGTGCGATCGATGGCGCTGACCGTTGTGCTCGTTGGAACACGCAAGGGCTGCTTCATCCTCGAGAGCGACGGCGATCGCCGCGACTGGAAGGTGCGCGGACCGTTCTGCGAGGGCTGGCCGGTCTACCACGCGGTGCACGATCCGGGCTCGGGAGCGATCTACGCGGCCGCGGCGAGCGAGTGGCACGGCGCGGGCGTCTGGCGGAGCACCGCCCTCGGCGAGAGCTGGGAGCTGTCGAGCGAGGGCCTCGCCTACGACGACGGCGGCCCGAAGCTGTCGAAGGTCTCGGGCCTGACGGTGGCGCACGGGCGCGTGCTCGCGGGCGCCGAGGCGGTGGGCCTGTTCGAGAGCCGCGACGGCGCCAAGACCTGGTCGCTGCTCAGCAAGCTCGACGGCCAGCCCGGCAGCGACACGTGGAACGATCCGGCGCAGCAGCCGCCGGGCCATCTCGGCCTTCCCGCGATCCTGCCGCACCCGGACGAGGCGTCACATTTCTGGGCAGTCGTGCAAGGGAGGGGCATCTTCGAGACCACGGACGACGGCGCGTCGTGGACACCGCGCAACAAAGGGCTTCGCGCGGAGTGGCCGCTCGAGAATCCCGAGGTCGGCTACTGCGTGCACAAGCTCGTGATGTCGCCGGTCGACCAGCAGCGCTTCTACCAGCAGAACCATTGCGGGATGCACCGCAGCGACGACGGTGGCCACTCGTGGACGGAGATCACCGAAGGCCTGCCGTCCGACTTCGGCTTCGCCGCCGCCGCGCATCCGCACGACAAGGACACGTTCTACGTGGTCCCGGTCGACCCGGGACACGGGCGCGTCATGCACGACGGCAAGGCGGCGGTGTGGCGCACGCGCGACGCGGGCTCGACGTGGCAGCGCCTCGATCGCGGGCTGCCGCAGCGCGACGCGCATCTCGGCGTGCTGCGGGAAGGCATGGCGATCGACTCGCTCGACGTGCCCGGCCTCTACGTCGGCACGAGCACGGGCCAGGTGTTCGCGAGCGCCGACGAGGGCGACAGCTGGACGGAGATCGCGAGCTACTTGCCCGCCATCGCGTCGGTCGAGGTCGCCGTCGTCGCATAGGCAGCATGGCCGATCTGCACCTCCCTTCGACGCTGCCGCCGTTGTTCCGCGACCTGCCGCGCCGGCTCAACGTCGACGCGGCAACCGTGCAGGAGGCGATCGAGCGCCTCGACGAGCAGTGGCCCGGTCTGCGCGACCGGCTCTGCGCGGAGGGGCCGATGCTGCGCCCGCACATCCACGTGTACGTCGACCGCGAGCGCGCGGAGCTCGACACCGCGCTCGCCGCGGGCTCGCGGGTCGACGTGATCGCTGCGATCAGCGGCGGCTGACTACCGGCCTGGCGACGGTTCCCGCGAGCGCTCCGCCCGCAGGTAGACGAACCAGTAGACGGCTCCGACCAGCAGGGCACCGCCGACGATGTTCCCGAGCGTGACCGGGATCAGGTTCGCCCAGATGAACCGGCCCCACGTCAGCCGTGAAAGATCGGGAGCCTTCGCGAGCGACGCGACGAACGCGTGGTCGTGCTTCACGAACAGGGCATACGGAACGAAGTACATGTTCGCGACGCTGTGCTCGAAGCCGGATGCGACGAACGCGGCGATCGGCGGGACGATTGCGAGCACCTTGTCCGCGGTCGAGTGCGCGCCGTAGGCCAACCAGACGGCGAGGCACACGAGCGCGTTGCAGAGCGCGCCGAGCGCGACAGCCTGACCCCAGCCGAGCCCCACCTTCCCAGAGGCGATCGTGAGCGCGGTCTCGCCGACCGCACCCTTGCCGAAGGTGTACTGCCGTGCCGCGATCATCAGCCCCGCGGTCCCGACGGAGCCGACGAGGTTTCCCGCGTACACGAGCGTCCAGTTGCGCAGGAGCCGCAGCGTCGAGACGCGACGGCTCGCCCACGCCATCACGATCAGGTTGTTGCCGGTGAACAGCTCGGCGCCCGCGACGACAACGAGGATCAGGCCGAGCGAGAACACAAGCCCGGCGAGCAGCCGTCCGACCCCGTACGGGAGCCCGGTCGCGCCTGCGAGCGTCGTGGTCGAGAAGATCGCGCCCATCGCGATGAACGCGCCCGCGAGCACCGCCAGCGCGAAGGTGTCCAACGCCGAGAGACCGGCCTTCGCCGCGCCGACCTCCTCGGCCTTGCGAGCCATCTCGACCGGCGGCAGGGCGTCGAAGCTGTTCGCGTTCACATCCAGAGGATCATGCACCACCGCGACAGCGCCATCCGGCCGCGTCCTGAGCGCCGGTGCGGCTTTCCCACACCGCCAGACACCGCCAGCGTCCCGTTCGGATGACAATGGCCTCATGCAGGTCTTCGTGACCGGCGGCGGCCGGGGATTCATCGGCGGCCATGTGGTTCGCGCGCTCGAGCAAGCCGGGCATGACGTTCGCCGCGAATGGGTCGACGTTCGCGACCGCGCAGCGCTGCGGCGGGCCGTGCGTGACTGCGAGGCCGTCGTGCACGTCGCCGCGCTGTACAGCTATACGGCGTCGGTCTTGGAGATGGAGGCGATCAACGTGGGCGGTACGCGCAATGTGATCGCTGCATGTCGCGCCGCCGGTGTGCGGCGGCTCGTGCATACGAGCTCGTCGGGGACGTGCGGTCCGGTGCCGGGACGCGCTGCGACAGAAGAGGACGGTCCGCCTCTCTGGGAGCTCGGGGTTCCCTACAAGCGGACGAAGCTCGAGGCGGAGCGGCTCGTAATCGCGGCGGCGGCCGAGGGACTCGAGGCGATCTGTGTCAACCCGACGACGCCGATCGGCGAGGGCGACGATGCACCCACACCGACCGGGCGAATGGTGCACGGGGTCGCCTCCGGCCGCTACCGAGCGACACTGCGCTCGGGCGGGCTGAACCTCGTCGACGTACGCGACGTCGCCCACGGGCATGTCCTCGCGCTCGAACGCGGCCGCGCGGGCGAGCGCTACATCCTCGGCGGGGCGGCGAACCTCACGCTCCCTGAGGTGTTCGAGTTGATCGCGCGTGCCGCGCACCGGCGGCCGCCGCGCATCCGCCTGCCGTACGCTGCGGCGCAGGGGCTGGCGCTCGTCCGCCTCGCGAACGCACACGAGGTCGCGCTCGCGCGTCTACCGGCGTGGTTCTCGTCCGCCAAGGCGCAGCGTGACCTCGGGTACGAGCCAGCGCCGATCGAGCCTGCGGTCGAGCGCGCCGTGAAGGCCGCGCTCAGCTAGCGCGCGGGAACACAGGCTGGTGGTTCTTCAGCACGGCCTGGTTGCGGGCCGAGCGCAAGTCGGCGCGGGGCGAGCGAGGCGAATCTGGCGGAGGATTCGGGCTAGTGGAACTGGGCGCGCACGTGCGTCGCGAAGATCTCCGACTTCTTGCCGGTCGTCGGGGTGGCGCTGCCCCAGCTGAGGACGACGTCGGTGGGTGACAACGTCGAGATTCCGATCGTGTCGCCCGGCCACACGGACGTATCGCCGAACTCACTCGACACCTGGAACGGGTCGGAGAGCCAGCCGCGTGTGACCGAGAACGTGCGCAGATACGCCGCGTAGCCCTGCGGGTTGCTGCTGGAGAGCCAGCCGACGTACGCGATCCCCGAGCCTCCGCCGGCGACTTCCATGATGTGCGGAACGTCGAGTTGGTCGGGAGTCGCCTGCAGCGGCGCCGACCAGTGCAGGCCGTGGTCGATCGAGAAGGAGAGCCAACCGGTGTCGTTCGCGGTCCCGTCGCCGTTCGTTCCCTGCGTGTCCCATGTTGCATAGAGGTTGCCGCCGGCGTCGCTGGCGATGGCTCCGTCGATCCACCATTCTGCGAGCGACATGGTTCCGGCCTGCGCGCCGACCCGGACCGGCGTCGACCAGGTCTGGCCCTGATCCGTCGACGCGGTGAAGTAGCTGTAGGCGGGCTCCATCGTGAAGGTGGTCGGGTCGGTGATGTGGTAGCCCTGATAGAGCACGTCGATCCGGCCGCTCGGCTCGACGACCAGCGGCGCACTGTCGCCGCCGCTTGCGGGGAACCCCGGGCTGATGTGCGACATCGGCCCGAACGTCTTGCCGCGATCCGTCGACTTCTGCATGACGACGTTGAGATCGCCGGTCGCAAACGCGCAGCTGCCGTTGGTGGCGCAGATGGAGGTTACGGACGTCCGCTCGGGTCCGTAGTCCCACGTCACGTACACCGTGCCGTCGGGCGCGATTGCGATGAAGTCGCGGTCGCCCCAGTTCTTCGCGTCGGGCGGGACGAGCGAGGTCACCTGCGAGAACGTGGCGCCGTGATCGAAAGAGGCGGCGACGATCGGATACCACTGGCTCGCCTTGGCGATCATGAACACCGCGTACACGGTTCCGTCCGGCGCGACCGCAACGGCCGGATCCCACGAGTTCACGTTCGAGCCGATCGAGCCCGGCACCGAGATCGGCGTGTCGAAGCTGAGGCCGCCGTTCGTCGAGCGGGCGAACGCGATCCCGTTGCACCCCATCCACGTCTCGTAGACGTAGCCGAGCTTCGGATCGGCTGCCTGCTCGACCTCGGCGTTCTGGCCCGAGCAGGAGGCGCTGATATTCGCGATCGGGCTGACCGCATACGACGGAGCCGCGGCCACCGCGGGCGTCACGCCCACGAGAAGAGCCGTTCCGGCCAGCACAACCAAGGCCTCGAAGATCCGCCGACGCATCCCGTCGATCTTCCTCGGCCTACCCGGCTGCGTCAAGCTCGACGACGGCCGGCACAAGCCGTCCCTGACCTGATGCGCGGAGTACCCTGGCGTTGGTGCTCGCGCTTGGGCGTTTTTCGACTGCGCATGGGCGTCTGGTCGTGGCGCTCTGGGTTGTCGTTCTCGCGGCCGGGCTCGGCATCTGGCGGGGTGTTGGCAATCGCTACGCGAACAACTTCCGTCTCCCGAACACCGGATCGCAGCAGGCGCGTGACCTGCTCCAGACCGGCTTCGCGTCGCAGGCCGGCGACCGCGACCAGATCGTCTTCCACGCCCTTACCGGGACGCTCGCCGACCCGCTGCTGCGGCAGCGCGTGCAGGCACTCCTCGCGCGCGTGGCGCGGCTGCCGCACGTCGCTGCCGTAAGCGACCCCTACGCGTCGCAGCCGTCGGCGATCGCGCGCGACGGGACGATCGGCTTCGCAACCGTCGTCCTCGCGCACACCCGGAGCAGGACCGCGGATGCAACGACACGGCAGTTGATCTCGGCCGCGAAGGCTGCACGCTCGCCGGCGCTGCAGGTCGAGCTCGGCGGACCGGCGATCGAGCAAACCCAGAGGACGGCGGTCGGTTCGAGCATGATCGTCGGCCTCGCCGCGGCCGGCATCGTCCTGCTGCTCAGCTTCGGGTCGCTGCTCGCGATGGGGCTGCCGGTCGTCACCGCCCTCTGCGGGCTCGGGACAGGGATAGGCGCCATCGCGCTCGGGAGCCGTCTGCTCGCGATGCCGGACTTCTCCGGAGAGCTCGCGCTCATGATCGGGCTCGGCGTCGGCATCGACTACGCGCTCTTCATCGTCACCCGCTACCGCGAGGCGTACCGTGCCAACGGCGCGGACGTCGACGCGGCGGTCGCCGTCGCCTTGAACACCGCCGGTCGCGCCGTGATCTTCGCGGGGGCAACCGTGGTGATCTCGCTGATGGGAATGTGCGCGCTCGGGATCAGCTTCCTCTACGGGCCCGCAGTCGCAGCGTCGATCACGGTGCTGCTCGTCCTCGCCGCGTCGCTGACGCTCCTCCCCGCCCTGCTCGGGTTCGCCGGCCACCGGATCGGCCGGCTCGGGCCGCTGTCACGCCGGG
>CAAGKR010240497.1_pt1 | contig 14812 bp, 15 predicted proteins | sample 2556971 | NCBI WGS metagenome assembly CAAGKR01 (sample SAMEA5207829, study PRJEB30636) | soil metagenome | biome: forest; feature: boreal; material: soil | place: USA | collected 2011-09 | depth 1 m | reverse complement strand
TACCCCTCGGCGTACTTGTTCGTCAGCACGGACCCGGTGGCCTCGAGGACCGCCTCGCTCACGAAGTTCTCGGAGGCGATCAGCTCGAGCTTGTCCGCCTGCCGCTCGGTCTCCTTGCGGATGATGTCGTAGATCTCGGGGTCGGTCTCTTTCAGGAAGGACATGGGCGCCTCTCGGTGTGCGGCCGGCACGGGGCCGGCCGGGATGGTCTTCTCGATGCCGCGGATCTTCTCGATCCGCCGGGTGTGCCTGCCCGCCTCGAACGGCTCCGACAGGAAGAGGCGCAGCCGCCGGGCCGCGTCATCCGCGGACATTGTCCGCGCACCGAAGACGGCGACGTTGGCGTCGTTGTGCAGGCGGGACAAACGCGCGGCTTCATCGTCGTACAGGATGGCGGCCCGCACCCCGGGGAACTTGTTGGCCGCGATCGACATTCCGATGCCGGTCCCGCAGACCAGCACGCCGGCGTCCGCCGCCCCCGCGGAGACCCGCCCGGCAACCGCCGCGGCGTAGTCCGGATAGTCCACCGATTCCCCGGAGCCGGTCCCGAGGTCCTCCGCGGAGATCCCGAGGTCCGCCATCGCTTCCCTCAGGCGCCGCTTCATCTCCACCCCCGCGTGATCGGAGGCGATGACGACGCGTCGCGGGAGCGGCACCACGGGGCTACGCCTCGAAGCGGCCGAACAGCAGAACCGAGTTCGTTCCGCCGAATCCGAACGAGTTGGACATGGCGTACCGGATCGCCTGGCGGCGCGGCGCGTTGGGAACGTAGTCGAGGTCGCACTCGGGGTCCGGCGTCGTGTAGTTCATCGTGGCCGGGATCACGCCCTCTTGGAGCGCGAGGGAGCAGAACATCCCCTCGAGGGCCCCCGCGGCGCCGAGAAGGTGCCCCGTCATCGACTTGGTCGAACTGACGGCGATCGACTTCGCGCGGTCGCCGAAGACGGTCTTGATCGCCATCGTTTCGTACAGATCGTTATAGGTCGTCGAGGTGCCGTGCGCGTTGATGTAGTCGACCGCGGACGCGGGAACCCCGGCGTCGGCCAGGGCCGCCGTCATCGCGCGCACCGCCCCCTCGCCGCCGGGAGCCGGAGCCGTGACATGGTAGGCGTCGGCCGACGCGCCGTACCCGAGCAGTTCCGCGTAGATCTTCGCCCCCCGGTTCCGGGCGTGCTCCAGTTCTTCGAGGATCAGGATCGCCGACCCTTCTCCCATGATGAAGCCGTCCCGATCCTTGTCAAACGGGCGCGAAGCGGTCCCGGGATCGTCGTTCCTGGTGGAAAGGGCTTTCATGGAGCAGAACCCGCCCAGCCCAAGCGGAGTGATCGTCGCCTCGGCGCCGCCGGCGATCACCACGTCGCACACCCCGCTGCGGATCGCGTGCATCCCCTCGCCGGTCGCGTGGCTGGACGCCGCGCACGCCGTCGTCGTGGCGATGTTCGGCCCCTTGGCGCCGTACCGCATCGCGATGTGCCCCGGGGCGAGGTTGGAGATGAGCATCGGGATGAAGAAGGGGCTGATCTTCTTCGGCCCGCCCTCCATGTACGCCTTGTGGTACCGCTCGAGGGTGGAGAGCCCGCCCAGTCCGCTTCCCATGTAGACGCCCGTCTTCGGAGCCAGCGCGGCGTCGATCACCAGCCCCGCGTCCGCCATCGCCATGTACGAGGCCGCCATGGCGTAGTGGATGAACGGGTCCATCCGCTTGATCTCTTTCCTGTCGATGAACTGCTCGGGGTCGAACCCCTTCACCTCGGCCGCGATGGTCGCCGAAAAATCCTTTGCGTCGAACCGCGTGATCGGTCCGACGCCCGACTTGCCGGCGAGAATCGCGTCCCACGTGCTCCGGACACCGATGCCAAGGGGGGTCACCGCCCCCAGTCCCGTGACGACCACTCTGCGCATGTCGTTCCTTCCGCCCGCGCCCCCTGCGATCGGGGCCTGCCGGGGCTCGCCGCTATTTCTTGTGCGTCGTGATGTACTGGATCACGTCGTTGACGGTCTTGATCTTCTCGGCTTCCTCGTCGGGGATCTCGATCCCGAACTCTTCCTCCATCTTCATCACCAGTTCGACGATGTCGAGGGAGTCCGCCCCCAGGTCGTCGATGAACGACGCCGTGTTGGTGACCTCGTTCACGTCCCGCTCGAGCTGCTCCGCCACGATTTCGCGAACCCGCTGTTCTACCGGCATTCCGTTTCTCCTTTTCCCCTTGGTATGCGCTCGTCTTGTATGCGCTACATGTATATCCCGCCGTTGATGCCCACCACCTGCCCGGTCATGTACGCCGCCGCGTCGGACGCGAGGAACAGCGCGAGCTCCGCGACTTCCTCCGGCGCACCGAACCGCCCGAGCGGGATCCGCTCCGCGAACTCCTTGCGCGCCGCCTCGGACAGCGATTGCGTCATGTCGGTCGTGATGAACCCCGGGGCGATCGCATTCACCGTGATCTCGCGGGAAGCGAGCTCACGGGCCATCGCCTTGGTGAAGCCGAGGATCCCCGCCTTGGTCGCGGCGTAGACCGACTGCCCCGCGTTCCCCATCTCGCCCACCACCGAGCTCATGTTGACGATCCGCCCGCACCGCTGCCGGATCATCTGCCGGGAGACGACCTTCGTGACGAGGAACGTCCCTTTCAGGTTCGTCCGCACGACAGCGTCGAAATCTTCCTCGGTCAGCCGCATCAGCAGGTTGTCCCGGGTGACCCCGGCGTTGTTCACGAGAATGTCGATCCGGCCCCGCTCCGCGACGATCGCCTTGACCGCCGTGTCGACCTCCCCGGCGCTGCCGACGTCGAACCGCGAGAGGACGGCCTTCCCTCCCGCCGATTCGATCGCCGCCAGCGTTTCGCCGGCCGCCGTCTCGTTCCCCGCGTAGTTCACCACGACGAAGGCGCCTTCCGAGGCAAACCGGAGGGCGATGGCGCGCCCGATCCCCCGGGAGGCGCCGGTCACCAGCGCCGTCTTCCCCGACAGCCGCATCCCCACCCTCCTATCTTACCCCGTATTCTTACCTTGTCCCGGTACCGCGGTTCCAGAGAAAAACGTCAGGCGGTCAACCCCCGCGCCCCGTCGAGGTCGGACGGACCGCAGAAGACCGCCGTCGCCGCGTCCTTTTCGATCCGGCGGAGGAGCCCCGAGAGGACCTTTCCCGGCCCCACCTCGAGGAACGCGTCGCCCCCCGCGGCCCGCATCGCCCGGATCGATTCCTCCCAGCGCACCGGAGCGGTGATCTGACGGATCAACATATCGGCAACGACTTCGCCCGCCCCGTACGGAGCCGCCGTCACGTTGGCCACCACCGGGAACGCGAACGGCCCCTGCGGGATCGCCCGAAGCTCGGGTGCGAGTCGGTCCGCCGCGGGCCGCATCAAGGCGCAATGAAACGGTGCGCTCACGGGGAGCGGAAGAACCCGCTTCGCCCCGGCCGTCTTCGCCGCCTCGCACGCCGCCGCCACCGCCTTCGCCGCCCCCGAGATCACGATCTGGCCACCGCCGTTGAAGTTTGCCGGCGACACGATGCCGTGCACCGCGCCCGCCCGGCACGCCTCCCCGACCAGCGAAGGAGAAAGCCCGAGGATCGCCGCCATCGCCCCCTCGCCCACCGGGACGGCTTCCTGCATGTATTTCCCGCGCGAGCGCAGCACCCGGACCGCCTCCCGCAAAGGAAGGACGCCCGCCGCGACCAGCGCGGAATATTCCCCGAGGGAGTGCCCCGCCGCGCAGACCGGCCGGACCCCGGTCTCGGCCGCGAGGACCCGGAAGGCGGCCACGCTCACGGTGAAGATCGCCGGCTGCGTGTTCTCCGTCATCCGGAGCTCTTCCTCCGTTCCCCGGAAACAGAGGGCCGCCACGTCCCGCGACAGCGCCTCGGACGCCTCCTCGAAGGTCCGCCGGGCGACGGGATACGCGTCGTGAAGATCCTTTCCCATCCCGGGGAACTGCGACGCCTGCCCCGGAAAGAGAAGCCCGATCCCCATGCTCACTCCCCTACATCCGCATCAGGGCGGAAGCCCAGGTGAGCCCCCCCCCGAACGCGGCGACGAGCACGAGGTCCCCCGCGGCGAACCGTCCCTGCACCTTGGCTTCCGCGAGCGCGATCGGGATGGAGGCGGAGGAGGTGTTCCCGTACCGCTCGAGGTTGACGAAAACGCGCTCTTCGGGGATCCCGAGCCGCTTCCCGACGACCTGGATGATGCGCAGGTTCGCCTGGTGCGGGATGAACAGTTTCACGTCGTCGATGCTCACCCCGTTCCGGTCCAGCGCCTCGCCGGCGACGTCGACCATCTTCAGGACGGCGTGCTTGAATGTTTCATTCCCCGCCATCCGGATGAAGCGAAGGCGCTGTTCCACCATCTCGGGGGAGTACGGATGCAGCGTGCCGCCCCCCGGGCATTGGATCAACTGCCAGAGATTGCCGTCGGAGTGCAGGTGGCAGCTGAGAACCCCGTCCCCCTCCGGGCATTCGGAGAGAACCGCCGCCCCCGCGCCGTCGCCGAAGAGAATGCAGGTGGCCCGGTCGGTGTAGTCGACGACCGTGGAGAGGATCTCCGAGCCGACCACGAGGGCCTTCTTCCCCCTGCCCGCGCGGATCAGGGCGTCGGCCGTGGAGAGGGAGTAGACGAACCCGGAGCATGCGGCGGATAGGTCCATCCCGTAGGCGTTGGTCGCGCCGATCTTCGCCTGGAGGAAGCACGCGGTGGCGGGGAACGGCATGTCGGGCGTCAGCGTCCCGACGACCACGATGTCGAGTTCCGCAGGGTCGACGCCCGCGTCATCGAGCGCTTTCCGTGCCGCCTCGACGCAAAGGTCGGAATTCGGCGTCCCCGGCTCCGCGATGTGGCGGGCCCGGATCCCGGTGCGCTCCGTGATCCACGCATCGTTCGTGTCGACCAGCTTTTCGAGGTCGAGATTGGTCAACTCTTTCGGCGGGGCGTACATCCCCAGCCCGACGATTTTCGATCCCAACGCTTCCCCTCCCCCTGTGGTCGCCTTACGGTATCGCCGGCGCGTTCCCGGCGGTGTGTCCCCGCGCCGCGATGGACCGGGCGATCTCGACGTCCACCGCGCAGCGCGCGAGGGAGCCGGCGGCCCGGATCCCGTTCTTGATCGCCCGCTCGCTGGACGATCCGTGACAGATGAAGACCCCGCCCCGCACCCCGAGGAGCGGAGCGCCACCGTACTCCTCGTAGTCCAGCCGGTCCTTCACCCCCCGCAGCGCGCGCTCCGCGAGCAGGGCGCCCACCTTCGCCATGAAGGATTTGCGGATCTCCTCTTTCAGGAACTGGCCAAGGGCCGTCGCCATCCCCTCCATCGTCTTGATCGCGACGTTCCCGACGAACCCGTCGCAGACGAAGACATCGGCTTTCCCGGCGAAGAAGTCGCGCCCCTCGACGTTCCCCACGAAATTGAGGCCGGTGCGACGGAACAACTCGCACGTCTCCCGCGTGAGGTCCGTCCCCTTCGAATCCTCCTCGCCGATGCTGACGACGCCGACGCGCGGCCGGGAGATCCCCAGGATCGTCCGGGAGTACGCCTCGCCCATGTACCCGAACTGCAGAAGGTGGGCCGGCTTGCAGTCGACGTTCGCACCGGCGTCGATGAGTACCACCGGACCGTGGGGCGTGGGGATGGTCGCCGCGATCGCGGGGCGGTCCACGCCGTGGATTTTCTTGAGGATCAGGAACCCCCCCGCCATCACCGCGCCGGAGTTTCCCGCGCTGACGAAGGAGGACGCCTTCCCGTCGGCGACAAGACGAAGCCCGACGCGGATCGACGAGTCCCGTTTCTTCCTGAGAGCAATGCCGGGGACGTCGCACATCTCCACGACTTCGGAGGCGTGCAGCACCTCGATGTCGGCACCGGAAACGTCGATCTCGCGCAACTCCGCGCGGATCCGCTCCTCCTGGCCGACCAGAATCAGGGAGAGGCCGTTGGAACGAGCCGACTCGACCGCACCGCGCACGATCTCGCGCGGGGCGTGGTCCCCCCCCATCGCATCCACGGCAATTTTCATCGGATGGAAGAGGGTGTCAGTCTTCGGATTTTGCGATGACTTCCCGACCCTTGTAGGTCCCGCACGTCGGGCAAACGGCATGAGGGCGCTTGGTCGCCTTGCACTGCGGGCAGATGCTCACCGCCGGCTGGGACAGCTTCTTGTGCGTGCGCCGCTTGTCCCGGCGGCACTTCGATCCGCGTCGTTTCGGATTCGGCATGGCTTACACCTTTTTCCCTTTCAGGTTCTTGAGAATGTCGAACGGGCCCGGAGCATCCCCTGCAACGCAGGAGCACGACTCCCGGTTCCGGTTCTTCCCGCACACGGGGCAGACCCCGCGGCACGCCTCGGAGCAAACGACCTTTAGCGGGAGTTCAAGGGCCACCTGCTCCCACAGGATGTCGTTCGTCTCGACCCCCGTGCCGTCATAATACCCGACATCGAGGTCTTCCTCATGAAGTTCGACCGACGCGGCGACGGCGCGATCCCGGCTCTTCGGGGTCAGGATCGTATGGAACGCCTTCCCGAGCCGGAGCGTCACCGGGTCGGAACAACGGTCGCAAAAGCTTTCCCCCTGCGCTTCGAACGACCCCTCGACCCAGACATCGCCGCCCTCGACCGTCAGGAGCAGGTCCGCGTCGACCAGCCGGAGCTGCCGCAACGGCGCGGGGTCCATCCCTTCCAGAACGCGGGGGATCGACGCCTTTCCCCGGGAGGCGAAAAGATCCAGACCGCCCCCGGGAATCTCGGATACCCGGATGTACAAGCGCGAATTCCCTCGTAAAGTAAAAGAGATACTATAGGCATCCACCCCCCCGCTGTCAATCGCCAAATCCCCGCCGCCCGTTGTATCATGGGGGCATGAAGCGGATGCCCGCCGTCTCCGGACAGTTCTACCCCGGGACCGCCTCCGGCCTTTCCCGGGCGCTTCTCGCGCTCACCCGGGAGGTGAAGGTGCGGGAGCTGGCGATCGGGGTCGTCGTTCCCCATGCGGGGTACGTCTATTCGGGAGCCGTAGCGGGGGAAGTCTTCTCCTCCGTTCAAGTACCGGGCCGGGCCGTGATCTTCTGCCCGAACCACACCGGCCTGGGAAAGGATGTCTCCGTCATGTCTCACGGGGCGTGGCGGATGCCGTGGGGAGACGTACCCATCGACGAGGAACTCGCCGCTCGCCTCGAGGACGCCTGCCCCCTCCTGCGGGAAGACGCGTCGGCCCATCTCCGGGAGCATGCGATCGAAGTCCAGCTTCCGTTCCTTCACCGGTTCCGGCTGGACGTGCGGATCGTCCCCGTCGCCCTCGGACGCCTCTCCCTCGAGGATTGCCGGGACCTCGGGGAGAACGTGGCGGACGCGGTCGCGGGAGACGCCGAACGTCCCCTGCTGGTCGCCAGCTCCGATATGTCCCACTATGTGCCCGACGCCGTCGCGCGAAAGAAGGACCAGATGGCGATCGACCGGATGCTGGCCCTCGACCCCGAGGGGCTCTACCGGACCGTTCAGACCGAGCGGATCTCGATGTGCGGGGTGTTGCCGGCCACGGTGGTCCTCTTCGCCGCCCGCCGTCTTGGCGCAACCTCGGCCCGTCTGATAAGATACGCCACTTCCGGCGACGTCAGCCGGGAGTTCGACAAGGTGGTCGGATACGCGGGGCTCGCCTTCCGCTGAGGCGTCCCCTTTTCCGTCCCGTCCGCCCGGAACCGATCCCCCGAATCGAGGACCTTTCATGCCGAACGTCGTGACGCGCTTCGCGCCCAGCCCAACGGGAAGACTGACCATCGGGGGGGTCCGGACCGCTCTCTTCAGCTGGCTGTACGCCCGGCGCCACGGGGGGAGGTTCCTCCTCCGGATCGAGGACACGGACCAGGAGCGTTCCACTCCGGAGAACGTCCAGATCATCCTCGACTCCATGTCGTGGCTGGGGATCGACTGGGACGAGGGCCCCTACTTCCAGACGCAGCGGATGGAGCTGTATCGCAAGGAAGCCGAGCGCCTCGTTGCCGCGGGGAAGGCGTACCGTTGCGTCTGCACGAAGGAGGAGCTGGACGCAAGGCGCAAGGAGATGGAGTCCCGCAAGGAGAAGCCGCGGTACGACGGGCGTTGCCGGAACGTCCCGGAGAGCGCGAAGGCAGGGAAGCCGTCCGTCGTCCGGTTCAAGACGCCGCCCGACGGGGAAACGGAAGTCCACGACCTGGTGCTAAAGAAAACGATCGTCTTCCGGAACTCGGAGCTGGACGACCTGATCCTGATCCGCTCCGACGGGTGGCCCACGTACAACTTCGTCGTGGCGGTGGACGACTCTTCGATGGGGATCACGCACGTACTCCGGGGCGACGACCACCTTAATAACACCCCCAAGCAGATCCTCATCTACGATGCCCTCGGGTATCCCGTGCCTCAATTCGGCCACTTCCCGCTGATCCACGGAACGGAAGGCGGGAAGATGTCGAAGCGCGAGGGGAAGGATTTCGACGACCCGTCGTCCCTCGGGTACTACCCCCGGCACGGCTTCCTCCCGGAAGCGGTGGTGAACTACCTCGCCCGGCTGGGGTGGGGGCACGGGGACCAGGAGATTTTCACGGTAGAAGAGCTGAAATCGCTCTTCTCGCTGGAAGGGACGAACAACTCCCCCTCCCGGTTCGACATGACCAAACTGCTTCACCTCAACGCCCACTGGATCAAGGCTGCCGACCCGGCGCGCCTGGCGCGGCTGTTACTCCCCTTCCTGAAGGACCGGGGGATCGAGGCGAGCGAGGGAGAATGGCTCGAAAAGGCGATACGCACCCTCCAGGAGAGATCCCGGACGCTTGAGGAGATGGCCGATGCGGCGGAGTTCTACTTCCGGGAGAAGCCGACCGACCCGAAGGCCGCGGCGAAATTCCTGACCCCCGCAATTGCGCCCGTGCTGAGGGACATCGCGGAGGCGTTTTCCTCCCTCGACCCGTACACCATCGCAGGGATGGAGGAAACGCTTCACACGGTCGTGGAGCGGCACGGGGGCAACCTCAAGGTCCACCAGCCGATCCGCGTCGCCCTCACCGGGGGGACCGCGTCACCGGGGCTGTTCGAGGTGATGGAGATCCTTGGGCGGGACGAGGTGGTGCGCCGCCTGAGGGGCACCGCGGGGCGGATTGGCGCTTGACGCAACGGCTCCCGATCGGGTACCTTGTTCGTTCCGTTGGGGAGTGGTGAAATGGCATCACACGTGGCTCTGACCCACGGTTTCCAGGTTCGAGCCCTGGCTCCCCAGCCAGCCGGTCCCATCGTCTAGTGGCCCAGGACGCCGCCCTCTCACGGCGAAAACGCGGGTTCGAACCCCGCTGGGACCGCCACGCATAACTGCCTACCGTTCATATAGCGGGGTTCCCCCGCCCCACTCCCGTACATAAGGCGCTCCCTGGGGTACCCCCTTCGGGGGCGCTGGGACCGCCACTAGCGGCATCCCCTCCTGCATACCATCGGAAAACGATTGGTGCCCTCTCCACGGCTTCGCTATCTTACCCCCCGTCTCTTCAGCCCCGCACGCCACGGGTATGTCGTCGCCGCCAATAAAATATAAGAGGTGCTAATCCCATTCGAGTTGGCACATTCTGCCTAAGCGGATCATGCACTACTCGGCAAATATTTTCCCAATTCTCCCGGCAAAATGGATACTAACGATTATTCAAAAAAAACATGGTTTGATTTTAATTTCATGCAAATAGGCCAAAAGAATGTCCCTATATAACAATAAACTGAAATTAATCCATCCGGAATGAATATTGCTAGAAGCTCAAGCAATTACAGATGGCTATCGATTACCGCTTGCGATAACCATTCTTGATTGCCAGTCAAGGGTTTTTAACTGAGCGGATAAAGAAGGAGAAATGACAATGAATAAGAAACTGTTCGCAGGACTGGCAACTGTCGTGTTCGCCTTTTTCGTTCTTGCCTCTACCCAGGCGTTGGCCGCTCCAATCGTCACCAGCGCATCTCGCTCCGTGGGAATTGGCATCAGTGGACCCTTTCCTTCTTCGTATGAGAGCTCCTCTACGGCGGTTGGGACCTTTAACGGCCTAGTTGATGAGCAAATTTACGACGGCGACTTTCTTGGTCATTCTGAGGAGGTTATTGCTTCACAGGATACTGAAATCTCGGGGCCTACTGGAAAGTTCTCTGGGACGGGTTCGGTGGACATGGGCTTTAGCCTCTTACGGGCCACCCAGCCCCATGCAGAGTCCTTCTTCGACGTTTTCTTCTCTCTGTCTACGGCATCCACCTACACTCTTACCGGCTTTCTCGATGCCACTTCAGACGGCGGTATCATGGCTTCGCGCGTTTTCCTTGATGGTTCCACCCCCCTTTTCGAAACAGTCGATGGTCACATTGATATGAACTCCGGCGGCACGCTCGCTGCGGGAAATCACGAATTTCGGGTGTATGCTTCCATCCTCTCAGATTCCCTCGTCGATGGGTATATGGGTGGCTTTGGTTCGTATAATTTCGATTTCCAGCTGGCTGATACGACTACAAATCCCGTCCCCGAACCCGGCACGATGCTTCTGCTGGGGAGCGGCCTGGTGGGGTTAGTGGGGTACGGCAGGAAGAGGTTCAAGAAGTAGCGATCACACAGATAGCGTGCCGGGAGGGCGGGGCCGCAAACCCCGCCCTTTCTGTTTCCGCAGCCCTGAGCGATTTTCAAGGATTGTAGAATATCCCGTCACCGCTGCCTGAACCGGGTGGCATTCGGCGGGTCAATTGTTGGGAGTTTACCTCTTCTCGGGGACTTCTCAGGAACGTCCCTGTTCTGCGGTTTCCGTCCTCGGGTTGATTGGAACGAAGTCGTTCCGTATATTGGCATCATGCGGAATCGCCACCTACATCGACGCGAAGCATGCGATCGCCCACAACAAGATCATGATCATCGACCGCGAATGCGTCATCACGGGGAGTTTCAACTTCACGAAAGCGGCGGAGGAGAAGAACGCGGAGAACATACTGGTGATCCGGGGCAACCCCGACCTGACGGCGAAATACATCGGAAACTTCGACTGGCACCTGCGGCACTCCGACGTGTATCAGGGCCGCGGCGAGTGACGCACCTCAGCGCGCGACAGGCCGGTACTTGTCCTTCAGCCCGACGATGCGGTTGAAGACGGGGGCGCCCGGCTTCGAGTCGGCCTCGTCGGCGATGAAGTAGCCGTGGCGGACGAACTGGAAACGGTCCCCGGGTGCGGCGGACGCGAGGGCGGGCTCGACGAGACATCCCCGCAGTACCTCCACCGAAGCCGGGTTCAGGAACTCCTTGAACGTCCTCCCCTCTTCCACGCTCTCGGGATCGGCGACGGTGAACAAGCGGTCATAGACGCGGACCTCGGCCGGGACCGCATGCGAAGCGGACACCCACTGGATCGCGGTCGTCTTCTTCCGCTCCCCCTTGGCCGGCGCGCCGCGAGACTCCGGGTCGTACGAGCAGCGGAGTTCCAGCACCTCGCCGGTGGCCGGGTCGCGAACGACCTCGTCGCAACGGATGAAGTAACCCCCCATGAGACGTGTTTCGCCGCCCGGGCGCAGGCGCCGCCAATCGGCCGGAGGATCCGGCGAGAAATCGGTCCGCTCGATCCGGATCTCGCGCGTCAAGGGAACCTTGCGGGTCCCCTCCTTTCCGGTATCCCTCGGCCAGAGGAGGATCTCCAGCCATTCCACGCGGTCGTTCGGCCAGTTCGTGATCGTCACCTTGAGAGGGCGCAGGAGCGCCATCGCCCGCGGCGCGCGAGCGTTCAGGTCGTCCCGGATCGCATCCTCGAGCAGCTCCATGCTGACGCGGCTGTTTGCCTTATCCACGCCGATGCGCGCGGCGAAAAGCCGGATCCCCTCGGGCGCGTAGCCGCGGCGGCGCATCCCGGCGATCGTCGGCATGCGGGGATCGTCCCAGCCGGAGACGAGGCCCTCCTCCACCAGTTGGAGAAGTTTTCGCTTGCTCATCACCGTGTAGTCGAGGTTGAGGCGCGCGAACTCGTACTGGCGCGGACGGGGCTCCGGAAACAGGTTGTCGACGAGCCAGTCGTAGACCGCCCGGTTGTTCCCGAACTCGAGCGTGCAAATCGAGTGCGTGATCTCCTCGATCGCGTCGGAGAGCGGATGGGCGAAGTCGTACATCGGGTAGACGCACCAGGCGTCGCCCCGGCGATAGTGCGTCGCGTGGCGGATGCGGTAGAGCAGCGGATCGCGCAGCTTCATGTTCCGCGCCGCCATGTCGATCTTCGCGCGCAGGACGTGCGCCCCGTCGGGGAACTCCCCCGCCTTCATGCGGGCGAAGAGATCGAGGTTCTCCTCCACGGTGCGGTTCCGGTACGGGCTGTAAACGCCCGGTTCCGTGATCGTGCCGCGTCCCTTCCGGATCTCCTCGTCGCTCTGGCTGTCCACGTACGCCATCCCGTCCCGGATCAACCGCACCGCGAGGTCGTACAGTTGTTCATAATAGTCGGAGGCGAAGAAGAGCTTCTCTTTCCAGTCGAACCCGAGCCAGCGCACGTCGCGCTGGATCGATTCGACGTATTTCATGTCCTCGGTTTCCGGGTTCGTGTCATCGAACCGCATGTGGCAGGCGCCGCCGAACTCCGTTGCGATGCCGAAGTTGATGCAGATCGATTTGGCGTGGCCGATGTGCAGGAAGCCGTTCGGCTCGGGGGGGAAGCGTGTCGCCACCCGCCCGCCGTAGACGCCGGAATCGGTGTCGCGCCGGACGATCTCCCGGAGGAAGTCGAGGTTTTCCCGCATACCGAGCATCGTACGCATTTCGACGGGTCCGTGTCAAAAGGGGAGCATGGTTGACGGGATCCGGGCAATGCGTTCAATATAATGGCTCACATCCTAAGTTCCCGGGGAATGAATGCGGAAGCCGGTCTGCCTGGCCATATTGGGGGTTTCCATCGTCGTGGCGGCCGTTTCACTAGGCGTCACCCTGACGCGCTACCTCGGCCTGCGCGCGTACTCCCCCAAGGGCACGGCGCAGGCGGCCGCAACCCCCGCCGGACCCAACATCCCCGCCACACCGCCGGAGCAGTGGAACAACCTCTTCGCCCCAGGGGATGGGATGAAGATGGCGTCCCGGATCCCCGCGGTGAGCGCGAAGACCGCTTCTCAGGTGCCGCGCACCAGTTTCGTCCTCGTGGGGACGATCGTATCCTCCACACCTTCCGCCCGCCGGGCGATCCTTTGGGCAAACGGCATGAAGCAGCCGAAGGCGTTCCGGGAAAAGGAGGAAGTCGAGCCCGGGGCGTTCCTCGCCTCCGTCGAGCGCGACAAGGTGTGGATCACGCGCGGTAACGAGCGGGAAAAACTGGAGATATTGCCCGTGGGAAGCCGCGTTCGCCCGACGGCGACGGCGGCCCCGACCGTCGCTCCCTCCGTGGCGGCTGCAGCGTCCCTTCCTGCCTTCCCCACGGACGCGGCTACTCTTCCCTGGGTCGCGCCCGCAACGCGACCGTCGCCCGACAGGGCGCAGGCGGTGGCCACCCCCAAAACATCTTCCGAGGATGAGGAGGAAGAGCCCCTTACCCCGCGCCAACGGCGCAGGCGAGCCCAGGGTCTCCGGCGGTGACGGGACGCGCCGCTGTTGACGAACTCCCCGGGATGCGTCCAATATGTTTGTTTATATCCGATCTTCCGGGGAGTGGATGCGAAAGCCGGCGCACCTTGCGGTATTGGGGATTTCCATCGTCGTGGCGGCAGGTTCCCTCGGCATGACGCTGACGAGGTATCTCTCCCTGCGCGCGTATGCCCCGAAGGCCGCGGCGCGCCCCTCCGCCGCCCCCGCGCAGAGGGTTGTCCCCGCGTCGCCGCCGGAGCAGTGGACCAACCTCTTCGCCCCCGCGCAGGGGATGAAAATCCCGTCCCGGCTCCCCTCGGCGAACACGAAGGGCGCTTCCCAGGCGCCACGGACGGCGTTCCTCCTCGTGGGAACGATCGTCTCCTCCACCCCTTCCGCCAGCCGCGCGATCCTCTGGGCGAACGGGATGAAGCTGCCGAAGGCGTTCCACGACCACGAGGAAGTCGAACCCGGGGCGATCCTCTCGTCCATCGAGCGGGACAAGGTGTGGCTCACCCGGGGGACCGAGCGCGAGATGCTCGAACTTCTCCCCGTGGGCAGCAGCGCGCGCGCGTCCCTTTCCCCGCCCGTCGCGGGTCAAAAACCCGGGGCCCCCGGGGCGCCGCAGGCGGCCGGGACCTCCCCGGGCCAGCCGCCCGGAGACATCCGCGTGGAACGGCTCGCGGACAACCGGTACTCCATCGACGAGGCGGGCGTGGCGCAGCTGTCCGGCAATTTCAACCAGTTCATGACCCAGGTCCGGATGGTGCCGTACTTCGAGGGGAACAAGGCGGCGGGGTACCGGCTCGCGGCGATCCGCCCCGGCACCACCTTCGAACGGCTCGGGTTCCAGGGCGGGGACGTCCTCCAGCAGGTGAACGGGCTGGACCTCTCCTCCCCCGACAAGATCGCCGCCATCTTCGGAAACCTGAAGGATGAAAAGAAGGTGTCGGTGAACATCCTTCGTCAAGGACAAAAGAACACGCTGACGTACGAAATCCGATGATCCGGGAGAATCCCATGCGAATTCCTGTCTTGCTGATCGCCGGCCTGATCGCCCTCGGGCCCGCAGCGCACGCGGCCGAGGCGCCTTTGGCGAACGAGGCTCCCCCGGCTGCCGTGACGGCTCCGCCGCCCGCTCCCGAGGCGCCCCCGGCTCCAGAGGCACCCCCGGTCCCGGCGCCGGCCGCCGCTCCCCAGGCAGCCCCTGCGGCCGTGGCGGCTCCGGCTCCCGTGGCGGCCCCTGCCGCCGGCCC
>CAAGKR010366984.1_pt1 | contig 14819 bp, 13 predicted proteins | sample 2556971 | NCBI WGS metagenome assembly CAAGKR01 (sample SAMEA5207829, study PRJEB30636) | soil metagenome | biome: forest; feature: boreal; material: soil | place: USA | collected 2011-09 | depth 1 m | reverse complement strand
CGGACAAGATCCGCGACATCATCGGCCCCGGAGGCAAGATGATCCGCAAGATCACCGAGGAGACCGGAGCGCAGATCGACGTCGAGGACGATGGACGGGTCTTCATCGCCGCGGTCGACCAGGAGGGTGGCCAGCGGGCCATCGACTGGATCAAGGGCCTGACCGACGAGGTCGATGTGGGCAAGATCTACAAGGGCAAGGTGGTCCGCATCATGCCTTTCGGCGCCTTCGTCGAGGTGCTTCCGAACCAGGACGGCCTTGTGCACATCTCCAAGCTGACCGACCATCGGGTCGAGAGGGTCGAGGAGGTCTGCAACGTGGGCGACGAGATCGTGGTCAAGGCAGTCGAGATCGACAGCCAGGGCCGGCTCAACCTGAGTCGCCAGGCCGCGCTCGAGGAGCTCACGACCAAAGGCCTTCCCATCGAAGAGTCGATCGACAAGGAGGCAATGGCGGTCGCCCTTGCCTCTCCACCGCCACCGCCCCGCGAGGGCGGCTTTGGCGGTCGCGACCGCGGAGGGCGCAACGGTGGCGGTCGCAGTCGTGGACCGCGCCGGGACTGATCACGATCGTGGTTGCCAGCTCGGGGCTCCCAACCCGCGCAAAGAGGTGGAGATTTTGATTAATGCGCGCCTCCCCGTCGAGCGGGGAGGGGCTGATGGCTGACGCCATCAGGGTCGCGGTCGCCGGGCACCGCGGCAAGGTCGGCTCCGTGCTTGCCTTGGCCCTCCAGTCGGAACCTGGTTTCGAGTACGTCGGCGGGGTCGGCCACGATGGTGACCTGGCCGCCTTTCTGAAGGAGAAGCGGCCCCAAGCGTTCGTGGACTTCACGCGGCCGTCGGACGCTCTCGCCAACGCCATGGCGGCGGTTGCCGCCGGCGCTTCGCCCGTAGTGGGTACGACCGGGATCCCCCTCCAGGGCATCGACCGGCTCGAGGCCGCATGCAAGGAGCACAAGGTGGGCGGCATCGTCGCTCCCAACTTCGCCGTAGGCGCTGTGTTGATGATGCATCTGGCCGACATCGCCGCCCCGCACTTCGACGCTGTCGAGGTGATCGAGATGCACCATGCGACCAAGCTCGACGCCCCATCGGGTACAGCGCTCACGACCGCGAGACGCCTGGCCGCCAAGCGTGGGAACCGGCCGTTCGCGCACCAGAAACCTGAGAAGGAGAGCCTCGCCGGGACGCGGGGTGGGGAGGAGGGGAACGTGGCCGTGCACAGCATTCGCCTGCCCGGGTTCGTCGCCGACCAGGAGATCATCTTCGGCCTACCGGGCCAGACGCTGATGATCACTCACCGCACGACCAGTCGCGAGGCATACGTCCCGGGTGTGCTCATCGCGATTCGCGCCGTCACGACAGGCGATCGCTTCTATCGCGGCCTCGACCAGCTGCTTGGCCTTCATTAGACGCACTCTCAGTTGCGCGCGAGCGCGGGCAGGATGGGCCCTACTGATCGCCTCCGGGCGGCGGTAAACTTTGGTCGTGCCCTCCCCCCGTCGATTGAACGTTGCCGTCGTGGGCGCGACCGGACTGGTCGGCCAGGAGATGCTGAAGATCCTGGCCGAGCGCCGGTTTCCGGCCGCCAGCGTCAGCGCCATCGCCTCCGAAAGCTCCGTCGGGAACAAGGTTGCGTACAACGGGGAGCGCCTGACGATCCGCCGCCTCGACGAGAGCGTCTTCAAGGGGATCGATGTCGTGATGTTCGCAGCCGGCGCTGATGTCTCTCTGCTCTACGCTCCGATCGCAGTCGAGGCTGGCGCGCTCGTCATCGACAAGAGCTCGGCCTGGCGGATGAAGGCCAATGTGCCACTGGTCGTGCCAGAGGTCAACGTGGAGGACATTCGCGACAACGAAGGCATCATCGCAAGCCCCAACTGCACCACGATCCCGCTGACCATGGTGCTCGAGCCGCTGCGAAAGCGGTTCGGAGTCGAACGCGTCGTCGTCTCCACGTACCAGGCGGCGTCGGGAGCGGGCAGGGCGCTTGCGGACGAGCTCGAGAGCCAGACCAAGGCGATCGCCGCCGGCATGACTCCCGAGGTGAACGCCACCTCACACCAGCTCGCCCACAATGTCATCCCGGGGGGTTGGAAGCCCGACTACGAGGGCTACAACGAGGAGGAGGTGAAGCTGGTCAACGAGACACGCAAGATCCTCCACGATCCCTATCTGCGGATCACGGCCACATGCGTGCGAGTGCCAGTGCCCATCGGCCACAGCGAGTCCGTCCTCATCGAGACCACCGAAAAGATCAGCGCGATGGATGCGCGGACCATCCTGGGCGCGGCGCCCGGACTGATCGTCGAGGACGATCCACACGCCAAGATTTACCCGACGCCGCACCACGTCGCGGGTAAGGACGAGGTGTATGTTGGCCGCATCCGAGACGATCTCTCATCCAGCCACGGGCTCATGCTCTGGCTGGTCAGCGACAATCTGCGCAAGGGCGCCGCGCTCAACGCGGTGCAGATTGCCGAGCACGCGCTCGAGATGGGAGTGATTTAGCCCCATGAATCTGGCGCCTTGGGCGCGTTCGATTAATGGGGACCCCGACGACGGGACCTCGTTGACTGGCAGTCGTTATTGGACGTCCGGTGACGCCCGGAATGAATCCGGGCTTCCTCTCCACTCGCTGGAGTTCCTGGCTGGGAGGGCATGACCACATGAGCGCTGAGATTGGCCGACTTCTGACAGCGATGGTGACGCCCTTCAAGAGCGATGGATCTGTCGACTACGAGGCCGCGGAGAAGCTTGCCGCGCTGCTGGCCGCCGACGGGTCGGACGGGGTCGTCGTGTCGGGGACCACAGGTGAGTCGCCGACCCTCAGTGACGACGAGAAGATCGAGCTGATCAAGGCGATCAAGAAGGCCATCCCCGGCAAGACCGTCGTCGCCGGCACCGGGAGCAACGACACGCACCACTCGGTCAAGCTTTCGGAACGCGCGATGAAGGCGGGGGCCGATGCCCTGCTGGCGGTCGTGCCCTACTACAACAAACCTCCCCAGGAAGGCATGTACCAGCACTTCAAAGCCATCTCGGAGGTCGGCCCGACGATCATGTACAACATCCAGGGCCGGACCGCTATCAACATGACCGCCGCGACCACGCTTCGGTGCGCGGAACTGCCGGGCATCATCGGCGTCAAGGAGGCGAGTGGCGCCCTCGACCAGATCGGTCTCGTGTGCGCCGGCAAGCCGGCCGGGTTCAATATTTGGAGTGGCGACGACAGCTGGACCCTTCCCGTCCTCGCCGTCGGTGGGTACGGCGTCATCTGCGTCGTCTCGCACATCGCCGGGCGCTCCATGAAGAAGATCATCGAAGCGCAGTCCAAAGGCGAGAGCGAGTTCGCGCGAAAGATCCATGGCGGACTGCTGCCGGTGATCCGGGCGCTGATGACCACCGCAGCGAACCCGGTGCCGATCAAGTCGGTGCTCAACGCATTGGGCTTTCCCGCGGGGCCTTTCCGCCTTCCATTGGTTCCGCTCACAAAGGATCAGCTCGAGGCGGTGATGCTTACCGTCCGCGAAGCGGGTGACCTGATCACGTTCAAGGCAGGGGTCAAAGTCGCTTAGCGCCGCATCCGATCTTCAGGAGCTCCACGCCGAGGTGCGTGCCTGCACCAAGTGCGGGCTCCACGCGACGAGAACCCAGGCCGTGCCCGGGGTGGGACCGTGCCCCGCCGACATCATGATCGTGGGTGAGGCACCCGGCTTCAACGAAGATCGCCAGGGCGAACCGTTCGTGGGCGCCGCGGGGAAGCTGCTCGACACCCTGCTCGCGCGCATCGGCCTGAGCCGCGGCGACGTCTACATCACCAATGTGCTCAAGTGCCGTCCACCTCAGAACCGCGACCCCATGCCCAATGAGGCCGAGGCCTGCTCTCCGTACCTGGTGCGCCAGCTCGCCCTCATCCGGCCCAAGGTCGTACTCATTCTCGGACGCCACGCTCTCGAACGGTTGCTGCCCGGCCAGGGCTCGATATCGCGGGTCCACGGCAGCCTCGTCAAGCGCGGAGACGTCGCTTACGTTCCGCTCTTCCATCCCGCCGCCGCGCTCCACAACGGCGCGCTGGTGGCGGATCTCGAGCGCGACTTCGACCGCGTCAAGGCCTACCTGGACAAGCTCCTGGCTCCACCACCTCCACCGGAACCGGCGCCCCGTGAGGAGGCCGAACAGCTGCGGCTCCTGTGACCAGGTCGCGCCTCCGATACCTACCGCTGGGCGGCCTCGGCGAGGTCGGCATCAACATGTGGGCGCTCGAGTGGGAGAAGCAGGTCCTCGTGGTCGACGCCGGCCTGATGTTCCCTCAAGAGGACATGCTCGGCATCGACCTGGTGCTGCCCGACATCTCGTACCTGCTCGACCGCAGGCGGGAGGTGCTCGGCATCTTCCTCAGCCACGGCCACGAAGACCACATCGGTGGACTGCCCTACGTGCTCAAGCAGCTCAACGTACCTGTCTATGGGACCCGGCTCACCGTCGGACTGGTGAAGCCCAAGCTGAAGGAGCATCGCATCCTCCGGGAGGCCGACCTGCGCGAGGTGCGGGTCGGCGACTCGGTCCAGTTGGGCCCGTTCCGGGTGGAGACGGTGGCCGTGTGCCACTCGATTCCTGACGCGGTGGCCCTTGCGATCGAGACCCCCGTCGGCCGGGTCGTCTACACCAGCGACTTCAAGCTCGACGACGCGCCACCGGACGGCCTGCCCACGGACATGCCCCGGTTTCGGCGGCTCGGCGACGAAGGCGTGCTGCTGCTGCTCAGCGACTCCACGAACGCCGAGCGCGCCGGGCGATCCGGTTCGGAGCGCGATCTACATGCGCCGTTTGAGCGGATATTCGGCGAGGCTCCGGGCCGCATTGTCGTCGCCAACTTCGCGTCCAACATCCACCGGATCCAGCACCTCGTCCGAATGGCGACCCAGTTCGAGCGCAAGGTGGCTGTGGTCGGGCGCAGCCTTCAGACCAACTTCAAGACCGCGCGTGAGCTCGGCTTCCTCAAGGTGCCGGATGGCCTCACCGTCAAGTTGGAGGACATCGATCGCGTTCCGCCGTCGAAGCTGCTGCTGCTGACTGCCGGAAGCCAGGGCGAGCCGATGTCGGCGCTGGCCCGCTTCGCCGCTCAGCGTCATCCGTTCGTCAACGTGCTCAAGGGCGACTGGGTCGTCATATCGGCTCCACCGATTCCGGGCAACGAGCGCATGGTCCACCAGACGGTCAACAACCTGTACCGTCATGGAGCCCGCGTGTTCTATTCCGAGGTCGGCAACGTGCACGTCACCGGGCATGCGCAGCGCGACGAGCTTCGCGACATGCTCGATGCCGTCCGACCGCGCTACTTCATCCCGGTCCACGGCGAATACCGCCAACTGCTCCTGCACTCGGACATCGCGCGCGAAGCTGGGCTCGCGGATGATCGGATCGTTGTCGTCGAGGACGGCGAGTCGGTGGAGCTGGACGCAGATTCCATCCAGAGAGGCGCGAAGGTCGGCACGGGGCTCGTGTTCGTCGACGGGCTTGGAGTGGGTGACGTCGAGCAGGTGGTGCTCCGGGATCGCCGGCATCTCGCCGAGGACGGCATTCTCGTGGTGACCCTCACGGTTGATCGCGACTCAACGATCGTGCGTGCCGGGCCTGACCTCATCTCGCGAGGTGTGATCGAACCGGAGCTGTCAGCCAAGTTGATGAATGATGCCCGCTCGGCGGCGATGGCGAGCATCGCGCGGTTCGCCGACACACACGCCGACTTGAAATTGCTCAAGGAGGCCATTCACGAAGCGGTCTCGAAGACGGTCTACAAACGGACGGGCCGCCGCCCTATGGTGATCCCCGTCGTGACGGAGATATGAGGGAAAACCGTCTGGTTTTCCCTCATCGCCGGGTCGGCTTCGCCGACGCGGCTGCGCCCATTCCCGGGATGGGATTTTTTGTATTGGTTACTTCTTGCCACGCTTGGATGTTTGTAGGAAGAGCCAAAGTCACGTCCGGGGGGACCCCGGCCGCCCCCGCGACGCTAGCTTTCTGTATATGAAGCTTCCGCCGCTTGCGCTTGTTGCGCCCAGCCTTTGTCCCCGCTGCGATCAGCCGGCGATGGTGGTCGACCGCGAAGACGACGCGCGCTGCGCCCATTGCGGCCTTCAGCTGCATCAGTGCGGCAACTGCCGGGGCGTGGCCGGGCCATTCGACCGCTACTGCGGATTCTGCGGGCACGAGATGGTACGGGGCGCAAATCGCCCACCCTGGTGGCGGCTGTGGTTGCTGGCGGCGCTTATACCGCTGGCCGCCGGCTTGATCTACGGCATCGTCCAGGCGGGCTTTCACCCCGCCAGGTGAAAGACTCTCGTGGCAGGGGCGGCCGGGGTTCCCCCGGCCGTGACTTTGTCTCCGAAGCCTGCCATGCGTCGGGTGGAATAGCTAATCCGAAAATCCGATCCCCCGGAAAGAGAGCAGGCGCGTCGGCGCAGCCGACCCGGCGATGAGAGGGAACCATCCGGGTTCCCTCTCACAATCGGGCACCGCCCGATATGGCCTGGAGGACGATGATCTCGCCCCCCGCCGAGAGCGGCGCCTCGAGCGACGGAAGGTCTCGGCTATCCGTGGAGTTGACGAAGATCTGGACATGCTCGCGGACCAGGCCCTTTTCGTCGAAAAGGTGCACGCGCAGGAGCGGGTAGGCGAGCTCGGCCGCGCGAAGCGCGCCCTCGACTGTGAGCGCGTCGACGGTGAAGCGGCGCTTCCCGTCGGTGAAGCCTGCGAGCATGCGCGGCACGCTGAAAGTAACCAGGGACACTAAATCGTCAGCGCCTTGACGTTGAGGATGCGCGGGTACTGGCCGGGCAGCTGCCGCCATGTGTTGCCCTCGTCGGCCGACCCGTAAAGCTGGCCCGAGGAGGTGCCGAAATAGATGCCGGCGGGGTCGAGGCCGTCGACGGCCATGCCGTCTCGCAGGACGCCGGCGTAGTTCTCGCCATCGGCCGGCCCGATGGGATGCCAGGAATCGCCTGCGTCGGATGAGCGGTAGACGGTGAGCTTGCCGTCCGGGAAGATCCTGAACTCGTCTGACTCCTGCGGGATGAGGTAGAGGGTGCGATGGTCGCGCGGGTGCATCGCGATGGGGAATCCGAACCGAGACGGCAGACCTTTCTCGCAACGCTCCCAGTTGTCGCCTGCGTCCAACGATCGGAAAACGCCGAGGTGGTTCTGCTGGTAAAGGCGCTCGGTGTGTTCGGGGTCCTGGACCATCTTGTGCAGGCATCGGCTCACCTCGCCCTCGTACTTGGGGCCCTCCTCGAGCTCGACCGGCTGCACGCCTTTGTTCTTCGCCTGCCAGCTCTTGCCACCATCGTCGGTGCGAAAGCAGCCCACAGCTGAGATGCCCACGAACATGCGATTCGGATCCTTGGAGTCGGGGATTAGCGTGTGCAGGCACAGACCGCCGGCGCCGGGAACCCATTCGGAGCGGGTGGGGTGGTGCTCAAGACTTTCGACCATCGACCAGTTGGAGCCCGCGTCGCTGCTCTCGAACAGGGCGGCCTGAGAGACGCCGCAGTACAGAGCCTCGAGCTTGGATGCTGCGGCGAAGCCCCAGATGTTTTGGAGCTTGCGTCCGGACTCCTTGCTGAAAGCGGGTCCGTTCTCAATGGCGGCCCATGTCTCGCCACCGTCAACGCTGCGCTGTATGTGTGGACCGTAGATTTGGCTCGAGACGCCGGCGTACAAAACGGGACTTCGCTGTCTCTCATCGGCGAACTGGCCGTAGACCAACCAACCCTTGTGATATGGGCCCCGGCGCGACCATTTCGACCGCGTGGCCTCCGACTCCAGGATGAACATCCCCTTCGCCGTGCCGACCAGGAGCATTACACCCATCGACCTACCTCCGCACTAGCGATTCAGACGCTGGCCGCACTCGACGCAGAAGCTGTGACGTCCGAGATTGTGATGGCCGCACGACGGGCAGACCAGCCGGCGAGGCGGGTCGGCCTGCAGCCAGCGCTCGCGCTCGCGACGGTACCAGATGCCATCCTCGGGACCAAGCATCCATCGCCGTCCTTCGCTGTCAAGGACCGCCAGGTCGCGCCCCGCCAGCCGGAATGCCCGAGCCTGTAGGTTCCCGGCGCGCCGCTCCTCGACCAACGTGCGGTAGCGGATCTCGGCATCCGCAAACGGATCGACAGCCACGCGGAGAGTATCGCTTGCGACCGCCCTTGAGACCTGGTTGCCGACTTGAGTCTCCCCTCCCGCGCAAAGCGGATGGGTTTGATTTAGTGCGCGCCTCCCCGCCGGGCGGGGAGGGGGATCGGTCCCAAGGCGCGCAAGCGGCGACCAGGATGGGACCTACTGATTGCCCGGTGTAGAATCCGCCTAGCCCGGCTCGCCGGCCCCAGCATGCGTCGCACCACAACACGAAGCCCACGGCATTCCCCGAACGGCGCCCGCCGCGCCGCGTCCTCACGCTCCCGCTCCGCTCGCTCCAAGCGCCCCAGGCGCCCGCACCTGACCCCGCGACAAGTCCGCGAGATCGCAGGCGTGCTCCTCATCCTGGCTGCCCTGTTGGGCCTCTTGGCCGTTGCCTCCAATGCCGGCTCGATCCTCGCCGGGCTGCACATCTGGTTGCTGGCCGCTTTCGACCGCGCGTGGTTCATCCCCGTCGGGGGAGCGCTGACGTTCGGTGCTTACCTGCTGTGGCCCAGGGCGCCGCGGCCGCGCCCCGTCGACCTGGTTTCCGGCTCCGTGGCGGTGGTCGCGCTCATCGGTCTGTTCGGGCTCGCGGGCCACGCGGGCGGTTCGACCGGCGAGGCTGTGGACGGCGTTGTCACCCAGGTGGCCGGCTGGTGGGGCGCATTGGCGCTGCTCTTGGCTGGTCTGCTGATCGGCCTCATCGTCACGATCCACTTCAGCCCGGGCGCGCTCGCGGCCTCGATTGTCCGCGCCGGGCAGCTTGCGTTCGCCGAGCGCAAACGGCTGCAGAGGCTGGTGTCGCCGGACAGTGTTGAGCCGCGCAGCAACAGAGGGAAGTCAGCCAGCGTCTCCGAGGCGTCGCTGTTGAGGTCGGCCGCCAGCTTTGCGACGCCGCCGCCGCAGCCTGAGGCGGCCGCGCTCTGGGACGTCGATGCGCCTCCTGAAACCGACCCGGCGCCGGGCAGGGCGCCGAGGGATGGCGACCGCGAAGAAACACCTGAAACGCCCGCGCTCCGGGTGGTCGCCGAGCCCGAGGACGACGCGCCTGTGATCGCGTGGAAGCTTCCGCCGATCGCCCTTCTCGACACCGTGACCGTGCGCCGCGAGCGCATGGCCGACGAGATCAAGCGCAACGTGAAAATCATCGAGAGCACGCTCGAAACGTTCGGCGTCCCCGTCAAGGTGGTCGGCGTCAACCCTGGCCCGGCCGTGACCCAGTACGAGCTGCAGCCCGGCGCGGGCGTGCAGGTGAAGCGGATCACCGCCCTTCAGAACGACCTGTCATTGGCGCTGGCAGCTGCACCTCTGCGCATCGAGGCACCCATCCCCGGAAAGGCCGCGGTCGGGATTGAGGTACCGAACAAGTCCGCGAGCCTGGTCACGATCCGCGAGGTGCTAGAGACGGCCGCATTCCGCGAGGGCACGCACGCCCTGGCGCTCGGGCTTGGAAACGATGTCTCGGGCCAGTCCATCGTCGCCGACCTGACACGCATGCCGCACCTCCTGATCGCCGGCGCCACCGGCCAGGGAAAAAGCGTCTGCATCAACGCGCTCATCACGAGCCTCCTGTTCCAGGTCACGCCCGAGCACATGCGCCTGCTCCTGATCGACCCCAAGCGTGTGGAGTTGACGGGCTACAACGGTTTGCCCCATCTCGCGCTGCCGGTCCTCGTCGAATCGCACCAGGCCGCGGCGGCGCTCAGGTGGGCGGTGGCCGAGATGGACCGGCGGTACAAGCTGTTCTCGGCCGAGGGGGTGCGCAACATCGCCGCATACAACGAGAAGGCCGTGCACCGCCTCGCTCGGGAGCTTCCCTACGTCGTGATCATCATCGACGAGCTGGCCGACCTCATGATGGTTGCGGCCGGCGAGATCGAAGAGTTGATCTGTCGCATCGCCCAGCTGGCGCGAGCGGTCGGCATCCACTTGATCATCGCCACCCAGCGACCCTCCGCGGACATCATCACCGGCCTGATCAAGGCCAACATCCCATCCCGCATCGCCTTCGCCGTCGGCTCGCAGGTCGACAGCCGCGTGATTCTCGACACGGGCGGGGCCGAGAAGCTGCTCGGCCGCGGCGACATGCTCTACCAGCCGGTCGATGCCGGCAAGCCGACGCGCATCCAGGGCGCTTTCGTCAGCGACCCGGAGGTTGAGGCGGTCGTGAAATTCTGGAGTTCACAGGGTGGGCCGCGCTACATGGAGGAGATCCTCGAGGAAGGAGCCGGCACCGCGTGGGTGGGCACCCCAGCCCCGGAGCGCAAGCTGGACCCGCTGTTTGCGCGCGCCGCGCGGGCCTGCGCCGCCGAGGGCGCCGCGTCCGTCTCGCTGGTCCAGCGCAAGTTCAACGTGGGCTACTCGAGGGCCGGCCGGATCGTGGATCAGCTGGCCGAGAACCATGTCGTCGGCGCTTACCAGGGATCGAAGTCTCGCGAGGTGCTGATGAACCTGCCCGACGTCGACGACCTGCTGGATCGTCTCGGCCTCGAGTGAAAACGCATGGCGGTCAGGCCCCCCCTACGAAACCCCCCCAGCACTCAATTCTTGGCTGCCTGCGCCGTGTCGGTGCGGTGGCCCGGCGGAGCCGGGCAATCAGTTGGGCCCATCCTGTTCGCGCTTGCGCGCCCACGCGGATACAAGTCTGATGACTGGTGGGGCGGTGCTCGCCGAGAGGCGCGGCGAGCGTGGCCTCACCATCGAGCAGGTGGCTTCGGCGACACGGATCCGGGCTGAATACCTGCGTGCGCTCGAGGCCGACAAGCCCGAGCGGTTCCCCGCGCCCGTGTACGCAAAAGGCTACTTGCGCACCTACGCGCGCTACCTGGGCCTGGACCCGGAACCGCTGGTCGAGGTGCTCCGCTCGCCGGTTCAGCACCCGCGCGGGGCCCTCGGCCTGGGGATGGTCGCCGTCCGGCCCAGGGTCGTGTTCACCGCTCCGGCGGCGGCGGCGGTCGGACTGGTGCTGCTCGCCGGGGCATTCGGCATCTACGCGTGGGGGCAGATCGAAGCCGACCAGCGGCCGGGGATCACCGTGCCCACGGGGCAGCAGGCGGCGGTGGTTCCACCCGCGACTCCGGTTCCATTTCCGTCGCCGGAGCCGCGCCCAATCGTCGTCGGCGTTCGCGTGACGGACGCCGTGTGGCTCAACGTGATCGTCGACGGCAAGTCGCAGTACTCCGACTCGGGCAGGATCCTGCCGGCCGGGTCGCAGGTCTATTTCACCGGGGTGGTCATTAAGATCACTAGCGGAAAGGCCGCCGCCACCCTGATCACGATCGACGGACGGCCGATGGGCGCTTTGGGTACCGGCGTGGCAACGCGGGAGTTCTCGTCGCAAACTTCTCCATAGTGTCCTGGCCCAGAAATAGATTGTCGGATCGCCCCTGGGGTGGCCGAGATGCTAGGCGCCGGCGAGCACCGGAGCGTGCGTATTGGAAATACGTAAGTGAGGAGCGGAGCCGGCAACAACGCAGATCGGCCGCACCAGGGGATGAGTTTTCGGCGCCGCCGAAAATTGCCCTGCCCGCAGGGCACGGCAACCGGCAAGCTATTTCTGGGTTGGGACGCTCGGAGCCTGGATGAACCTCCCGAACCTGCTGACGGTCAGCCGCATGGCGGCGATTCCCGTCCTGATGCTGCTGCTCATCGTGCGGTTCAACGGCCACGACGAGCTGGCGGCCGCGCTGTTCATCGTGTTCTCCTTCACCGACATCCTCGATGGCGAGATCGCTCGCCGCCGCGGCGCGGTCAGCGACCTGGGGAAGTTCCTCGACCCGCTCGCCGACAAGCTTTTCGTGCTGTCAGTGCTCATCGTGCTGGTGCAGGAGGGCCTCGTCGCGGCCTGGGTGGTGGTGGTGATCTTCTCCCGCGAGCTGTTGATTACCATCCTTCGTTCGGTGGGAGCCAGCCAGGGGCGCGTGATCGCAGCAGCTCCCTTGGGCAAGACCAAGACGGTCATGCAGATGGCCGCCGTCGCACTCCTGATCCTCCAGCGGCCGTACCCGGTCCTGGTCCACGCGGCGGCCCTGATGGTTGCGATCGCCGTCGTGTTCACCATCGTCAGCGGCATCGACTACCTGTGGCGTTTCCGCCACCTGATCAGGCCCGTGGACAGCGCGGGTCTGACTTCCCGGGCCGGACCGAGCGGCGGAGCGCCCGGGTCGGAGTCCCCAGTCGACCCGCTGGCGCGGGAGCTGGGGGCGCTGCTGGTCGAGGGCCGACTCACCCTTTCGGTGGCCGAGTCGTGTACGAGCGGCCTGCTCGCTTCCCTCGTCACGGACCAGCCGGGCAGCTCTGTCTATTTCGTGGGCGGCATCGTCGCCTACGCAGACGAGGTCAAGCGCGACCACCTCGGGGTGCCGGCAGCGCTGCTGAAGCGACATGGCGCCGTCAGCCGCGAGGTGGCTCTGGCCATGGCGGAGGGGGTCCGGTCGCGATTCGCCACGACGCTCGCGGCGGCGATCACGGGCATCGCCGGGCCGGAATCCGACGGCTCCGACAAGCCGGTCGGCCTGACCTACATCGCGATCGCCACCACCCGTGGCACGAGCTGCCATGAGTACACCTTCAGCGGTGATCGCTGGTCGAACCGACGCCAGGCTGCCGGCCAGGCGCTGCGCCTGCTGATCGAGCAGGTGCGCGCCACCGCCGGGAGACTCGCATCGTGAAGAATGAGAGGGAACCCGGATGGGTTCCCTCTCATCGGCGGGTCGGCTTTGCCGACGCGCACCCGGCCCTCAATCCCGGCACAGCGAAGGTGTCGTGATTCGCAAGGGCCGGCGCTCTCTTTCCGGGGGATGGGATTTTCCGAAGATTTCTCCTCGCGGCGCCTCGTGACGTCGAGGACAAAGTTACGGCCGGGGTGAACCCGGCCGACCCTGCCACACCTGAAAACCGCTTGACTCTCGAACACTTGTTCGCTACATTGGCGCAACGGGCCTACTTCGGGAGCTGCTGTTAAGACGCATTGACCTCAGCACCGCGACGTAGAACACTCGCCGCAACGACTTAGGAGGCATCCACACATTGGAAAGGGAAAAGGCGCTAAACACTGCGATATCCCAGATCGAGAAGAGCTACGGCAAGGGCTCGATCATGAAGTTGGGCGAGCAGGCGGCTTTGCGTGAGATCACGGTCATCCCGACCGGGGCGCTGCTGCTCGACCTGGCATTGGGCGTGGGGGGGATTCCCCGAGGTCGGGTGACGGAACTGTACGGCCCGGAGTCTGCGGGCAAGACCACGTTGGCGCTGCACATCATCGCCGAGGCCCAGAAGCTGGGTGGAATAGCGGCATTCGTCGATGCCGAGCATGCCCTCGACCCCATCTACGCCTCACGGATCGGGGTCAACATCGACGACCTGTTGATCAGCCAGCCCGACACGGGTGAGCAAGCGCTCGAGATCGTTGAGGTCCTGGTCCGATCAGGAGCGCTCGACGTGATCGTGATCGACTCGGTGGCGGCCTTGGTGCCGAAAGCCGAGATCGAAGGCGAGATGGGGGATGCGCATGTCGGATTGCAGGCGCGTCTCATGTCACAGGCGCTCCGCAAGCTGACCGCGGCGATCTCCAAGTCCAATTGCTCGGTCATCTTCCTCAACCAGCTGCGGGAGAAGATCGGGATCATGTTCGGCAACCCGGAGACGCAGCCAGGGGGCCGGGCGCTCAAGTTCTATTCGTCCGTGCGCCTCGACATCCGCAAAGTCGAGATCATCAAATCCGGGCTCGAGTCGGTCGGCGCCAGGGTGAAGGTCAAAGTCGTCAAGAACAAGGTCGCGCCGCCGTTCAGGTCGGCGGAGTTCGACATCCTCTTCAACGAAGGCATCTCGCGGGAGGGTTCGCTCATCGACGCCGCCCTCGAGTACTTGATCTTCGAGAAGAGCGGGACCTGGATGTCCTACGGCGACCAGCGACTCGGCCAGGGCCGCGAGAACGTCCGTAACTACCTGCGCGAGAATCCCACGCTGTCCGCCGAGATCGAGGCCAAGGTGCGGGAGAAGGCCGCCGGGGGCACCTCGCCGATCAAGGCCACGGTCCCAGTGAGGGCTCCCGCCGGTGCCGCGGAGGAGCTCTAAAGGCCGGGCCCCGGGCTCCCGGGCCGACCGCGGGTCGGAGGACCCCATCCCGACCGCAATCGGACTGTTGGCGCGCCGAGCGCACTCGCGTTCAGAGCTGCGCATGAAGCTCAACCGTCGCGGCTACGCGCAGGAAGCGATCGAGGCGGCCCTGGTACGCTTGGTCGAGCGCGGCTACCTGGATGATGCGTCGTTCGCGCGAGGGCTGGTCCGGCAGCGCGGCGCCACGAGGGGCCCGCTGGCCTTGTCTGCTGAGCTCGCCGCTAAGGGTGTCGACCGGGCCCGCGCCGACGCGGCCCTGGCGGAGTTCGGTCCCGAGGCGCAGTTGCTGTCCGCAACCCGGCTCGCCGAACGCCTGCACGCCAGGAGGCCGGTGACGAGCTACCGCGAGATGCTCGACAGAGTGGGTTCGAAGCTGCTGAGGCGGGGTTTCTCGGCCACAGTTGTGCGGGCCGCTTGCCGGTCCGCGCTCGGCGCGCAAAGCGGCGGTAAGGAAGCGGCCGCACTGATCTCGGGAGCGCCCGAAACGGCCGACGACTAGAATTTGACTCCACGCGAGGCGCT